>Ga0335076_10000230_pt1 | contig 47996 bp, 43 predicted proteins | sample Lox_Sample_25_FD_206717 | JGI IMG/M metagenome (GOLD analysis project Ga0335076, IMG submission 206717) | Soil microbial communities from Loxahatchee National Wildlife Refuge, Florida, United States - Lox_Sample_2.5 | ecosystem: Environmental > Terrestrial > Soil > Wetlands | place: USA... | reverse complement strand
CTCGATGGAGGAGGCCTGCTGGGAGGCCCCGTCGGCGACCGAGCGCGAGGAGGCGGCGATCTGCGAGGACGCCGCCGAGAGCTGCTCCACCGACCCCGCCACCTGCGAGAGCGCGCTCCCGAGCGCGGCGAGCGAGCTGTTGAGCGTGTCCCTCAGGCGGGCGTGGTCTCCCTGGAAGTCGCCGCGGGCGCGGGCGGAGAGGTTGCGCTTCTCGAGCTCGGAGAGGACCGACATGGCCTCCTCCACCGGGGCCACCATGCCCTCGATGGTTTCGTTCACGCCCCGGAGGATCTTGCGGTAGACGCCCTGGGCCCGATCGGCGTGGGAGCGCTTCTTCAGATCGCCGCCCCGGGACGCGCCGAGGACCACTCCTACCTCCTCGACGAGGAGGCAGATGGCCCCGATGACCTGGTTCAGGTTGAGCCGGATCTGCTCGAAGTCGCCGTGGTAGGTCTGGTCGAGGGGCGGAGGAGTGTCGCCGCGGGCGATGCGCTCGAGGGCGCCGGCCACGTCGTGGACCGGCTTCGAGATCGCGTCCACCGAGTTGTTCATCCCCTCCACGATCTTGCGGAAGTCGCCCTGGTGGCGCGAGGCGTCCGCGCGCCGATCGAGCTCCCCGCGCGCGGTGGCGCCGGCGACCAGGTTCGCGTCCGCCAAGAGCGCGTGCACCGCCTCCACGCAGGTGTTGAGGCTGTTGCGGAGCCCGTTGAGGTCGCCCGGCCACTCCTCCTCGATGGCCGGGGGAACGTCGCCGCGGCTCAGGCGCAGCATGTAGGCGGAGGAGAGCTGGATGGGCTTCACCAGCGCGTCGATGAGCGAGTTGATCCCGCCCATCATGCGGCCGTTGTAGCCGGGATACCGGGAGAGGTCCGCCCGGACGCCGAGCTTTCCGCTCGTGGCCGAGTCGATGAGCATCTTGATGTCCCGGGAGCGCTGGTTGACCATGTCGATGATGCCGTTCACGGCGTCGCGCAGCTTCCCGAACTCCCCCTTCCAGTCGTTCGAAAGGCGCTCCGGCAGGTCGGCGTTGGCGATGCGGGCGTTGGCCTCGATGGCGACCCGGACCGGCGCGAAGGCGTCCATGGTCCGGTTCATCCCCTCGATGACGCTGCGGAACTCGGGGGCCACCGTGGCGGGATCGGCGCGGACCTCGAGCCGGCCGTTCGCGACGGCGTCGGTGAGCAGCTGCGCCTGTCCCTGGATCCCGTCGATGTAGCGGGAGAGACGCCGGAAGAAGTCGCGGAGCGCCCAGAGCGCCCCGAGGAGCAGGACGGCCCAGATCCCTCCGAGGAGGGCCATGCGCGAGTGCAGCGAGGCCTTGAGCTCGGGGCTCGCTCCCTCGCTGGCGGCCTGCAGGGTGGTGAAGAAGAGACCGGAGGAGATGGCGATGGCGACGGCGAAGATGCCCGCCAGGAGCATGAGGCGGCCGCGCAAGGTCGAAAAGAACTGGCCGTTCGGCATGGAAGGACACCTCCCTCGAGCTAGGTCCCAAGGGCACGAGCAGCACGGCGCGTGCCACCAGGGGTAAAAGGCGAAAACCGCTCTGGATCTGGGCGAGTAAAAGGCGAGCGGCGCTGGCCGCCCCGGGTGCCCCCGAACCGGCGCCCAAGGGGCGCGCCGAGGGGCGGCGAAGGGGTCCCGGGTGGGAGCGACGGCGCCAGCCTGCCTTTTCGCGGATCTGCGCGGGTCGGACCTTCGCCCCGGATGTGCGTGCCGCTCGCAGGGTGGAACGTTACCCCGGGTGACACGACGCCGGGCTGCGGGGTCACGGGTGCCTCGCGCCGCCTGGGTTCAGCAGGGGGTCGTCGGTATTGAGCTCGACCACCATCTCCACCCGGCGGTTGAGCTCGCGCGCGGTCTCGGTGGGCTCGCGGCTCACCGGCTTGGTGTCGGCCAGGCCCACGGCCGACAGGTGTCCGGGAGGGACCCGGTGGGCGTCCTGCAGGTAGGCGGTGACGGTGGCGGCGCGCGCGGCCGAGAGGTCCCAGTTGCCGTGGAAGCGGCCTCCCTGCACCGGGCTGTCGTCGGTGTGCCCCTCGATCCGCAGCGGCCGGTCGAGATCCTTCAGCTCGGTCGAGACGGCGTCGAGGATGGGCAGGACTTGGGGCCGGAGCGCGGCCTGTCCCGGGTCGAAGAAGTTCGCGGCGGCGAGGCGGACCACCAGCCGGTGGCCGTCCTCCACGTGCACGGTCACCGCGGTGGGCCCCGCCTTGTTCATGACGAAGGGGAGGACCTTCTTCTCGATCCGTCGGCGCAGGTCTTCGACCGCCTTGGCGCGCTCGGCCAGGCTGGAGGAGGAGGCGCCCGGGGCGACGCGGCAGCCGCCCTCGGAGGGAGGGCCCTCGAAGAGCGGCAGGGCGCCGGTGCCGCCGTTGCCGGCGGTGTGCAGCGCCCAGCGGATTCCCTGCACCGCCTGGGTGAGCTTTTTGTTGTCGACCCGGCTCACCGAGTACATCACCACGAAGAAGGCGAAGAGGAGGGTGATGAAGTCGGCGTAGGAGACGAGCCACCGCTCGTGGTTCTCGTGCTCCTCCTCGTGGTGCTTCTTCTTGCGGTGGCCGGCCACGGGCGTCCTCGGCTAGGCCGCCTTCTTCTCGGCGGGGGGCGGAGAGGCCTCGCCGGTGTAGGCGCGGAGCTTCTCCTCCAGGACGCGGGGGTTGAGGCCCTCCTGGATGGAGAGCACTCCCTCGGCGATCACGGTCTTGCGCTCCTTCTCCAGGGCCAGCTTTCGCTTCAGCTTGTTGGCGAACGGGAGGAAGAGGAGGTTCGCGGATCCCACGCCGTAGACGGTGGCCACGAAGGCGGTGGCGATGCCGCCTCCCAGCTTCGACGGGTCGTTGAGGTTCTCCATCACGTGGATGAGGCCGAGCACGGCTCCGAGGATGCCGATGGTGGGGGCGAAGCCGCCCATCGACTCCCACACCTTGGCGGCCACCGACTGCTCCTGGAACTCCGCGTCAATGGCGGCCTCCAGCGAGCTGCGCGACACCTCGGCGTCGACGCCGTCCACCGCGAACTGCAGCGCCTTGCGGAGGAAGGGGTCGTCGATCTCGGGGAGCCGGCTCTCGAGGGCCAGGACGCCGTCCCGCCGCGCCACGCTCGCGAACTCCACGATGCGCTGGGTGAGCGCTCCCAGGTCGTGCTTGGGGTTGCTGAAGACGAGCTTCAGCATCTTCATCCCGCGCACGAAGTCCTTGGTGGGGAAGGCCACCATGGTGGCCCCGAATGTGCCCCCGAAGACGATGAGGGCGGCGGTCGCCTGCAGGATGGAGCCGATCGCCCCACCCTCCAGGGCCTGACCGAGGAGGATGAGCGCGATGGAGGCGACGATGCCGGCGACCGAGGTGATGTCCATGTCTCACTCCTCCGATTCGTGCGCCGGCACGCTCCGCGGGAACTGAACCACCGGCCGGAGCGGTTCGGAGGCGTGGACGATCTCGGGCCCCTCGACGAGGCGTCGTCGCCAGGCTGCCACCCGCTCCACCACCACGTCGACCGGCTCCCGCACCATGAGCCGGAGCCCGGTGGTGAGGTGGAGCACGGTGTCGGGGGTGGCCTCGACGGTGAGGATGTGCTCGGCGTTGACGACGAGCTCCTGTCCGTCGAGGCGGGTCAGGTAGATCATGGCGCACCGAGATCATCGGCACGCCTGGGGCGGCCGCTTAGGCCTAGCGCTTCATCTGGATGAGCTCGGAGAGCAGGGTGTCGGCGGTGGTGATCGTCTTGGAGTTGGCCTCGAAGGCGCGCTGGGCGGCGATCATGTCGACGAGCTCGGCGGAGAGGTCGACGTTCGACTGCTCCAGCGAGCCGGCGGTGACCGAGCCCAGGCCGCCCGAGCCCGGAGCGCCCACCACCGGCTGGCCGGCGGAGGGGGTGGCGGCGTACAGGTTCCCACCCATGCTCTGCAGCTGGTCGTCCGCCTGGAAGCCGGCCACGGCCACCTGGCCCAGCACCCGGGTCTGTCCGTTGCTGAAGACGCCGGAGATGGTGCCGTTGTCGCCCACTTGGATGCTGGAGAGCTGGCCGGCCGAGTAGCCGTCCTGTCCCACGAAGGTGGTGGCCGAGGCGGCCGCGAACTGGGTGATGCCGGTCGTGGAGCCGTTCGCGCCGATGGGGTTGCCGAAGTCGAAGTTGAGCGCCTGCGGGTTGGTGGCGCCGAGCGGGTTGAAGGCGGAGGCCTGCGTGTAGGCGGTGAGCGCACCGTTGGCGTTGAAGGTGAGCGTCCCGTTCGCGATCTGGGTGAGCGTCCCGGCGGTGCCGCCGGTGAGGCCGCCGCCGTCCGTCATGGCGTGCCATTCCCAGCCGGCACCGGTGTCGCGGTAGAAGATCTGCACGGCGTGCGCCGCGCCCAGGGAGTCGTAGACGGTGATGGAGCTCGAGAAGTTCGAGGTGCCGGTGGGATTGGTCGGATCCCAGGCCGGCGGGACGGTGGCGCTCGCGTCCAGGTTCGCCTTGACGGTGACGTTGGCGGTCGCCACCGGCTGCGCCTGGATGTTGTTCACCTGCAGGTTGCTCGGCACGCTGGAGAGGGCGCCGGCGGCGTTCGCCTGGAAGCCCTGCACCATGAGGCCCTGCTGGGTCACCAAGTAGCCGTTCTGGTCCACCGTGAACGAGCCGTCGCGGGTGTAGAAGGTGCCCTGCTGGCCGTCGGTGCTGCCGCTCACGATGAAGAAGCCGCCTCCCTGCAGCGCCAGGTCGGTGGTCTGGCCGGTGCTGGTGAGAGCGCCCTCCGACATCAGGGTCTGGACGGTGGCGACGTTGGTGCCCATGCCGACCTGGCCGGTGCCGCCGATGATCGACTGGGAGAGCGCCGTCTCGAAGTCGGCGCGCCCCTGCTTGAAGCCGACGGTGGAGGCGTTGGCGATGTTGTTGCTGATCACCGAAAGATCGGTGCTCGAGGCTTCGATGCCCGAGGTGGCGGACGACATGGCGGTGAAGAGGCTCATGACTTTCCTTTCGAAGGCGCCGTTCAAGCGCCGGGGTTCACGACCTGAACGACGTTGGTGAGGCTCACCTGCTGGTTTCCGACGATGAGGACGGGGCTGCTCGAGTCGCTGGAGCTGTAGGTGACGGCGGTGACCGTTCCCTCCTCGAGCACGCTGGCGTTGAGGGTCTGGCCATTGGCGTCCGAGGCGGTGATGGCGATGTTGTAGGTGCCGGCGGCGACGGTGTTGCCGCTGTTGTCCTTGCCGTCCCAGGTGAAGCCGTTCATCCCGGCCGGCTCCGCGCCGAGCGAGAGGGTGCGCACCACGTTGCCGGCGGAGTCGGTGACCGCCACCGTCGCCGAGCTGGCGGCGGAGGGGAGGTTCGCCGCCAAGGTGACGGGGTTGGCGCCGTCGAAGGGGACCTGACTCGTGCTGAAGACGACGCCCTTGCCGACCAAGCCGGTGGTCTCCATCTGGTTCGCGGCCGACTGGGCGCTCGCCAGGTTCCCGATCTGCTGACCGATGGTCTGCAGCTCCTGGAGCGACGAGAACTGGGCGAGTTCGGCGGCGAACTGCTGGTCGTCGACGGGCGCGGTGGGGTCCTGGTTCTGGAGCTGCGCCATGAGGAGCTTCAAGAAATCGTTCTCGTCGAGGGTCTGGGTCGGGACCGCCGACGTCGAGCCGGACGACGAGGTCGAGGTGGATCCGAGTGCGCTGGTCTGCATGCTGCCTCCTTACGCCTCCACGTGAATGCCGCCCCGCCGGTTTGCGGTGCGCCCGGTCGCTCGCGGCGCCGGGGCGGTCGCGGCGGCTCGCTCCTGTGGCTCTCCGCCCGGCTGCCTGAAGCCCTCGCCCTGGGAGTCCCGGGCCCCGCCGTGGCCGGCGGGATCGCGATTCGCATCCGCCTGCGCTCCGGCGGGCGCCGCGGACGGGGTCTCGAGCTTCCCCAGGCTCAGGCCGGCGCCGGCGAGGGCGCTGCTGAGCTCGGTGGTGCTCTTGCCGACGAGGTGGCCGCCCTCGCCGTCGACCCGCAGGTGCGCCACGCCCCCGCGCACCCGCAGATGGAGCTCGATGTCTCCCACCCCCGCCTGGCCGGTCGAGATCCGGAGGTGGGCGGCGTTGCCGAGGAGGGCGCCGTCGACGCTCGCCGGCGGCCCGTCCCCCGCGGTCGCGGCGAGCGCGAGGCGCGGAAGCGCCGGGGCCGCAGGGGCCGGGGACGCCCCGGCCCTGGCGGCGGGGGTGCCCGCCGCGAAGGGCGGCGGAGAGGAGGGCGCCGGCGCGGCCGCTGCCTTTGCCGGGGAGGCCTCGCTCGCGGTGTCCTTTCGCCGCGAGGCGCCCTCGGCGCGCGCGGGCGGGGACGCCGGCGCGGCGGCCTCCGCCGGCTCCGGGGAGGAGCGTTGCGCGTCGCGATTCGGGGCGAGAGGTACCCCCACCGGGTTGGAGGAGGGGAGGCCGGGAACGCGGTCGCCGGCCGTCGGCCGACCGGTAGACGGGCCGGCCCGACGGCTCGACGAGGGAGGGCGCTCGGCCGCCGTCTCGCCGCTCGCCGTCTCGGGGAAGGCGCGCGCGGCCTGCGGCTGTCCGCTCCCTTCCCCGAACCGGGGATCGCTTCCCGCCCGCACCCCGTCGGCGGCCGGGCCGGCGGAGGCGAGCAGGGTCTCCGCGGGCGCGAAGGGAGAGAGACGGCCCGGGGTGGCGGCCGCCGCTGCGCGGGCCGTGCGGTTCGACGCCTCCGCGTCGCCGCTTGCCGGGGCGCCGTCGGGAGCGCCCGGGGAGAGGCCGGCGCCGAGGAGGGCGCTCGCTGCGGCGGGGAGGACCTCGGGAGGGAGCCCGGGCAGCTCGGGCTCGGAAGCCCGGGCGACTGGTGTCTTCGAGACCGAGGGCGCGCCGGCGCCTTGCGCCGCCGGCGCGGTGCGGGCCGGCGCGGGGGAGCTCGACGTTTCGGCGCTCGCCTTGCCGAGGGCCTGGCCGTGTGCGGGCGCGCTCCCGAGGGCGGGTCGCGCCCCGCAGGCGGGCTCGCCGGGCACCGGGCGCGTCGCGCCGGGGGCGCCCACGGCCGCTGGGCCGGCGGAGCCGAGCTCGGCGTCCCCCGGGACCGCGAGAAGCGGAGAGGGGCCTCTCGCGACCGGGCCCTGCCGACGCGGCGCGGAGAGGCGGCTCTTTGCGCTCTGGCCAGCGAAGGCGCCGTTCGGCGGGACCGAGGGCGCCGACGCCGGCGCGGCCCCGGCGCGAGCCGGACCGGCGGAGACGGCATTCGAGGGATCCCGGTGCGCTGCCGCGGCGGGGTGCCCGGCTCGGGACCCCGCCGCCGGGGCGGGCGCCTCGGAGAGGGTCGCGAGCACCTCGCCGAACGCCTCGGCGGGGGCGCTCGCGCCCGCCGGCCGCGAGCTGGCGCGCCGACTCGCGGCGGCGGAGGCCGGGGCCTCGTCGGCCCTCGCGCCCGGGGTTGCGAGGAGGCCCTTCACGGCCCCTCCATTCCGGCCGAGGCCATCCGCGCGACCAGGTCGGCGGCAGTCTCCGGCTTGAGCTTCTCGAGGATGGCAGCGGCGTCGGCCGGCCGGATGCGGCGCAGGAGCTCCACGGCGAGCGGGCGCTCCAGCCGGGCCACGAGCTCGGCCGCCTTCTCTGGCTTCATCCCCTTCACCGTCTTGGCGAGGGCCGGGTACGGCGTCCGGTCCTCGGCGGAGCCAGGAGCGGAGGACGCGGCGCCCGGGTTCGCGGCGGCGCGGCGGCGCTCCGGCGCCTTCTTGGAGGCGGCCTCGAGGCGCTCGGTCTCCTCCCGCAGCGCGGAGCGGGCCTCGGCGATCTCCTTCGACAGGCGCTCGAGCCGTGCACGCTCGTCCTCGGTGCGTTGCCTCGAGGAATGGCGCTCGCGCGCCGACTCCCGGAGCTCATCCAGGAAGGCCTTGGAGGTGAGGGAGGGGGGGACGACGGGCGCGGCCAGCTCCTCCGCGGTCGGCTCCACCGGGGGCGACTCGGGAGCGGATTCGGCGACCGCCTGGGAAGGCCTCGCCCGGCTCTTCGGGGGGCGCGCCTTCTTCGCCGCGGCAGGCTTGGCCGGCGCTGCGACGGCGACGACGCTCGCCCCGGTGGTGGCCGCGGCGGCGACCGGCGACGGCCCCGCGCCTCCCGGCGCCACGGCGACGTCGGAGATCGACCCCGAGGGAGAGGAACGGGCCGCCTGAGGCAGGAAGCCGGGCGGCGGCAAGGGGGGAAGGGGCGCGGAAGCGGCGGCGGCCGGACCCGCGGGTGCCTCGGCGACCGGAACGGCCGGCGCGAGCGGAGCCTCGGGGCCCTCGGCGGCAGCCGAGCCGAGGAGCATGGCGGCGAGGAGGAGGCTAGGCACGGCGGGCCTCCGGTGTGGCCGCCAGCACCCGCTGCAGGCGGGAGAGGGTGTCCGGGAGGGCGCTGCGCTCGCCGGGGTCCTGGCGGAGCATGCCCTCGAGCGGCTGGATGCAGGCGAGCGCCTTGTCCACCCTCGGGTTCGACCCGGGGGCGTAGGCGCCCACCTCGATGAGATCGGCCGCCTCGCGGTAGGAGGCGAGCACCTCGCGCCCCTGCCGGGCGAGATCCCGGTGGTGCGCGTCGACGATGTCGTTCATGACGCGGGAGACGCTTCCCAGGACGTCGACGGCGGGGTAGTGGCCGAGCTCGGCGAGCTTGCGCGAGAGCACCACGTGGCCGTCCAGGGTGGCCTTGGCCGCGTCCACCACCGGGTCGGTCTGGTCGTCGCCCTCCGCCAGGACCGAGTAGAAGGCGGTGATGCTCCCGGGCCCCCCGTCGTTGCCGGCCCGCTCCACCAGCCGCGGCATGAGGGCGAAGGTGGAGGGGGGGTAGCCCTTGGTGGTGGGCGGCTCGCCCGCGGCCAGTCCGATCTCACGCTGCGCCATGGCAACGCGCGAGAGCGAGTCCATGAGGAGCAGCACGCGCTTCCCGCGAGAGCGGAAGTGCTCGGCCACCGCAGTGGTGACGTAAGCGGCTCGCAGCCGCTTCACCGGGGACTCGTCGCTCGTCGCCACCACCACCACGGCGCGCGCGATGCCCTGGCCGAGGTCCCTCTCGATGAACTCCCGCACCTCGCGCCCGCGCTCTCCCACGAGCCCCACCACCACCACGTCCGCCTGCGCCGACCGGGCGAGCATGCCGAGCAGGACGCTCTTGCCCACGCCCGGGCCGGCGAGGATGGCCATGCGCTGCCCTTCGCCGACGGTGAGGAAGGCGTCGATGGCCCGGATCCCCAGGCACAGGGGGTGCTCGACCCGGCGCCGATCCATGGCGGAGGGCGGGGTGGCCTGGAGCGGGACCCGCTCGCGGAGCATGGGCACCGGCCCGCCGTCCATGGGGCGCAGCCCGGCGTCGACCACCCGCCCCAGGAGCCCGGGTCCCACCGCCACCTCGGTCGCGGTGGAGCGCGGGACGACGGCGCACCCCTCGCCGACCCCGTGGATCCCGGACAGCGGGATGAGCCGGGCCGTGGAGCCGGTGAACCCGACCACCTCCGCCTGGACCACCGAGCCGTCGCGAGCCACGATCTCGCAGCCCGTGCCCACCGGGACCCGCGGCAGCGCGGCCTCCACGACGAGCCCGGTGGCGCGCAGGACCGTGCCGGTGAGCGGCAGCGGGTCGAGCTCCTCCAGCGCGCGCCGGACGGCGTCGATGTCGCAGCCCATCAGGCCACACCTCCTCCGACGACGGCCTGGACGGCTCGCCGCGCTTCGCCGAGGCGCGTGGCGAGGCGCCCGTCCACCTGCCCGAAGTCGGTGTCGACGACGCAGTCGCCCTGCGACAGGGTGGGGTCGGCCACGATCTCCACCCGGGCAGCCGAGAGGTCGCCGCGGCCGAGCTGGTCGAAGTCCCTCTCCATCGCGGCGGCGTCCCCGGGGCAGAGCCGCAGGGCGATGCGCCGCGAGTCTCCCGCCTTGCGCAGGGCGGAGCGGACCAGGGCGAAGAGGCTCTCGGGGTTGGCCTTCACCTCCGACTCCAGGATGCGGGAGGCCACCTGGAAGGCCACCTCGATGGCGTCGGCGCGCGACTGCTCCGCGAGCCGCTCCGCCTCGAGCCGCAGCGCCCTCACCGCGTCGCCGACGCGCTCCATGGCCTGGCGCCTCACCTCCTCCACGTCCGGGGAGGGCGGGGCAGGAGCCTGCGCCTCGCGACGGGGCGGGGGCTTGAGGGGGCGAGGGGTGCCGTTGGCGTTCGCGAAGGTGAAGGTCTCGACCTGCGAGTGGTCGGCCAGCGAGTCGAGGAAGCGGGGGCGCTTGGGGGGGGCGAGGGGCATCGGGCCTTCGGTCGGCTAGAGCATCTTCTCGGAGGGGTTGACGATGGTGATGCGGCCCTGCTGGGCCAGGTCCTGGGCGGTCTTCGAGATCTCGGCCTGGGCGGCCTCGACCATGGAGAGCTTGACCGGGCCCATGGCGGCGAGGTCGTCGGCGAGCATCTCGGCGGCGCGCGAGGAGAGGTTGGCGAGGAACTTCTGCCGCACCTCCGGGGTCGCTCCCCGGAGCGCCATGACGAGCTTGTTGCCCTCGATTTCGCGCAGGAGCTGCTGCAGGTCGCGGTCAGTCAGGTTGACCAGGTCGCCGAAGGTGAAGAGGCGCCCGCGCAGCTCGCCGGCCAGGTTCGGGTCGTCCTTCTCGATCTCGTCGATCACCGCCTGCTGTTCCTGCTGCGGGCAGCGGCGCAGGATCTCGAGGGCGGTGTTCTTCCCGTCCACCTTGCGCATGCCGCCGGCCACCAGCGCCTTGAGCTCGTCCGACAGGGCCTGCCCCACCTCGCGGAGGATCTCCGGCGCCACCGACTCGATGGTGGCCATGCGGCGCAGCACGTCGGGGCGGAGCTTCTCGGAGAGGTGGTCCACCACGGCTGCGGCGCGCCAAGCGTCGAGCGAGGAGAGGACGAGCGCGATGGTCTGGGCCTGCTCGCGGTGGAGCACCATGGCGAGCGACTCGGGATCGGCCTGAGAGACCGGGCCGAGCACCTCGTCCGGTGGCGGAGGAGGCACGACGCCGTCGAAGGCGCGCCGGGCAGCGTCGGCGCCGAGCGCCTTGGTGGCGATGTCCCGGAGGACGTCGTCTCCGGCGGCGGCGTCGCCGCCCACCAGCTCCATGGCCGCGATGAAGGCGTTGAGCGCATCCGGGACCGTGGCCGGAGGGTTCTTGCGCAGGTTCTTCGCCCCCAGGGCCACGCGGCGGAGCTCTCCCTCGGCGAGCTGGCGGAAGATGTTCGTGGCCACGTCCGGGCCCACGCCGAGCAGCACCGCCGCGGCCTTCAGGGACCCGGGACCGGCCGGTTCGTCGCTGCCGCCCGGGGCGCCGACGACGGGATCAGGCATTGGGGTTCCTCGGGGCCGGGTCGTTCTGCATCCAGGCCTTCAGGATGTGGGCGGCGCGGGAGGGGTCGCGGGCGGCCAGGTCGCGGGCCCGGTCCCGCAGTGCCACCGAGGGGTCGTTGAGCTGGGCGAGCGCCGGAGAGGCGGCGAGCGACGGGGCCGCCGCAGCCAGCCCCGCCTCAATCTCGGCGATGCGCGCGCCGGTGGGAAGCGCCGGGGTCGCCATCGCGGGAGCGCCGCGGCCGCGGCCCAGGAGGAGCACGAAGAGGAGGAGGGCGACGGCCGCGGCGCCGCCGGCCGCGTACATCCAGGTGCGGGAGGAGGCTCCCTCCGCCTTGGCGGCGGCGAGCGCCGGCTCCTCGGAACGCGCGAAGGGCGCGCTGGAGATGTCGAGGACGTCGCCCCGGGCGGCGTCGAAGCCCACCGCGCGCCGGGCCAGGTCCCCGAGCCGCTGCACCTCGGGGTCGGGCCGGGGCTTCCCGCCCACGCCGTCCACCAGCACCGCCACCGAGAGGCGCTTGAGGCGCGGCACCCGGTTCACGGTGTGGGTGGTGGTTCGCGAGATCTCGTAGTTCTTCACCTCGTCCTGCATGGAGGAGCTGCCGCGGTTGGCGGGGCCCTGGGTGGTGGCCTGCGGCTGCAGGGGCTGGTTGGCGGTGGCGCCGGCGATCCCCTGCACGGTGGAGGTGTCCTGGCTCTGGCTGGAGGAGACGGTTCGCTCGCTCTTCAGGGCGGTGGCATCGGGATCGACCTGGTCGGTCTGGCTCGAGACCTCGGAGGCGTCGACGCTGGCCGTCACTCGCGCCACCACCGCCCCCACCCCCACCGCCTGCTCGAGGATGTCCACCACCCGGTGTTCCAGGTCGCTCTCGAGGCGCCGCTCGTACCCCTGGGCCTCTCCCCACGGGGTGTCGGCGGCGAGCACCGTCCCCCGCCCGTCCACCACGGTGACGGAGGAGGGGCCGAGCCCGGGGACGGCGGAGGCGACCAGGTGGCGAATGCCGGCGAGCTCCCGGTCCTCGAGGGTGCGACCGGGCTGGAGCGAGAGGACCACCGCCGCCGAGGCTTTGCGGTCCTCGTCCCGGAAGAGCCCCTTCTCGGGCAGGGTGAGGTGGACCCGGGCGGATCGGACCTGGCTCAGGCGGCCGATGGTGCGGGCGAGCTCGCCCTCGGTGGCGCGCCGCAGGTTGATGTGCTGCGTGAACTCCGAGACGCCCAGGTCGCCGCGGTCGAAGATCTCGAAGCCCACTCCGCCGCCGCGGGGGATGCCGGCCGCGGCGAGGAGGAGGCGGGCGTCGTAGACCTTGGCGCCGGGGACGGCGAGGGCGGTGCCGCCCGCCTCCATCCGGAACGGGAGCCCCGAGGCCTTGAGGGTGGCGGCGGCCTCGGAGGCGTCCTCCGGGGTGAGGTTGGTGAAGGCGTACTGCCAGGCCTCCGCCCCCTGCACCGCGTTCCAGGCGGCCGCGCCGATGGCCGCGAGCGCCCCGATGAGGAGCACCAGGCGGATGCCGGCGGGGAGCGCTGCGAAGCGCTGGGGGAGCGCGCGAAGCTGCCGAAGGAGAGGTTCCATGGAGGGGGGCCTAGACGCTCATCCGCATGACTTCCTGGTAGGCGTCGATGAGCTTGTTGCGGACCTTGGTGGCGAGGCGGAGGGCGATGTCGGCCTTCTGCAGCGCGATGGCGGTCTCGTGGAGGTTGCCGCCCCCGAGCGCCACCTTGCTGGCCTCGCGGTCGGCCTCGAGCTGGGTCTCCTCGACGGCCCCCAGCGCCTTGCCGAGCTCGTCGGCGAAGTTCACCCCGCTCTCGCCCTGCGCGGCGGGGGCCGCCTCTCCCGGCAGCGGGATGTCGCTCTGGATCCTGCGAATGCCGTTCATCGCTAGCTCCCGATGTCCAGGGCGCGCTGGGCCATGGTCTTCAGGGTGTCGACCGCGCTGGCGTTGGCGTCGTAGGCCTTCTGCGCCGTCATGAGGTTCACCATCTCGTGGATGGGGTTCACGTTCGGCAGGGTGACGTAGCCGTCCGCGTCCGCGTCCGGGTGCGCCGGGTTGAAGACCCGCTTGCCGGGCCGGCTGTCCTCGGCGACCTGGGCCACCCGGACGCCGACCGGGGCGGGGCCCTCGGGCGCGAGCGCGCCGGCGGCGCCGAGCTCGCTCTCGAAGGGGGTGGCCTCGAGCACGGGGTCCATGCGCTGGTACGGTTTGCCGTCTGGCCCACGCGTGGTCTCGGCGTTCGCCAGGTTGGAGGCGGCCAGGTTCACGCGCACGCGCTCGGCCGAGAGGCCGGAGGCGCTGATGCGAAGTGCGGAGAGGAAGTCCATGGGTTCTCCCGGGGGCGCTAGGTGGTGCCGTCGGACGCCGCGTAGCGGAGGATGGCGAGCTTCTTCGACACCGCCCGCGCCGCGGCGCCGTACTGCATGGCGTTCTCCGCGACCGCCACCAGGGCGCGGTCTGCGTCGACCGCATTCCCGTCGATGCCCGGGGACCCCGCAGGGGTGGTCTTGGCCGCGGTGAGCCCTCCGGGGAGCGCGGGAGCTCCCGGCAGGGAGGGGGGCGCGTAGGAGGCGAGGTTGAGCGGCAGCTCTCCCGCCGCGGGGGCGCTCTGCGGCTGCCCGGGTGTCAGGTCGCTTCCCTCCATGCCCGACATGGCGGCGGCGAAGTCGACGTCGCGGGGCTGGAAGCCCGGGGTGTCCACGTTGGCGAGGTTCCCCGCCAGCACGGTGTGCCGAGCGAGCCGCACGTCGAGGGCCTTCTCGAGCGTGGCGATGGTGGCGTCGAAGATCCTCACGCTCTGTCCTCCTGCGAAGGGCGTGCCGAGACCGATTCCAGTACCGCCGCGCCGTTGTGGGCCGGGCCGCCGGCCCCGCCCGGCAGAAGATGCCGCGCGGCCGCAGCTGCCGGGTCGATTCCTTCCTCCTCGCGCCAGGCGCGCAGCTTGTTGCGGAGCGTGCGCAGGCCGATGCCGAGCAGGCGCGCGGCGTGGGTGCGGTTGCCGTTCACCCGCCGCAACGCCTCCCGAATGGCCATCCGCTCGAGGGAAGCCAGGTCGAGCGGCAGGCCGGAGGGCAGCGCCGCCGCGCCTCGGGCCGTCGCGGGCAGGTCCGCGGCGGCCCGCAGGTGCTCCGGGCCGATGACGGGGCCGCGGCAGCGCACCAGGGCGCGCTGCAGGACGTTCCGCAGCTCGCGAACGTTGCCGGGGAAGTCGTGGCCGGCGAGGAGGTCCACCACGTCGGGCGACAGGCTCGGGGCGGGGCGCCCCATCTCCTCGGAGGCCTCGGCGAGCAGGCCGGCGGCGAGGGCCGGAAGGTCCTCGACGCGAGTCCGCAGGGGCGGCAGGACCACCGGGAAGACGTTGAGGCGGTAGTAGAGGTCGGAGCGGAAATGGCCCTTCGACACCATCTGGCCCAGGTCGCGGTTGGTGGCGGCGATGACCCGCACGTCCACCGGGACGGGGCGCTGGCTCCCGAGCCGGTCCACCTCTCGCTCCTGCAGGACGCGCAGCAGCTTCGCCTGCAGGGAGAGGGGGATCTCCGAGACCTCGTCGAGCAAGAGGGTGCCTCCGCTCGCCTGCTCGAAGCGGCCGACGCGCCGATCCCCGGCGCCGGTGAAGGCGCCGCGCTCGTGGCCGAAGAGCTCGCTCTCCAGGAGTTCCGTCGGGAGGGCGGCGCAGTTCACCGCCACCCACGGGCCGTTGGCGCGCGGCGAGCGACGGTGGATGTAGCGCGCCAGCACCTCCTTGCCGGTCCCGCTCTCCCCGAGGAGCAGCACCGTGGTGGGGGTCTCGGCCACGTCGTCCGCGGCGGCCACGATCTCCTTCATCGCCGGCGACACCGCCACCGGATCGGGGGGCTGGAAGGGAACCTCGGGAAGGCGGCGGACGGCCGGAGGAGCGATCACGGCTTCCCTCCTGTGGCGGAAGTGGGGGCGGCGGCGAGCGCCTTGCGCGCCGCGCGCACGTCCGCCTCGGCGCCCGCCAGATCGGCGCCGGCGGGCGCTGACGCCGCCGGGCGGCCGACGGCGGCCCGGGCGATGCGGACCCAGCGGGCCGAGGCCATCTCGGGCTTGGGGAGGCGCGAGCGAGCGAAGTCGATGAGCACGGTCGCCCGGGCCCGGTCCCCGCCGGAGAGGTACAGCTCCGCCGCCCGCGCCAGGTGATCGGAGAGCAAGGGCGCCGGGACTTCACCGGAGACGTTGGAGAGGAGGTTGGCGGCGAAGACGGGCGCGCCCGCGGCGGCAGCCCGGTCGGATGCCGCCCGGGCCAGCTCCACCGCCAGCGGGCCGCGGTCGCGGGACGGGGTCTCGAGATAGAGCCCGAGGGCCTGCGCGCCGCGGCCGCCGGGCTCGCGCAGGGCGGCGAGCAGGATGTCGGAGCAGAGGATGGGCTCGGCCGAGCAGGCTCCGCTCGGCCCCTGCTCGCCGGCCAGGGCCTGGGCGGCCTCGAGGGCGCGCCCGCGGAAGGCGTCCATGCGCGCCTGGCGCAGCAAGAGGTCGGATCGCAGGGGTGGCTCGGCGTCGCCGGGGCTGAAGAGGGCTTCGGCGCGCGGCGATTCCAGGCAGTGGACGTCCACCTCGCAGAGGCGAGCCCCGGCCAGCCGCCCGAAGTGGGAGGAGGGAGAGACGCGCTTCCACATGGCGACCGCGCCCGCGAGGTCACCCGCCTGGACGGCCAGGTCGCCGAGCCGCAGCGCGGCCAGATCCCCGTGCGGCCCGCCGAGCGCCTCCCGGAACGGCTCCTCCGCCTCCTCCGGGTGGCCGCAGGCGAGAGCGCACTCCGCCTTCGCGGCGTTGCCCTCTCCCGGGCAATGCGAGCCGAGGTCGAGCTTGTGGGGGTCGAAGGGGACGAGCGGCGAGCCGTCGCGCCCGCTCCAAGGCGGCACCTGCAGGTGACGGACCTCCAGGGTCTGCCCTCCGGGGAAGGGCACCAGGCCCGCGGCGATGTCCCGGCTGCGGCAGCGGAGAATCACCTCGTTGCCCGCCACCCCCACATCCGGGCACAGGGTGTGAGCCGAGGCGCGCAGGTGGCGTGCCAGGGCGTTGGCGTCCTTCGTCTCGAGGACCACCCGGGAGGCGATGGGCTCCGCCCGCACCGAGATCGGCAAGGTCGCCGCCGGCAAAGGCACTTTCTCCACTGCCAGGGTGAGGTCGAGCCCGGCCGCGGCCGCCAGGGCGGGGAGGGCGAGCGTCAGGAGCGCGGCGGAGAGCGCCACGGACAGGTCGCGGTGCAACCCGCGTGCGCGCGTCCGGACGGCGGTTTCAGGGCTCTTTCTCACGGGGTCTCTCGCGGGCCTCGGGGCGCCTGCTAGCAGACGGTCGCCTCGCGGGTGCGGCGCCGCAGCTTCTCCACGAGTGTGGTGCGCTGCAACCCGAGCAGGTCGGCGGCCGCCTTCTTGTTCCCCTGGGTGTGGGCGAGGGCCGCGTCGATGTACGCCTGCTCGAGCCTCCGCAGCATGGTGGGCAGGTCGATGGCCTGCCCGTCGAACGCGGGAAGCTGCGGAGTCGGGACCTCCGCGCCGCCGGGCAGCACCCGGAAGATGGGGGTGGGGAGGGCGAGCGGCGGGAGTTCGTCGGGCCGCGCCGGCGAGGGCTCGAAGGCGCGCTCCTCCGCGGACGGGACCGACTCCGCGGGCGGCGCGGCGGGCGGGGGCGGATAGGCGGGGGGCGGGCAGACGCGGGCTGGACGCAGGTGCGCCGGCAGGTCGGCGATGCGGATCACCGATCCCTCGGTGCAGACCGCGAGCCGCTCCACCAGGTTCTCGAGCTCGCGCACGTTGCCGGGCCAGTCGTGAGACTCGAGGAGCCTCAGCACCGCCGGGTCCACCGCCTTCCCCTCGCCGCGCTGCTTCCAGAAGTGGCCGAACAGCGGGCCGATGTCCTGGGGTCGCTCGCGCAGGGGCGGGAGGTCCACCGGGCACACGAGGAGCCGGTAGTAGAGGTCGCGGCGGAAGCGCCCTGCCTCCACCTCGGCGGCGAGGTCGCGGTTGGTGGCGGCGATGAGGCGGAAGTTCGCGGGCACCGACTCGGCCGATCCCACCGGCTCGTACACCCTCTCCTGCAGCACGCGGAGCAGCTTCACCTGGAGGGCGAGGGAGAGCTCGCCGATCTCGTCCAGGAAGAGGGTGCCACCCTCCGCGGCGGCGACGCGGCCGCGACGCGCACTGGTGGCGCCGGTGAAGGCGCCGCGCACGTGCCCGAAGAGCTCGCTCTCCAGCAGGGACTCGGGGATGGCGCCGCAGTTCACCGGGACGAGCGGCCGCGCCGAGCGCCGGCTCTTCTCGTGGAGCAGGCGGGCGAAGACCTCCTTGCCCGTTCCGGTCTCGCCGGTAATGAGCACGGTGGCGTCGCTCTGTGCGATGCGCTCACATGCCCGCACCACGTCCACGATGGGAGAGTTCGAGGCGTGCACCAGGTTCGTCCTCGACTCTTCGGTGCTCGGGGCGCTGACCGTCCAGTCCATCTCGGGTCTCCTCTCGACGCCGGGTGCGACGTCGAAGTCGTGACGTGTGGTGAGCAAGGGCCGGGCCATTGACGCCAGCAGCGTGGCGCCGCAGCGCCACGGCAGTTTTCCTGGCGTCGAAAGGCTGACGGACCGCGGGTGCGGTCACACCCATTCGGAGTCTCCGACCCACTCCCTCGGCCGCGGGACGCGGTATCGGCAACGGGCGCGGATGCAGTCACTGTCCGTCATCTGCGGACCGTGAAATGGCGTGAGTCGGGATCCGGCGGCTCGCCTCCGGTGCGGAGCGGTCTCACCCGCGCCCACCGCGGCGTCGGCAAGGGACGTGCAGGGGAGTGCGCACCATGGAGCGATCGGCGTCAGACGCGGGGGACAGGCTCCTCGAGGCCATCCCCGCCGCTGGTCAGCTCGTTGACGAGATCGCCGCGGGATTGGCGGAGACCTCGCCCGCCGGCGAGGTGGTGCGCGCCAACCCGGTGGCGCAGGCGCTGCTCGACGGCCCCCTCGGCGCCTCCATCCGGCAGATGCTCCGGGAGATGACGCTGCGCGTCCTCGTCGACGGTGGGCACCTGGAGGCGCAGGTGCGCGGCCCGGCTGGCGAGGTGCGCCTGCTCGTCTCTCGCGGCGCCGGGGAGGGCGGGATCGCGTTCCTGGAGCGGAACACCGAGCGGGCGCACCGGGCCCAGGTGAAGATCCTCCGGACCATGCTCGCCACGGTTTGCGGAGGCGGATCGGTGGCGCTCGCCGCGAGCAGCGCGCTCATGTCGCTCGCCTGGGCCATGCCGGGGGTTCTCCTCGTGCTCTACGAGGTCGACGAGCCCTCGCGCACGCTCGTCGCCCTGGCGCAGGCGCGCGTCCCGCCCTCGCGCGCGGCGGTGCTCTCGCCGCAGCCGCTCGACGGACAATCGGCGGCGGCGCGCGCGGTGCGCAGCGGCGCGCCCTACCGGATCCTGACGCAGCCGCTCGTCGGTGCGGCGGAGTCGGTGCTCGCCTTGCCGGTGGCCGCCGCCGGGGAGGTCCTCGGCGCCCTGCTCGCCGTCGGGTCCCCCGCTGCGCTCAGCGAGGCCGAGCTGAGGCTCGTGGACGGGATGGCGGACGCCGCCGCCTCGCTGCTCGCGCGCGGGAGGCAGGAGCACACCCTGAGGGAGGAGCGCCGCGCCCGGCAGCGGCTCGAGGAGCAAGAGGAGCGGGCCGGTCGCGTCGAGGTGCAGCGGGAGGGGATGGCCGCAGTGGGCAAGCTCACCGCCTGCGTCACCCACGAGATGAACGGCCCGCTCGCCTTCATGCGCAGCAACCTGAAGGTCCTCGGGGCCTACGCCGAGCGGCTCGGCGGGATGGCCGGCGGCGCGGCGGAGGTGTCCGCCCTCCCGGAGATGGCGGCCGACGCCCGGGAGATCGTGGGGGAGTGCCTGGAGGGGCTCGACCGGCTCGCCTCGACCCTGCAGTCGCTCCGCGGGCTGGTGAGGGACCCGGGCGAGAAGGTGACCTTCGAGGCCGCGCGCCCGGTGCGGGAAGCGGTCGACATGTTCGGGCGGGCCCGCCGGGGACAGTGCGAGGTGCTCCTGTCCCTCGCCGGCGACCTGCCCCAGCTCGAGGGGTCCCCGGCGGTGCTCTCCCACGTGGTGCTGCACCTGCTCGAGAACGGGTTCGACGCCATGGGGGGAGCCGGCTCGCTCGTGGTGCGGGCATTCCGGGCCGGCGGAACCCTTCGCCTGGAGGTGCAGGACACCGGCCCGGGCATCCCGGGGGATGTCTGCGGACGCCTCTTCGAGCCCTACTTCAGCACCAAGCCGGTGGGGAAGGGCACCGGGCTCGGGCTCTACGTGTGTCGGGAGCTGGTGCGGGAGATGGGCGGGGGCATCGGCTTCGACACCGGACCGAGCGGCACTACCTTCCACGTGGAGTTGCCGGGCGCGTGAAAGAGGCGCCGGGCCGGCCGGCGTCGGGGCCGTCCATGCGAGCGGAGGCTCCTCCGCCATCTTGACATCCCTCGGGCGGCGCCCCTAGAGTCCGGCCCGCCGCCGGCCCCCAGCGCGCGCGGCCCGGTCGCCCACCCATGCCCTTCGTCGACAAGCCTCCGGACCCGCTGGCCCCGGCGCGCGCGGCCTTCATCGCGCCCGAGACCCGCTGGCTCGCGCTCCCCGACGGGGTGGAGCTCGAGTCCGGGATCCGGCTCGCCCCGGTCCAGGTGGCGGTGCGCACCTGGGGCACTCTCTCGCCGGGTGGCGACAACGCCGTGGTGGTGTGCCACGCGTTCACCGGCTCCGCCGACGTGGATCGCTGGTGGACCCGAATGCTCGGACCGGGCGAGGCGCTCGACCCGGATCGGGACTTTGTCGTCTGCTCCAACATCCTGGGGAGCTGCTACGGCACCACCGGCCCCGCCTCGATCGACCCGGCCACCGGCCGGCCGTACCTGGGCTCGTTCCCGGCCATCACCCTGCGCGACATGGTGAAGGTGCAGGCGGAGGCGGCCCGCGCCCTCGGGATCCGACGCATCCGGGCGGTCGTGGGTGGGTCGCTCGGCGGGATGCAGACGCTCGAGTGGGCCCTCATGTACCCGGAGATGGTGGAGGCCATCGTCCCCATCGCGAACTCCGCGCGCCACTCTGCCTGGGCCATCGGCCTCTCCGAGGCCCAGCGGCAGGCCATCGCCGCCGACATGCGCTGGCAAGGCGGCAGATACGACCCCGCCGACCCGCCCGCCGCCGGCCTGGCCGCGGCCCGCATGATGGCGATGTGCACCTACCGCAGCTGGGAGAGCTTCGAGCAGCGCTACTCCCGGCGCCCCCAGGCCCCCGACGTCTACGCCGTCGAGAGCTACCTGCGCTACCAGGGCCAGCAGCTCGTCGATCGATTTGACGCCGCCACCTACCACGCCCTCACCCGGGCCATGGACACCCACGACGTCGCGCGGGGGCGCGGCGAGTACGAAGAGGTGCTCCGGAGCATCCGCCAGCCGGCGCTGGTGGTGTCGATCGGCAGCGACGCCCTCTACCTCCCCGCGGAGCAGAGGGAGATGGCTCGCCACATCCCGCGGGCGAGGCTGGCGCGCCTCGAGTCGCCCCACGGGCACGACGCCTTCCTCATCCACGTCGAGGAGCTCTCGGCGATGGTGGCGGAGTTCCGCGAGGCCAACGAGGGTCGTCCCCGGCGCCGTCGCCCGCCGACGCCGGTGGCCCGCCAGGGCCAGGGCATCCACCTCTTCGTCCTCGGCAAGGGCAAGGTGGGCTCCGAGTTCTTGGAGCAGGTTCGAAGGCAGGCCGCGGGCCTCTCCTCCGACTACGACATCGAGCTCAGGGTGGTGGGGCTCGCCGACTCGCGCGGCGCCGTGTTCGACGAGCGCGGGCTCGATCTCTCCACCTGGCGCGACGCGCTTGCCGCTGCTCCCGCCACCGGCCCCTTCGCGGTCCCCGGGGGACTGCCGCTCCTCGATCGGCTCGCGCGGCTTCCGGGCCCGGTGTTGCTCGACCTCACCGCTTCCGCCTCCCTCCTCCCGGTCTACGAGGAGGCCTTCCGCCGCGGCATCCACGCGGTGGGCGCCAACAAGCGGCCGCTCTCCGCCCCCTGGCCCGAGCGCGAACGGCTCGTGGCGGCGCGGCGGGAGGGCCATGTCGAGTTCCACTACGAGACCACGGTGGGGGCGAGCCTGCCGCTCATCGACACCCTGAAGAACCTGGTGCGGACCGGCGACCGGGTCCGATCGATCGAGGGCGCTCTCTCCGGCACCATCGGCTTCGTGCTCGGCGAGGCGGAGAAGGGAACGCCCCTCTCGCTGGCGCTCCGCTGGGCACGGGAGCTCGGCTACACCGAGGCCGATCCCCGCGACGACCTGTCGGGGATGGACAGCGCCCGCAAGGCGGTCATCCTGGCGCGCGAGCTCGGGCAGCGGGCCGAGGTGGAAGGGGTGGAGATCGACCCGTTCCTGCCGGCGGAGGTGACGGCCCCCGGGACCCTGGACGAGCTCGTCGAGGCGCTCCGGCGTCAGGACCGGGCGTTCTCCGAGAGGGTCGCGCGGGCGCGAGCCCGCCACCGGGTGATCCGCTACCTCGCCCGCATCGACGTCGAGAGCGGCCGGATCCGCGTCGGGCCGGTGGAGGTGGAGCCGGACCACCGCGCCGCCCGGCTGCGCGACGTCGAGGCGTACGTGGCCTTCACCACCAACCGCTACGCCGCGAGCCCCCTCCTGGTGCAAGGGGCGGGGGTGGGCGGGGCGGTGACCGCGGGCGGCGTCCTCACCGACGTCCTGCGGGTGGCCTCAGCGCTCGGCGTCCGGGCGAGCTGGAGCGGGTAGCCTCGCGTGGCGCGCCGGGCCCGCCGTCGTCGCGATCGGCCGCCCCCGGCGGCGGCCTCCACTGCTTCGAGCGACGGGGGCGGCGCGGGAGAGGGGCCGATCCGGGTCGGCGTCTCGTCCTGCCTCGTCGGGATGAGCGTTCGCTACGACGGCGGGCACAAGAGGAACGCCTTCGTCGCCGACCTGCTCGGTCGCTTCGTCGAGCTCGTGGCGGTGTGCCCCGAGGTGGAGATGGGGCTCGGGACGCCGCGGCCCGCCATCCGCCTGGAGCGGCGCGGGGCCGCGGTCCGCCTCGTCGACCCGAGGAACGGCCTCGACCACACCGATCGCATGGAGCGCTTTGCGCGCCGCCGCCTGGAGGAGATCGGGCGGCTCGAGCTGTGCGGGTACATTCTGAAGAGGGACTCTCCCAGCTGCGGGATGGAGCGAGTGCGCCTCTACGGCGACGGCCCGCCCTCCAGGGACGGAGTGGGCGCGTTCGCGCGCGCTCTCCGGGAGCGATTTCCGCTCCTCCCGGTGGAGGAGGAGGGCCGGCTCGCCGATTCGGGGTTGCGGGAGAACTTCGTCGAGCGAGTGTACGCCTACCGGAGGCTCCGGGACCTGCTCGCGAGGGGCCCGGGCGTCGGCGACCTGGTCCGCTTCCACACGACCGAGAAGCTCCTCCTCCTCTCCCACGACCCGGACGGCTACCGCCGGCTCGGCCGCCTGGTGGCCCGGGCCAAGGGAGCCCCGCGGGCCGAGCTGCGGCGCGACTACGGTGAGCTCTTCATGAAGGCGCTCGCCCAGAAGGCCACCCTCGGGCGCCAGACGAACGTGCTCCTGCACATGGCCGGCTACCTCAAGGTGATTCTCTCCCCCATGGAAAAGGTGGAGCTCGCCGAGGCCATCGCCGATTTCCGGGCCGGGATCCTGCCTCTCGTCGTGCCGCTCACTCTTCTCCGCCACCACGTGCGCAAGCACGCCATCCGCTACCTGGAGGGGCAGAGCTACCTCTCGCCCCACCCGAAGGAGCTCATGCTGCGCAACCACGCCTGACGAGTGGGCGCCGGTGGGCGTCCTGCCCTGCCGGCCGCACCTTTCGGGGCAGTGGGCGAGCGGGTGAAACGCCGCCCCACCGTGGGCGCTACCTCCCACCGCGACGCGGGGGGCGGCGCGTGCTCTCATGTCCCCCGGAGCAACGACAGGGGGCCTCGACATGCTGGATGCTCGGTTCGTGAAATCCGGGAAGACCGTCGATCGCGGTGACGCCGCCCGCGCCGCGGTGCTGGCGGCCGGGTCGGGCGCGTCCGATCCCTTGACGGTGCACGTCTTCGAGAGCGAGGAGGCGTTCCGCACCTGGGCGCGGTCGACGCCGGCGAACCAGGCGCTGCTGGAACTCGACGACCTCGTGACCCGGGTGCGCCTGGAGCAGCCCGTCGACGGGCGAGTGAAGGAGGCCTCGGACCGGGCGGTGTCCGAGCTCTACGATCTCGCCGAGAAGCACCGGCTCCAGCCCGCCGAGGACGAGCTGCTGCGCCGGGCCGCCTTGGAGGAGGGCGCGGGCCTCGGGGCGCTCATGGTGCTGTTCGACGCCTACAGCCTCGCCGGGGGGTGGCGGCCCGTAGCCGGGACGGTCCCGGTCCTCGACTGGGTGGGCTTCGACGACCGGACGAGCTCCGTCTGGCTCGCCGGAGCCGGGGTCCTGGGCCAGCACCCCTGGTTCGGGGGCCAGCGCATCTACCTTCGCGGCATGCCCTTCGCGCGCTTCGACGACCTGCGCGACCTGGGCTTCGACAACCGGGCCTCGTCCGCCGCCGTGATCTAGGCTCGCTCCCGCCCGGCCGAGCCCCGTGGACGCCCGTCGGACGTCGGGACCGGCCCGTAGCGCCCCAGGTACTCCGCCATGCGCAGCTTCCGCCGGGCGCTCTCCGAGGACATGTAGCGCACCGTGCCGAGCACGGGCCGGGTGGGTCCCCAGGGCCGATCGTAGCGCCCCAGGCACCAGAAGATCCCGCTCGTGGAGTTCGGATCGCGACCGTCGAGAGCCCAGCGGTCGTTGAGCTCGATGAGGGTCGAGAGCGCCTCCTGCGGCGACGCCGTCCACTCCAGGATCTTCTTCCCCCACAGCATCCGCAGGTAGTTGTGGATTCGCCCCTCCTGCAGGAGCTGGCGCTGCGCCGCGTTCCACACCTCGTCGTGGGTCCCCGCCGCCTCGAGCGTCGATCGCCCGTAGCAGGGGTCCCTGCCATCTCGCGCGTGCTCGGCGAGCGAGCGCAGCGCCCACGGGGGAAGCGTCTCCAGGGACTCGGCCGCCGCCGGGCGTTTCGAGAGCATGTTGAAGCCGAGCTCTCGCCAGGTGACGAGCTCGTCGAGGAATGCCTCCGCCGCGGGGCTCATGCCCCAGAACCCCTCCTTCCTTCCCCCGCGCTCGCTTCCGAGGCGGGAGGGAATGAAGCCCTCGCGCCCGGCCACGGCGCGGAAGACCTCATGGGCCGAGACGTGGCCGAAGTGGAGCCACGGGGACAGCCCGCTCGACGCTTCCTCGTCCGGATGGCTTCGCAACAGGTAGCGGTCGAGGCGATCGCGCAGGAACCGGCGCAGGGTGGCGCGGCCGGCGGAGGTTCCCCCGGCGAGCGGGGCCACCGGCACCTGGTGGTCGATGGGCAGCGCCGCGAGAAGCTCTCGATCCGCCGCGAGCAGGCGGGCCGAGGCGGCCGGCCAGCGCTTCGCCACCTCATCCGGGACCGACGCGCCGGCGAGCGAGCGCAGCCCGAGCGGGCTCGCCGCCGGGAGCTGCCGCAGGCGGCGCGGCAGCTCCCGTTGCAGGAAGCGGCGGAAGGCGTAGGCGCTCGGGAAGACCGCGGTCGCCGCCGCCATGGGAGCGAGCCCGTTTCCGTCCACCGCCTCCAGCCGCACGGGCACCCGGGCCGCCGCCGCGGCCAGCATGCGGGGCAGGAAGAAGGCCGGATAGTCGTCGGCGATCACCACGCAGGCGTGCCGGGCGAGCGCCTCGAGCAGGCCCCTGCCGGCTCCGGGCGACGGTTCCACGTAGGGGTGGTAGCCCACCCGCGCCTCGGCGAAGGCGCGCGCGTTGTCGGCCATGCCCTGGAGGACGAAGGCGTGGAGCCTCTCGCTCGCCCAGCGGTAGTCGCAGCGCAGCGGCTCTAGGACGAGGAGCGGCCGCCCGAGGTCGCGCGACCACTCCGCGGCGCGGTCGAGCGCGAAGCTGTGCCCGGCGCGGCGCGCGGCCGTCATCCACAGGAGGACGAAGTGTCCCCTCTCGCGGACCGGCGCCGGGTTTGCGGCCCGCACCCGCTCCTGTGGAACCCTCGCCATCAGGGAGCCGGGGGAGAGCGGCCGGGGGCGTGGGGACCGGCGGCGCGGCCGGCGGCTTCCTGTCGGGGGCTGGACACGCCTGCCAGTGTAATCGCGGCCGCCCCGCCTCGCTCCGATCCGCCTCGCGTCTAAGGGACGAGCACCGCCGCCCCGCGCAGGCGTCCCTCGCGGAGGTCGGAGAGCGCCCGGTCGGCGTCGGCGAGGGGGTAGCGCGTCACCAAGGTGCGCACCGGCACGCGCGGTGCGAGCTCCAGGAACTCGACGCCGTCGGCCCGGGTCAGGTTCGCGACCGACCGGACGGTGCGCTCCCCCCACAGCAGGGCGTAGGGGAACGCCGGGATGTCGCTCATGTGGATCCCGGCGCAGACGACGGTCCCGCCGCGCTCCACCCGGCGGAGCGCCTCGGGGACGAGCCCGCCCACCGGAGCGAAGAGGAGAGCTGCGTCGAGCAGGCAAGGGGGAGCCTCCCCCGAGGCTCCGGCCCAGGTGGCGCCGAGCGATCGGGCAAAGTCCTGCGCCTCGCCGTCCCCGCTGCGAGTGAAGGCGAAGACCTCCTGGCCGGCGTGCCGGCACAGCTGGGCGACGATGTGGGCGGCGGCGCCGAACCCGTACAGGCCCACGCGCCGCGCCGAGCGCACTCCCTTCCAGGCCCGGTAGCCGATGAGGCCGGCGCACAGCAGCGGCGCCGCCTCGGCGTCCCCGTAGGACGGAGGCAAGGGAAGCGCGAACCGCTCGTCGGCGAGAGCGCGATCGGCGTATCCCCCGTCAATCTGGTAGCCGGTGAACCTCGCCCGCGCGCACAGGTTCTCGCGGCCGGAGCGGCAGAAGGCGCACTCCCCGCAGGCGGAGCCGAGCCAGGGGATCCCCACGCGGTCGCCGGCGCGGAAGCGGCGGGCACCCGGACCGGCCTCCACGACCCTGCCAACGACCTCGTGTCCGGGAGTCACGGGCAGCTTGGGGTCGGGAAGCTCCCCATCGACGACGTGGAGGTCGGTGCGGCAGACGCCACAAGCGGTGACCTGGACGAGCACCTGGCCCGGCCCGGGAAGCGGATCGGGGACCTCTCTCGCCCTCAGCGGCCGCCCGGCCTCCTCGAGCACCATGGAGCGCACGGGAGGAGGATAGCGCCCGCGGGCGCGCCCGGCGGCAGTTTCCGCTGGCCCGGACCGGGCCCGCCCGATAATCCTGTGGGCCGAGAGGAGCCGCCCCTTGGCACGCCCCGCCGACGATCGAGACTTCCGCCTTCCCCCCGGCGTCCGACCCCATCGCTACGACGCCTTCCTGTCCCTGGACCTGGCCCAGGGCGGCTTCGAGGGGCGAGTTCGGATCGGGCTCGAGCTCGAGCAACCGCAGGCCGAGATCGTTCTCCACGGAGCAGGACTCGCGGTCTCGCGCGCCACCCTGCGCGCGTCCGGCGGGGAGCGTCCGGTCCGGGTGGAGGCGCGCCCGGCGAGCGAGACCCTGGTCTTCCGCCCGGGCGCGCCGCTGCCGGCCGGCCGGGTGGAACTGGAGGTCGAGTGGTCGGGCCGATTCAACGCCGGGCTGCGCGGGCTTTACCGCGCCGGCCCGCTCGCCGCGACCCAGTTCGAGGCCTCCGACGCGCGCAGGGTCTTCCCCTGCCTCGACGAGCCCGCCTTCAAGGCGCCCTGGGCGCTCACCCTCGAGGTCCCGCGCGGGGCGGTGGCGCTCGCGAACGGGAGGGAGCGCTCCCGCGCCCCGCGCGGCGACCGGGTGGTGGTCTCCTTCGAGGAAACCCCGCCGCTTCCCACGTACCTCGTGGCGCTGGTGGTGGGCCCTCTCGCCTCCTCCTCGCCCGGCGCGGCCGGTCCGGTCGCGGTCCGCACCTGGTCGGTCCCGGAGAAGGTCGATCTCACCGCCTTCGCCCAGGAGGCCGCCCTGGCGGTGCTTCCCCGGCTCGAGGACTACTTCGGGATCCCCTACGCCTTCGGCAAGCTCGACCAGGTGGGGGTCCCGGACTTCGAGTTCGGCGCCATGGAGAACGCGGGCCTGGTGGTGTACCGGGAAGCGGCCCTGCTCCTCTCGCCGGAGACCGCCGCTCTCCCGGTGAAGAAGCGGGTGGTGGAGGTGATCACCCATGAACTCGCGCACCAATGGTTCGGAAACTGGGTGACGATGCGGTGGTGGGACGACCTGTGGTTGAACGAGTCCTTCGCCACCTGGATGGCCTACAAGGTCGCGGACGGCTGGCACCCGGAATGGCGGATGTGGCTCGACTTCGACCAGGGGAAGGGCGCGGCGCTGCAGCTCGACGCGCTCCGCTCCACCCACCCCATCCGGGCGGAGGTGAGGAGCCCGGAGGACATGGGGGAGGCCTTCGACGTCATCACCTACGAGAAGGGCGGGGCGGTGCTGCGAATGCTCGAGGGCTTCCTGGGGGAGTCCCCCTTCCGGGAGGGAATCCGCCTCTACATGCGGCGGTTCGCGCGGTCCAACGCCGCCGCCGACGACCTGTGGGACGCCCTTCAGGAGTCCACCGGCGAGCCGGTGCTCGACCTCGCGAACGCCTGGATCCGGCAGCCGGGCTTCCCCCTCGTGGCCCTCAAGCGCACCGGCCGCGCTGTGCGCGTCTCGCAGAGGCGCTTCCTTTCCGAGCCTGGCGCCGAGGCGCCGGGGACCTGGCCGGTGCCCTTGGTCCTGCGCTTCGCCGACGGGCGCGGCGCCCGGGAGCAGCGGGTGCTCGTCCGCTCCGCCGACGCTGAGGTGGCGCTCGAGGCGGTTGGGGAGGTGCGCTGGGTCTTCGGCAACGGCGGCGCCTCGGGCTTCTATCGAGTGGACCACGGTGCGGAGGGCCTGGCCGCACTCTCCAGGCACGTGGCCGAGCTCGGTGCCGCCGAGCGGGTGGCGCTCCTCTCCGACGAATGGGCGCTGGTGCGGGCCGGCGCGCGCCGTGCGGAGGAGTTCTTGGACTTCCTCGTCGCCTTGGCGGGCGAGAGGGACCGGGCGGTCGTGGACGAGCTCGTGAGCCGGCTGGCGGTGATGGAGCACCGGCTGCCAGGGGACGATGCCCGGGCGCGGCTTCGGCGCTTCGCCGCAGTGCTCTTGCGCCCCTCCTTCCAGGACGTCGGATTCGTGGGCAAGGCGGGTGAGGACGACGAGGCGAGGCTCCTGCGGGCGGCGCTCCTGCGCGGGCTCGCCGTGGTGGCCCGGGAGCCGGAGATCATGGGCGAGGCGCGCGCCCGGCTCGATCGCTACCTGGCCGGCGATCGAGCGGCCCTCGAGCCGAACCTCCACGACGCCGCCGTCGCCGTGGCCGCGCGGGAAGGGGACGCGCGGCGCTTCGCGGAGCTCGAGCGGCTCTACCGCGAGGAGAAGGACCCGGCGTACAAGCGCCGCTACCTCTTCGGCCTGTCGCTCTTCGAGGATCCCTCGCTCGTTTCGAGGGCGCAGGAGATGCCCTTCGGCGACGCGGTGCCGCTGCAGGACCTCGCCTCCTTCGCCGCCGGGCTGCTCGGAAACCGGGCGGCGGCGCAGGGGTTCTTCCGCCTCCTGCGCGAGCGCTGGGGTCCCTTCCAGGAGCGGGTGGCGGAGGCTCCCCTCATCCTCCGGCGCGTGGTGGAGGCTCTCGGCTCGCTCACCGAGCGACGCGACCTGGAAGAGGCGGAGGCCTTCTTCGAGGCGCATCCGGTGGCCGCGGCGCGCCAGGGCCTGGCGCAGACCCTGGAGCGGCTGCGCCTCGACATCGCCCTGTGGGAGCGGATCGGCCCCGCACTCGCCGCCTGGCTCGCCCGCCGGGAAGGGCGTTCATGAGCGAGCATGTCGAGCCGCCGCAACGCTTCACCCCGCCCGCGCTCTACCTGCTCCTCGACCTGCCTTACGGGGCGGCGGTGGGGTATCTCTCGGTCGCCGTCCCCTTCTGGCTCGCCGCGCGCGGCATCTCCCTCGCCCAGATCGGCGCGCTCTCCGCCACCGCCTTCCTCCCGCACGCCATCAAGGTCCTCTGGGTGCCGCTCCTCGACATCGGCTCCCACCGCAAGCTCTGGTACCTCGCGATGGCGGCTGGCACCGGGACCCTGCTCGCCGTGCTCTCCGTGCTCCCGGGCCTCGTCGACCACCTCTGGCTCTACACCGCCCTCCTCACCGCCGCCCAGGTGACGGCCACCACCGGCCACGCCGCTCTCAACGCCCTCGTCGCCGTTACCACCCACGAGAAGGACAAGGCCAAGGCCGCCGGCTACTACATGGCGAGCAACGTCGGAGGAACCGGCCTCCTCGGGGCGCTCGCCCTCTGGCTCGCCTCGCACACTTCCCCGAACGTTGCCGGGGGGGTGCTGGCGGGAGTCGTCGTCGCCTCCGGAGCCGCGGCTCTCCCTATCTTCGAGCCCCGCCGCGTCGACGCGGCCATCGCCGCCGCGGACGGCGCCCTGCGCGCCCTGGCCCTGCGAGCCGCCTCGATCCTCTCCGACCTGTGGCGCACCGCCCGGAGCCGGGCCGGGTTCACCGGACTGCTCATCAGCCTGGCGCCGGTGGGCTGCGGCGCGCTCACCAACCTCTTCTCCGGGATCGCACCGGAGTACGGGGCGAGCCAGGAGGTGGTGGAGGTGGTGAACGGAATCGGCGGAGGGCTCGCCGGGGCGCTCGGCTCGCTCCTCGGGGGCTTCCTGGCCGAGCGGATGAACCGGCGCCTCGCCTACGCGCTGGCCGGGGGCGTGACCGCGCTCACGGCGCTCGCCATGCTGGCGGCGCCCACGTCGCCGACGACCTACGTGTGGGGAGTGCTCGCCTACAACTTCGCAAACGGCATCGCCTTCGCGACCTGGGCCGGCATGGTGCTGGAGGTGGTGGGGGCGGGCGCCGCGGTGGCCACGAACTACGCCCTCTTCGTCGCCACGTCGAACCTGGCCATCAGCTACGTCACCGCCCTCGACGGGTGGGCGAGCGAATTTCGTGGCCTCGGGGGCGGCTGGGCACACGCCGCCGGGGCGCGCGGTGCCCTGGGCTTCGACGCGCTCCTCACCTTCCTCGGGATCGCCCTGCTCCTGGCGATGGTGGCGGTGACCTCCCGGATGCGGCCGGCGGCGGTTCCGGCGAGTTCCTGAGGGACCGGGCGGTCTTCCCCGAGGGGCTCCGGGTGCGGTAGGGGGAGGGGTGGCGAAAGAAGGCGTCGCGCTCGTCCTCGCCGCCCGACCCGGCCGGGCGGCCATCGCCGTGCTCGCCGGCGCGGTAGAGGAGCACCCTGGGGCGAGCGCCCTTCCGGTCGTGGTGGCGGACTTCGCGGCGCTCGAGGCGGCCGTCGGCGAGGCGCGGGCGCGGGGCCCGGTGGTGGTGGGGTGGTCCCTGTCCTCTGCCGACTTCCGGGAGGCCGCCCGCGCGCGCGGCAACCTCCCGAGCGGCGGCGAGGTGCTGCACGTCGCGGGAGGACCGCACCCGACGGCGGACCCGCTCGGCACCCTCAAGGCGGGCTTCGACCTCGTCGCCCTGGGGGAGGGAGAGCATTCGCTCCCCCGCCTCCTCTTGCGGGTAGCGGCCGGCGCCGAGCCGCGCGGTCCCGGGCTCGCTTGGATGCGGGAAGGGAGGCTCGAGCGCGGTCCGGCGATGCCAGCCGTGGATCTGGACGCCGTCCCGCCCTTCGCGCTCCGGCTGCGCCGCTTCGGGCCCATCGAGATCACCCGCGGGTGCGCCCACGCCTGCCGCTTCTGCCAGACGACCCACCTCCACGGCGGACGGGTGCGCCACCGATCCGCTCGGGTGGTGGAGCGCTACGTCCGGGCGATGGCGCACCAAGGGATGAGGGACGTGCGCTTTCTCTCGCCGAGTGCACTCGCCTACGGGTCGGAGGACGGTGCCCCGAACCTCGCCGCGCTCGAGGAGCTGCTGTCTCGAGCGCGGGAGGCGGCCGGGCCCGCGGGCCGGCTGTTCCTGGGGAGCTTCCCCTCCGAGGTCCGCCCGGAGCAGGTGACGGCGCCGGCGCTCGCCCTGCTGCGCCGGTTCGTGGCGAACGACCACCTGGTCCTCGGGGCGCAGTCGGGCTCGGAGCGAATGCTCGCCGCCTGTCGCCGCGGTCACACAGTCGAGGACGTGCGGGGGGCGGTGCGGCTCGCCCTGGAGTCCGGGTTCAGGGCGAAGGTGGATCTCATCTTCGGGCTCCCCGGGGAGTCGGCCGGCGACGCCCGGGAGACGCGGCGGCTCATGCGAGAGCTCTCCGACCTGGGAGCCGAGATTCACGGCCACGCCTTCCTGCCGCTCCCCGGGACCCCGTGGCAGGGGGAGCCGCCGGGGGCGCTCGACCGGGAGACCCGGCTCGAGTTCGAGCGCCTGGCCTCGCGGGGGAGGGCGCGCGGCCAGTGGAGGCGGCAGGAGGCCCTGGGGCAAGCGCTCGAGGCCAGCCGGCGGGGCGGCGGGTGAGGCCTTTGGCCGAGGCGGTCAGGGCTCCGCGAGGAAGTCGAGCACCGCCCGCGCCACCCGGTCCGGCTGGTGGCGCATCATCATGTGACCCGCTCCGGCGATGCAGCGGCGGCGGGCGCGGTGGAAGCAGGCGACGCGCTCCTCCATGTCCGGGGGCGGGGGCATCTCGCTCTCCTCTGCCTCGAGAAGGAGCACCGGGCAGCGAATGGCGCGCCAGAACGCCTTCGCCTGGGCGAGGCGGTAGGGGGCGGGACCGCGGGTGACGTGGACCGGGTCGTGCTTGAACGCGCGACCGCCGGGGACCGGCAGGGTGCCTCGCTCGGCGAGGAAGAGCGCCACGTCCGGGGGGCAGCGCGGATCGAAGCGCCGGATGCGGTCCGCGCACGCCTCGACGGAGGGAAGCGCCCGCGCTCCGCGCTGCCGCGCCCGGCGGACGCCCAGGATCCACTCCACGGCGCGGCGGGGCAGGTCCTCGTCCTTGGCCTCGAGGACGTGGATGGACTCCATCGCCACCACCTTAGCGGCGCGGTCGGGAAAGGCGCCGGCGTAGAGCGCGGCCACGGATCCGCCCATGGAGTGGCCGACGATGGCGAGCCGCTCGCGGGCCAGTTGCTCGACGAGGTCCGCGACGTCGTGCACGTAGTCCATGAAGTAGTAGTAGCCGCCCGGGCCGACGCGATCGCTGTCCCCGTGCCCCCGGAAGTCGGGGGCGACCACGTGGTAGCCGGCTCGGGCGAATGCCGGCGCGACCGAGGCGAAGCCCCAGGAAAGGTCGAGGAACCCGTGCAGGCACAGCACCGTCGTGCTCCCGCCGCCGTCCCATTCGAGGAGGTGGTGGCGGAGCTCGTTCGCGACGACGTCTCGCTGAGCGGGCGGAGGATCCATCATGGGCTTTCGACCTCGGTCTCGGGGGTGGGAGTCTAGGCGCGCCCGGCGCGCTCTCGGTCACCTTATCCCTTCTCGGGCGCGCAGAGGCCGCCCGCGTCCCGGGTGGTAGAGTCGCGGCGCGGTCCGGGCGGGGGACCGCGTCCTCGCGCTCGCGCCCGCCGGCTGCCAGGCCGAGGCGGTGGCGGTGCCCTCCCGCCAGGCCTTCCCGATGCCGGAGGGGCTGACCTTCGAGTCGGGGGCAGCGCTTCTGGTGAACTACCTCACCGCCTACCACGTGCTCTTCCGGCTCGGCCACCTGCGCCCGGGGCAGGCGCTGCTCGTGCACGGAGCCGGTGGAGGCGTGGGGATGGCGGTGCTGGAGCTCGCCCGCACCGTTCCCGGGGTCACCGTGCTCGGGACCGCGTCGGAGGCCAAGCACGCCGCCATCGGAGAGGCCGGATGCCACCACCCCATCGACCCCCGCGCGCAGGACTACGCTTCGGAGGTGCGGAGGGTGACCGGCGGGAGAGGGTGGACCTGGTCATCGACCCGCTCGGGGGCAAGGACTGGCGCAAGGGGTACTCGCTCCCGCGCCCCGCCGGCCTGCTCGTGACCTGCGGCTTTTCCAACCTCGCCACCGGGGAGCGGCGCAGCCTTCCCCGGATCCTCTGGCAGCTCGCCCGCATCCCGCGCTTCTCGCCGCTTCGGCTCGTGAACGACAACCGCGCCGTCGCCGGAGTCCACCCGGGAGCCCTCTGGGGCGAGATCGAGCTCATGGGAGAGGAGCTCCGGGCGGTCCTCGAGCTCTTCGAGCAGGGGCGGGTCCACCCCCGCGTCGACAGCGTCTTCCCCTTCGCGCGGGCGGCCGACGCGCACCGGCGCATCCAGGAGCGGAAGAACGTGGGCAAGGTTCTCCTCGTCCCCGGCTAGCCCTTCGGCCCTCCCCGTCCTCCGGGTGCCTCCCCGAGCGCCCCGGCGAAGAAGTCGAGGACCCGCTCCTCGGCGAAGAAGCGGGGCGCCCAGGGCGGGCCGGCCACGAAGGCCACGTGCCCTCCCCCGGAGGTGACCTCCAGCGTCACCCGGGCGTTCGCCGCAGCGGCGGCGACGGGAAGGGCCGCCCGAGGGACGAGCGGATCGTCGTCGGCGGACAAAAGCAGGAGCGGGCGGCGCACCGCCGCCACGTAGGGGCCGGAGCTCGACCTCTGCCAGTAGTCCTCGGCGTCGGCGAAGCCGTGCAGGGGGGCGGTGACGAGCGCGTCGTAGCTCGCGAAGGTGGTGGCCCGCCGCACGCGCCGCGCGTCGATCGCTCCAGGGTGCGCTGCCGCCTTGGCGAGTGCCTTGCGGCGCAGGCGCCGAAGGAAGCGCTCCCGGTAGAGCCAAGGCCAGAAGCCCGGCCCGTCAAGGGCGCGCGCGCACTGGGCGAGGTCGAAGGGGGTCGAGATCCCCGCGGCGGCCCGGACCTCCGGGGGAGCGGCGTCGCCGAGCTCCCCCAGGTACTTCACGATCTGGTTCGCTCCCAGGGAGAAGCCGCAGAGGAGCAGGGGGCGCCCGGGCGACTCGGCCGCGAGCCGTTCCACCACGAGTCCCAGGTCCCCGGTGTCGCCGGAGTGGTACTGGCGCAAGAGCCGGTTCGGAACGCCGGAGCACCCTCGGAAGCTCCAGGCGGCGACCGCCCACCCCCGCCGGGCGGCCCGGGCGGCGAGCCCGCGCACGTAGGCGGCGCGCGAGCTCCCCTCCAGGCCGTGGGAGACGAGGACGACGGGGCGGGAGGGCTCGCCGGCGCCCGTGCGGTCCACGTCGAGGAAGTCGCCGTCCGGCAGCTCGAGGCGCTCGCGCCGGTAGCGGGGGCGTGGCCACGGGCGACCCACGCTCGCGAAGACCGTGGCGAGGTGCGGCCCGGGGAGCCAGCGGGCCGGGGAGAAGGGGGGGAGGGACGAGGAGCTGGGCAAGAGGGCTCTCACTCCGGGAACGGCGCGCTCCTCGCGCGGGCGGCCTCACGCCGCGCTCGCGTCCAGGCAGCGCAGCGAGCGCGCGCGCGAGACGGCGCGCCGGTGGACCTCGGCCAGCGCCTGCGCGGCGGCGCCCTCGCCGAGCAGGTCGAGGGCAGCGGCCACCGCCTCGAGGGTGGACATCCCGCCCGACACGGTGGGGCGCCGCAGGCGGTCCCCGGGGCGCGCGGCGAGAGAGAGGCGGGGGAGGGATCGCAGCTCCGGGATTCGCTGGAGCATGCGGCGCGCCTGGGCCCAGGTGCCGTCCACCACCACCAGGGTCTCGGGCCGCGGCGATGGCACGAACTCGCCCGCGGGGGACGGGAAGAGCACCGCCGCCCGCCCCGCGGAGATCCGGGAGGAGTCGAGGGGCGCGCCGGGGACGGCATGTTCGAGCAGCTCCGAGCGCAAGAGGGCGAGGGCCGCCCATCGCCCGGTGTTGGTGGTGCGGGTGCGCTCGGCGGCGTGGCGCACGAAGAGCACGCGGGTGGCGGTCTCGAGGCGCGGGATCTCCGGGCACAGGCAGGAGTCCGGCGGAAACAGGCAGCGTGGGCAGCGCCGCGACAGGTCGGGGATGCGGCAGCGCAAGGCCGCTATCCCTCGGAGGCGCCGAGCAGGAACAGGTTGACCCCGCTGCGCGCCCAGCCCTCCTCGGCGGCGACGAGGTCGAGGGTGAGGGAGGCGACGTCGTCCGCCGTGGGGTCGGCCCCGGGCGCCGACTCGAGGTAGAAGAGCTTCAGGTAGGCGCCGCAGGAGGAGCAGGCCTCCGCCTTGAGCCCGGCGCTCCCCGAGTCGAGTGACAGGTAGGAGATCCCACCGGTGGCGCGGCAGTGCCAGCACTGGACCCGCGGGAGGTTCCACTCGGAGCCGCACAGGGAGCAGGTGAGGTACCGGAGCTTGTCGTCGCCCCTCACCACGCCGGCCACGGGTGGCGACCCGCACACCGGGCAGCCGGCGGGCGCCCGGGCGACGAGCTCGGCGGGGAGCCGAGCCGCGAGCGCGGTGAAGTAGACCTGCAGGGCGGCGGCGACGAAGGGGGAGCGGGCGAGATCGGCGCCGGCAGGCGCCCCCGAGAGGATGCCGTCAGCGAGCGGCTCGAGCTCGTCGGGGGTCGCGCGGGCGAGCCGCTCGAGCGCCGCCGCCGCCTCTGCCGGCCAGGAGGAGCGGCGCAGGTCGCCGAGGAGGGCCTCGAGAGCGATGCGCCAGTCGGCGTCCCTCCTCCAGCTCGTGGCCCGCAGCGGCACCTCGCTCGGGAGCGCGCGGGACTGGGGAGAGGCGCCGATGCCGGCGACCGCCCGAGACTGCGCCTCCGAGAGCGTCCCGAGCGCCTCCAGGAACTCGCTCATGGGGTTGCCGGGCGCGAGCTCGCGGAAGCGCCGCGCGCGGCTCGCGAAGCACTCCGCCGGACGGGGAAGCCTGAGGTAGACGATCTCGCCCGGAACGCCTTCGGGCGGCGGGAGCGTCATGGATCCTTTCCCGTGATCTGGCGGAACCATCCGGGGTGGTGGTAGCGGGCCCAGGCCTGCGTCACGGTCCCCCGCACCATCGCCTGGATGGAGCCCTTGGTCCAGAAGGCGGCGTACCAGTGGATGCCGATGCCGACGAACATCACGAAGGCCATGGCAGCGTGGACGAGGCCGGCCAGTCGGCGCAGGGGCGCAGGGAAGCTCGGGGCGAACCACGGCTGCCAGAGCACGATCCCGCTCGCGAGCAGCACCGCGATGATGGGGATCATCGACCAGTACATGAGCTTCTGCCCCGCGTTGTACTTGCCGGTGTCGGTGAAGTGCGCGCCCTTCTTCATGTAGGCGAACATGTTCGCCACCCAGTTCGCGTCCGCCTGGGTCCAGCGATTGTCCCCGCGCAGGTTGAAGGCGTACGGGTAGAAGAGTAGCACCAGGACCACGCCGCAGAAGGGGTGGACGAGACGCATGAACTGCCCGCCGCCGAAGAGGAGCGAGAGCCAGAAGAAGAAGGGGGAGAACATCGCCAGCCCGGAGAGGAATAGGAAGACGAAGGCGATGGCGATGGCCCAGTGTACGACGCGCTCGCGGTTGTCGTGGCGCAGGATCTTGCCGTCCGGCAGGACGATGTCTTCGCCGCGATCGCTCATGGCTGGCCCCCCTTCGCCGGCGTTCCCTCGCCGTCCTCGCCGGGGACCTCGAGCGGCCCGTGGCGCATGTAGTGGAGGATGCCGGCCACGAGCACGCTGAACATGGTGAGCACTCCCAGGCTGCGGGCGACGGTCGACCGCCACAGGGCGAGCATGGGGCCGATCCTCGGATCCTTGGGCAGGCCGTAGGCCTCGGGCCGGTCTCCGTGCGGCAGCACGAAGAGGACGTGGGTGCCGCCCACGCCTGGCGGGTTGTAGACGGCCGCCTGCGAGAAGCCGCGCTCCTGCAGGTCAGTGAGGCGGTGCTCGGCCTGCAGGAGCATCTCCGGCCTCGAGCCGAAGGAGAGGGCCTGGGTGGGGCACGACTTGATGCAGGCCGGCTCGAGCCCCACCGCCACCCGGTCGGAGCAGAGCGTGCACTTGTAGACCCGGCTGTCCTCCTTGCGCAGCCGCGGGATGTTGAATGGGCAGCCGGCGATGCAGTAGCCGCAGCCGATGCAGTGGTCCTGCTGGAAGTCGACGATGCCGTTCTGGTACTGGACGATGGCGCCGGGGGAGGGGCAGGCCTTGAGGCAGCCGGGCTCCGTGCAGTGCAGGCAGCCGTCCTTGAAGATGAGCCAGGCGAACTGCCCGTTCACCTCCGTCTCGTTGAACTTCATCACCGTCCACGACTGGTCGTCGAGGTCGGGCGGGTTCGTGTAGCTCCCCTCGAAGGTCCCCACCACGTCGCGAAGGTTGTTCCACTCCATGCAAGCCGACTGGCAGGCCTTGCAACCGATGCAGCGGGAGAGGTCGATGAGCTTCGACACCTCCGGCTGGAAGGAGCGCGCGCTCGGGGGGACGGAGGTGGTGGTGGCCGACCGCGCCCGGATGTCCTGGGTCTCGAGAGCCATGGCGCGCTCCTAGGCCTTCTCGACGCTCACCAGGAACGCCTTGTACTCGGGCGTCTGGATGTTGGCGTCCCCGACAGGCGGGGTGAGGGTGTTCGTGAGGAAGCCCTTCTTGGTCTGGCCGGTGAAGCCCCAGTGGATGGGGAGCCCCACGACCTCCACCTCCTTTCCCTCGATGACGAGGGTGGGGAGCCGCCGGGTGACGAGCGCCTTCGCCTTGAGGCTGCCGCGCTTCGACTTCACCACCACCAGGTCGCCGCTCTTCAGCCCCTTCTTTCTGGCGAGCCCCTCGCTCAGCTCCACGAATGCCTGGGGCTGGAGCACAGCGGGGATGCGAGCGTGCTTGGTCCAGAAGTGGAAGTGCTCGGTGAGGCGGTAGGTGGTGGCGACGCACGGGAACTCGTCCGGCTTCCCGAAGGCCTTGGCGTCGCCGGGGAAGACGCGGGCCGCCGGGTTGTTGAGCGCCTTCCCGAACGGGTTCTTCGGGAGCGGGGTGTCGAAGGGCTCGTAGTGCTCGGGGAAGGGGCCCTCCGCCATGGCCGGGGCCCAAAGCCGCGCCACCCCCTCGGCGTTCATGATGAAGGGGTCCATCCCCTCCGCGGGGGCGGAGTCGACCTTGAAATCGGGGACGTCGTTCCCCACCCACTTCTGGCCGTTCCACCAGATGAGCTTGCGGGAGGGGTCGTACGGCGTCCCGTGGGGGTCGCAGGAGGCGCGGTTGTAGAGGATGCGCCGGTTGGCAGGCCAGGCCCACGACCAGGCGGGGAAGATCCCGAGCCCGCTCGGGTCGGCGTTGTCGCGCCGGGCCATCTGGTTGCCGGCGGGGGTGTAGCATCCGGCGAAGATCCAGCAGCCGCAGGCGGTGGTCCCGTCTGCCTGCAGGACCGCGAAGGTCGCGAGCTGCTCGCCCGCCCGCGCGAGGAAGGCGCCCGGCTGCTTCGGGTCGGGAACGTCGGCGAGCGCCTGGCCGTTATACTCGCGCGCGAGCTCCTCCGGATGGGGCGAGCTGGTGATGCGGTAGCTCCAGGTGAGCTTGAGGATGGGATCCGCGAACGCTCCCCCGTCCTTGGCGTAGAGCTGGCGGATCCGGGAGAAGAGCTCGCCCACGATCTCCGGGTCGCCCTTGGCCTCGCCGGGGGGCTCGGCTGCCTTCCAGTGCCACTGCAGCCACCGGGCGCTGCTCACGAGCGCCCCGTCCTCCTCGGCGAAGCAGGAGGAAGGCAGGCGGAAGACCTCGGTCTCGATCTTGGCGGGGTCGACGTCGTTGAACTCCCCGTAGCTCTGCCAGAACTCCGAGGTCTCTGTGGCCAGGGGGTCGATGACCACGAGGTACTTGAGGCGGGCGAGGCCGGCCGCCACCTTGGGCTTGTCGGGAAAGGAGGCGAGGGCGTTGAAGCCCTGGCACACGTAGCCGTTCACCTTGCCCTGGCTCATGAGCTCCACCACCCGCAGCACGTCGTAGGGAGCATCGACCTTGGGCAGGTAGGAGTAGGCGAAGTCGTTCTCCTTCGTGGCCGCGGCGCCGTACCAGGACTTCATGAGCGACACGAAGAACTTGGGGTAGTTCGACCAGTAGCTGAGCTGCCCGGGGCGCAGCGGCTTCAAGGTCCGCCGCTCCAGGTAGGTCTTCAGCTGCTCGTCGTCGTCGTTCGGGAGGGTCAGGTACCCTGGGAGCGAGTTCGACAGAAGTCCGAGGTCGGTGAGCCCCTGGATGTTGGAGTGGCCGCGCAGTGCGTTCACCCCTCCGCCCGACATGCCCATGTTCCCGAGGAGGAGCTGGATCATGGCGATGGAGCGGATGTTCTGGGAGCCCACGCTGTGCTGGGTCCAGCCGAGCGCGTACAGGCTCGTCATGGTCCGGTGCGGGACGCCGGTGCTCGCCACGAGCTCGCACACCTTCAGGAACTTGTCCTTGGGGGTGCCGCAGACCCGCTCGACCATCTCCGGCGTGTAGCGCTCGTAGTGCTTCTTCATCCGCTGGAAGACGCAGTTCGGGTCGGAGAGCGTCGGATCGACCCTGGCGTAGCCGTCCTTGTCGGTCTGATAGATCCAGGTCGACTTGTCGTATCGGCGCTTCTCGCCGTCGTAGCCGGTGAAGAGCCCGTCCTCGAAGACGCAGCTGGGGTTGATGAGGAAGGGGGCGTTCGTGTACGCCTTCACGTAGTCGAGGTGGATCTTGTCGCCGGCGAGGAGGAAGCGGATGACTCCGCCCAGGAAGGCGATGTCGGTGCCCGGGCGGATGGGCGCATAGAGGTCGGCGACGGAGGCGGTGCGGGTGAAGCGCGGGTCGACCACGACGAGGCGAGCCTTCTTCTTCACCTTCGCCTCGATGACCCACTTGAAGCCGCACGGGTGGGCCTCGGCGGGGTTCCCGCCCATGACCAGGATGACGTCGGCGTTCTTGATGTCGACCCAGTCGTTGGTCATCGCGCCACGGCCGAATGTGGGGGCCAGACCGGCCACCGTGGGGCCGTGTCAAACACGTGCTTGGTTGTCGAAGCAGACTCCCCCGAGCGCGCGGACGACCTTCTGGAAGATGTAGCCGGCCTCGTTGGAGGACGCCGAGGCGGCCAGGAAGGCGGTGGAGGTCCACCGGTTCACCGTCTGCCCCTTGGCGTTCTTGGCGACGAAGTTCCGATCGCGGTCCTCCTTCATGAGACGGGCGATGCGGTCGAAGGCGAACTCCCACGAGACCCGCTTCCACTCCGAGGTCCCGGGGGCCCGGTACTCGGGGAAGCGCAGCCGGCTCGGGCTGTTCACGAAGTCGAGCAGGCTCGCGCCCTTCGGGCAGAGCGTGCCGCGGTTCACCGGATGGTCCGGGTCGCCCTCCAGGTGGACGATGTTAGTCCGGGCGTTCTTGGCGCGGTCGCCGAGCCCGTAGACGATGACCCCGCAGCCGACCGAGCAGTACGGACAGGTGTTGCGGGTCTCGCTCGTCTGGGTGAGCTTGAACAGGCGGACGTCCGCGAGCGCCCTCCGGTGCGAGAACCCCAGCGCGGCGACGCTGGTGGCACCGATGCCGGATGCGGTGAGCTTCAGGAATCCGCGTCTCGTGACGTTCATGGAGGTCTCCGAGGGCATCGCGCGGCCGCCCTGTTCTCGATTAATCCCATCGGGATGCTCCCGCGCCATCGGGTGTTAGGGGACAGCCCGAAAGGGGCCGGGCCCGCGCTGCCGCGTCGCGTCAACGAAAAGGCCGCTCGACAGCGGCTAGGCAAACATTAATTCTCTCGCGCTGAGCTAACGACACCGGGAGCGCATGGCCGACGACCTCATCCTAGAGACGCGCGATCTCGTCAAGGAGTTCCAGGGATTCGTCGCGGTGAACGGGGTGTCGCTCCGGGTGAAGCGCGGCTCGATCCACGCCCTCATCGGCCCGAACGGGGCCGGGAAAACCACCGTCTTCAACCTGCTCACGCGCTTTCTCCCCGCCACGCGCGGGTCCATTTTCTACCGCGGCGACGACGTGACCAAGACCGCGCCGGCGAGCCTGGCGCGGCGGGGGCTCGTGCGCTCCTTCCAGATCTCGGCGGTGTTCCCGAGCTTCACGGCCCTCGAGAACGTGCGCGTGGCGTTGCAGCGGCGCCTCGGGACCTCCTTCCACTTCTGGCGCTCGGGGCGGAGCCTCGAGGTCCTCGACGACCGCGCCCGCGAGCTCCTCGCCGCCGTCGACCTGGAGGGGCTCGCGGGCACCGCGGCGGGCGAGCTCCCCTATGGGCGCAAGCGGGCGCTTGAGGTCGCGACGACCCTGGCCCTCGAGCCCGAGGTCCTGCTCCTCGACGAGCCGACGGCCGGGATGGGACACGAGGACGTGGGCCGGACCACCGACCTCATCGCTCGCGTCGCGCGGGGGCGCACGGTGCTCATGGTGGAGCACAACCTCTCCATCGTCTCCGACCTCTGCGACCGCATCACGGTGCTCGCCCGCGGCAGCGTGCTCGCCGAGGGGAGCTACCAGGAGGTGTCGAAGGATCCCGCCGTCCTCGAGGCCTACATCGGAGGAGCGACGTGAGCCCCGCCTTCCCCTCGGGAGCGGAGCTCCTGCGGGTGCGCGACCTGCACGCCTACTACGGCGAGTCGCACGTGCTCCACGGGCTCGACCTGGACGTGGCCGAGGGCGAGGTGGTGACCCTGCTCGGACGCAACGGCTCGGGGCGAACCACCACGCTCAAGGCGATCCTGGGGCTGGTGGGGCGCCGCACCGGTTCCATCCGGGTGAACGGCCACGAGATCATCCGCCTGCAGCCGCACCGCATCGCCCGCGCCGGAATCGGGATCGGATACTGCCCGGAGGAGCGCGGCATCTTCTCGAGCCTCTCGACCGAGGAGAACCTGCTGCTCCTGCCGCGGCTGGGGCGCGAGGGGCTCTCGCTCGAGGAGCTCTACCGCATGTTCCCGAACCTGTGGGAGCGGAGGCGCAGCCAGGGGACGAAGCTGTCCGGTGGCGAGCAGCAGATGCTGGCGCTGGCGCGCATCCTGCGAGCGGGGGCGAGGCTGCTGCTGCTCGACGAGATCACCGAGGGCTTGGCGCCGGTGATCGTGAAGACCCTGGGGAAGGTGGTGGGCGAGCTGAAGGAGCGCGGCTACACGCTCGTCCTCGTCGAGCAGAACTTCCGCTTCGCCGCTCCCCTCGCCGATCGCCACTACCTGCTCGAGCACGGGCGGATCGTCGACGCGATCGACGCCGGTCAGCTGGACAGCCGCATGGATTCGGTGCAGCGGTTCCTGGGAGTCTAACGGACACAGAAAGGGGTGGAAGAATGCATCGATGGATCGCCTTCGCCGTGCTGGCCACTTGTCTTCAGGTGCCGGCGCGGGCCGCGGAGGCCGCGAAGGGGAAGATCTCCGACGACGTCGTGAAGATCGGGGTCCTCACCGACATGACCGGCTACTACTCCGACCTGGCCGGGCCGGGCTCGTTGGAGGCCGCCAAGATGGCGGTCGAGGACTTCGGGGGCACGGTGCTCGGCAAGCCCATCCAGGTGGTGAGCGCCGACCACCAACTCAAGGCGGAGGTGGCCTCCACCGTCGCCCGCAAGTGGCTCGACGAGGAGAAGGTGGACGCGGTCGTCGACCTCGTCTCCTCCTCCACCGCGCTCGCGGTGATGCCGGTCGCGGCCCAGAAGAAGCGCATCACCCTGCTCTCCGGGCCGGGGACGACCGCCATCACCGGCGACAAGTGCACCCCCTACACCGTGCACTACGCCTACGACAACTGGGCCCTCGCCCACGGGACGGGCGGCGCGGTGGTGAAGCAGGGGGGCGACACCTGGTTCTTCATCACCGCCGACTACGTCTTCGGGAAGTCCCTCGAGTCCGACACCGCCGCGGTGGTGAAGGCCGCCGGCGGGAAGGTGCTCGGTGACGCGCTCTACCCGTCCCCCGGCACCACCGACTTCTCGAGCTTCCTCCTCCAGGCGCAGGCCTCCGGGGCCAAGATCATCGGGCTCGCCAACGCCGGTCAGGACACCATCAACAGCATCAAGCAGGCGAACGAGTTCGGCATCACCAAGAAGCAGAACCTGGCCGGCCTGCTCGTCTTCATCAGCGACGTCCACAGCCTGGGGCTCGCCACCGCCAAGGGCATGTTCCTCACCACCGCCTTCTACTGGGACCGCGACGAGGCCTCGCGGAAGTGGGCGAAGCGCTTCTTCGAGAGGACGAAGCGCATGCCGACCATGGTCCAGGCCGGGGTCGCCTCCGAGGTGGGGCACTACCTCCGGGCGATTCAGGCGGCCGGGACCGACGACGCCGACGCGGTGATGGCGAAGATGCGCGAGATGCCGGTGAACGATTTCTTTGCCCAGGACGCCCGGATCGGTCCCGACGGCCTGCTCCGGCACGCCATGTACCTCGTCCAGGTGAAGGCGCCGGAGGAGTCGAAGTATCCCTGGGACTACTACAAGATCGTGAGGACCATCCCGGCCGCGGAGGCCTTCCCCACCGTCGAGGAGCAGAAGTGCCCCTGCGCCCCGGCCTTCCTCGACGCGGCAAAGTGCCCCTACGTGAAGAAGTGACGGCCCGGGCCGGCGCGGCCTCTTCCCGCGCCGGCTCGCGCACTCCATGATCCGCGCGATCTCCGGACAGCTCCTGCTGGGGCTCATCAACGGGTCGTTCTACGCCCTGCTCTCCCTCGGGCTCGCGATCATCTTCGGGCTGCTCGACGTGGTGAACTTCGCCCACGGGGCCCAGTACATGATGGGTGCCTTCCTGGCCTGGATGGGGCTCGAGTACCTGGGCATCGGCTATTGGTGGGCGCTCCTGCTCGTCCCGGCGGCGATGGGGCTCGTCGGCATCGCCATCGAGCGCCTGTTCCTGCGCAGGCTCCAGGGGCTCGACCCGCTCTACGGCCTCCTCCTCACCTTCGGCCTCACCCTCATGATCGAGGGCGCCTTCCACCACGCCTACGGCAACTCTGGCAATCCCTACCCGGTTCCGGAGGCCCTCACCGGCGGGTTCGACCTCGGCTTCGTCTACCTGCCGCGCTACCGCGCCTGGGTAGTCCTGGTGTCGGGGCTGGTGTGCTTCGCGAGCTGGTTCGTCATCGAGCGCACCCAGCTCGGCGCCTACCTGAGGGCCGGAACCGAGAACCGGCGCCTCCTGCAGGCCTTCGGGATCAACGTGCCGCTCATGTTCACCGTCACCTACGGCTTCGGAGTGGCACTCGCCGCCTTCGCCGGGGTGATGGCGGCCCCCATCTACCAGGTGAGCCCGCTCATGGGCTCCTCGCTCATCATGGTGGTCTTCGCGGTGGTGGTCATCGGCGGCATGGGGTCGATCCTGGGCGCCATCCTCACCGGCCTCGGGATCGGCCTGGCCGAGGGACTCACCAAGTTCCTCTACCCGCCCGCGGCGAGCGTGGTGGTGTTCGTCATCATGGCGCTCGTGCTCCTCGTGCGCCCGGCCGGCCTCTTCGGGAGGGCGCGATGAGGGTGCCCTCGGTGAAGACCCCGGTGTTCTGGGGCTACGGGGCGCTCGTGGCGGTGGGCGTGGCGGCGCCGTTCGTGGTGTACCCCGTCTTCGCCATGAACGTGCTCACCATGGCGCTCTTCGCGAGCGCCTTCAACCTGCTCCTCGGGTACGTCGGGCTCCTCTCCTTCGGCCACGCCGCCTTCCTGGGCTCGGCAGCCTACGTGACCGGATACGCATCGAAGGCGCTCGGCCTGCCGGTGATCCTCGCCGTCCCCGCCGGGGCGGCCGTGGCGGCGCTCCTGGGGCTCCTCTTCGGGACGCTTGCCCTGCGCCGCTCTGGCATCTACTTCGCCATGATCACGCTCGGCTTCGCCCAGGTGATCTACTTCCTCGTCGTGCAGATGCCCTGGACCGGCGGCGAGGACGGCCTGCAGGGCATCCCGCGCGGCCGGGTCCTCGGCCTCGACCTGAGCGACAAGTACGCGATGTACTACTTCGTCTACGCGGTGTTCCTCCTCGCCTTCCTCCTCGTCCACCGCACCATCGAGTCACCCTTCGGCCAGGTGCTGCGCGCCATCCGCGAGAACGAGCCCAGGGCCGTCTCGCTCGGCTACGACGTGGAGCGCTACAAGCTGCTCGCCTTCGTGCTCTCCGCGGGGCTCTCCGGGCTCGCCGGATCGCTCAAGGCCCTCACCCTCCAGTTCGCCACCCTCGGCGACGTGACCTGGCAACGCTCGGGCGAGGTGATCCTGATGACGCTGCTCGGTGGCATGGGTACCGTGGTCGGGCCGAGCGTCGGCGCGCTGCTCGTGCTGACGCTCGAGAACTACCTGGCGAGCCTCGGGTCCTGGGTCACCGTCATCACCGGGGCGGTCTTCGTGGTGATGGTCCTCGCCTTCCGCCGGGGCCTGGTGGGCGAGGTGCGAGCGCTCCTCAAGCGCTCGTTCTAGATAGAGGGGTGGCCGGCGGTCGCGACGGGACCCCGGCCCTGGGAGAGAGGCATGGCGCCGAGTCCGAGCGGTCGCATCTCCGCCTTCACCGGCGCCGCAGGGCCGCTCGCCGCGGACGAGGCCGCGCCGCTCGCCCCGGGGAGCGAAGGCTCGACGTCCGGCGAGGACGGCGGGTACGCAGCCCGGTGACCGCGCCCCGCCTCGGCGACCGCTCGCTCTTCCCGACGCTCGAGCCGACCGCCTACCTGAACCACGCCGGGGTCTCGCCTCCCTCTCAGCGGGTCCTGGAGGCGGCGTGGACGGTGCTCGACGACTTCGCCCGGAAGGGCGGCGGCGCGGTGGCGGCCGCGCTCGAGCGCCGCGCCTCGCTCCGGGCGCTGCTGGCGAGCCTCATCGGCGCCCGGCCCGAGGACGTCGCCTTCACCCAGAACACCAGCGCCGGGGTCCAGGCGGTGGCGCTGTGCTTCCCGTGGCGGGCGGGCGATCGGGTGGTGCTCTTCCACGGGGAGTTCCCGGCTAACGTGACGCCCTGGCAGCGGGCCGCCGAGGCCTTCGGCCTGGCGATCTCGTTCGTCCCCCTCGAGCCCTTCCTGCGTTCGGAAGAGGAGGGGCTGGCGCTCGTCGACCGGGAGCTCGAGCGGGGGGCGCGGCTTCTGGCCGTGAGCGCAGTGCAGTTCCGCAGCGGCCTGCGCATGCCGCTCGAGGAGCTCTCGCGCCGCTGCGCCCGCGCCGGTGCCCGGCTCTTCGTGGACGCCGTCCAGTGCGCGGGGGCGGTGCCCCTCGACGTACGCGGGGTCGACTACCTCGCCGCCGGTGCCCACAAGTGGCTCATGGGCATCCTCGGCGCCGGGTTCCTCTACGTGCGGCCGGGCCTCTCCGCCGAGTTCGTGCCCCGCACCGCCGGGTGGCTCTCGCACGAAGACGCCGCCCGCTTCCTGGTCGAGCCCGGACAGCTCCGCTACGACCGCCCCATCCGGCGGAGCGCGAGCTTCGTGGAGGGGGGAGGCGCATCCGAGGTCTCCCTGGCGGCGCTGCGCGCCTCCGTGGAGATCCTCCTCGAGCTCGGGGTGCCGGCCATCCACTCCCACGTCGGGCACTACCTGGACCGTCTCGAGCCGGAGCTCTTGGAGCGGGGCTTCCGCAGCCTGAGGGCGAAGGAGCCCGCTCGGCGCTCAAGCATCCTCTCGCTCGAGCCACCGCCCGGCGTCGACCGGGTGCGCCTCGCCCGGGAGGTCCAGGGGCGCGGGGTCGCCTGCGCCCTGCCGGACGGGGTCCTGCGCTTCTCGCCGCACTGGCCGAACGACGTGGGGGAGATCCCGCTCGTGCTCGAGGCGGTGGACGGCGCCCTCGCCTCGGTGCGCGAGCGGTGAGGCGGCGCGGAAGAGGGCGCTGGCGGTCCCTAGCTGAGCGGCGCGCGGGCGGGGGTGAGCCAGACCTCCGCGCCCACGCGGAACATGGCGGCCGGGATGCCGAGCTCGTTCGGGTCGGCGGAGAGGAAGGCGGCCATCGCCATGGCGGCGTCGGCGCGGCGCGCCGGCTCGTCGGGGATGGGACCGAGCTCGCGCCGGGTGTCGAAGACGGCCTCCACCAGCTCCTTCACCGTCGGCTGCGGGGGGAGGGAGGACCGGATGCGGAAGAGGTAGCGATCGATGGGCTCGGCGGTGCCGAAGGCGAAGGTCACCACCGTGTCGATGGCGCAGTCGACCTCGTTCTCCGACTGCAGGCGCTCGAGGGCGGCGTCCACGCTGATCGTCTGTCCGGTCATCTGCATGAGTCCATCTTGCTCATTAGATTCCGGGGGGTTGAGTCCCGAGAGCCGGTGACGACGAACCAGCGCACGGAAGCACACACGTTCCCAGGGTCGCTAGAACGGGTCGGGATCGACAGGTGGGTCCATCGCAAAATAGGCTGCCAGCAGCGAGATGGCCCGCTCGCGGCCCCTCCCCGACTCCTCCTTATGACCCCGATGGGCGAAGACCGCCTCGACGAGGTCCGCCACCGTGGGTGACGGAGGTAGCTGCGCCGTCACCGCCCGGCACGCGTCCGGCTCGGTTTCATGCGAGGTCCCGAGAAGCGCGTGGATCGCGAACTGGAGATCGCGGGGGTCCCGGAGGCTGAAGGAGGCGTATGAGAGGTTCACGCTGCGATGATGCGACGCGCGTGCGGAGTGCCACCATCCCGCGCCTGGGTGAAGTCGCGCGGTACCCGGGTCGCCGCTGACGTGCGCGTCCGCCGAATGCTACTCTTCCGACCGTGCATGTAGGACTGGTCCTCACCGGCGGTGGCGCTCGCGCCGCGTACCAGGCGGGCGCCCTGCGGGCGCTGGCGCAGATCCTTCCCGCCGGAGCGCTGCCCTTCCGGATCCTGTGCGGGATCTCGGCGGGAGGCGTGAACGCCTGCTTCCTCGGGGGAAACGCCGCCGACTTTCGCGGGGCCGCCGACGGTCTCGCCGACCTGTGGCTCGGGCTCACTCCTGACCAGGTCTACCGCACCGACACTGCGCGCATGCTGGCCATCGGGACCCGCTGGGCGCGGGACCTCTCCGCCGGAGGCCTCTTCCGGCGAAGCAAGATCAACTTCCTCCTCGACGCCACGCCGCTG
>Ga0335076_10000229_pt1 | contig 48002 bp, 41 predicted proteins | sample Lox_Sample_25_FD_206717 | JGI IMG/M metagenome (GOLD analysis project Ga0335076, IMG submission 206717) | Soil microbial communities from Loxahatchee National Wildlife Refuge, Florida, United States - Lox_Sample_2.5 | ecosystem: Environmental > Terrestrial > Soil > Wetlands | place: USA... | reverse complement strand
GCGCGGCACGCAGTCGGCGATCACCAACGTCATCAGCACGACGTTGATCTGGCCGAACGCGAAGTTCGAGACGATCGGTTCCAGCCAGATCGTCGCCGCGGCCGCGATGAGCACGGCCAGCCACAACCGGCGCAACCACGCCGGACCGGGCAGCACGGCCGACGTGTTCCACACGCCGAGGCCGGTCAGCACAATCGTCGTCGAGACGATCAGCAGCACCAGCGTCAACGCCGTGATCGCGACGCTGGCGGCCGGCATGTGCAGCCAGGAGAACGGGCAGAACACGATGGCCGCCAGCGGGGGATAGGTGAACGGCAGGTTCAGCCCGATGGGTGTGTGGAACATTACATCCCCGTGGTACAGGGGACGCCCGTCCAGCCAGGCCTGGCCGCCCATCTGATAGATGTCGATATCGATGCGGTAGGGCGTGTGCGCGAACAGGCGTCCGGCCACGTAGTACATCGCCGCGCCAGCCACCAGCCAAAGCAGGCACCACAGCAACACCCGCCCGGGGCCACGTTCGCTTAGGAAGCCCACGCCGGGCGCCCGCCATTTACTCATGTCGCAGAACAGCGTAATCGGTGCCCGCGCCCGCGATGCGTTTACAGCGCGGCTCCCGCGCTGCGGGAAAGGGCAGGCGTAGGTTGCAAGCGTGTTCCACTGGTTCGCGCTCGGGGTGGCCCGCTGGTTCGCGCATGACATCGTCGGCCGCGGCCGGCTGCCGTTGCTGTGCTGTCTGGTCGCCTTCATCCTGACCTTTTTCGTCACACGAACCTTCGTGCGGGTTATCCGCCACCGCGCCGAGACCGCTCGCCCGACGAGGTGGTGGCAACCGCGCAACATCCACATCGGGGGCGTGCACATCCACCACGTGACGGTCGGGGTGCTCCTGGTGATGCTCTCCGGGTTGACGCTGGTGACCCTTTCCGTCAGTGGGCAAGAACCCGAATTCACCTTGGCCGCAACCATTTTCGGGATCGGGGCCGCATTGGTCCTGGACGAGTACGCGTTGATCCTGCACCTGTCCGACGTCTACTGGGAGGAGGACGGCCGCACTTCGGTGGACGCGGTGTTCGCCGCGGTTGCGGTGGCCGGGCTTCTGATCATGGGCCTGCACCCGCTGATGTTCTTCCTTCCGGTCTGGCACGCCGCCGATTCGGTGGTGCTGCGCGCCGGGGTGGGCGGCGTGCTGGTGGTGGCGCTGCCGCTGGCCGTGGTCGTGGTGCTGAAGGGCAAGGTGTGGACCGGTTTGCTCGGCATGTTCATCGTCATATTGCTGGTCATCGGCGCGATCCGGTTGTCGCGTCCACACGCCCCGTGGGCCCGGTGGCGGTACACCACCCAGCCCGACAAGATGCGACGCGCGCTGCAGCGGGAGCGGAGGCTGCGCCGCCCGGTGGTGCGGGTCAAGCTGTGGGTGCAGTGCGCGATCGCGGGCACCCCGCGCCGGCCGGACAAGCGGACGGTCGACGCACAGCTCGACCATGACGTGCATGCCGCACCGGCACCCACCGGGCCCATCCTGATCAGCAGATAGGCTGCGCTTGGCTTCCTCCTAAGCTTTTCAGGGTGCGGTACTTCTACGACACCGAGTTCATCGAGGACGGCCGCACCATCGAACTGATCTCGATCGGGGTGGTCGCCGAGGACGGCCGCGAGTACTATGCCGTTTCCGCCGAGTTCGATCCCGAGCGCGCCGGTAGCTGGGTGCGCGCCAATGTGCTGCCCAAGCTGCCGCCCCCGTCGTCGCCGTTGTGGCGCTCACGCAAGCGGATCCGCACGGACCTCGAGGAATTCTTCGGCGTCGACAGTGTGGAGCCGATCGAGCTGTGGGCCTGGGTGGGCGCGTATGACCACGTGGCCTTGTGCCAGTTGTGGGGCACGATGCCGGCTCTGCCGCAGGCGATACCCCGCTTCACCAGGGAATTGCGCCAGTTGTGGGAGGAGCGGGGATCGCCCCGGATGCCGCCGCGGCCGAGAGACGCCCACGACGCCCTGGTCGATGCCCGCGATCAGCTGCGCCGATTCAGGCTGATCACCGAGGGCCCCGAGGCGCGTTCGCCCTGATCAGCCAGCGGCGCGGTTCATCAGGCCCCGGTTACCATGGACCGATGAACTGGACCGTCGACATACCGATCGACCAGCTGCCGCCGCTGCCGCCGCTGCCGACCGACCTGCGGACGCGACTGGACACCGCGCTCGCCAAGCCGGCCGCCCAGCAGCCCAACTGGGACGCCGAAGAGGCCGCGGCGATGCGCACGGTCCTCGAGAGCGTGCCGCCGGTGACGGTGCCGTCCGAGATCGTTCGGCTGCAGGAGCAGCTGGCCCAGGTCGCCAAGGGCGAGGCGTTCCTGTTGCAGGGCGGCGACTGCGCGGAGACGTTCGTCGACAACACCGAACCCCACATCCGCGGCAACATCCGCACCCTGCTGCAGATGGCCGTCGTGCTTACCTATGGCGCGAGCCTGCCGGTGGTCAAGGTGGCCCGCATCGCCGGCCAGTACGCCAAGCCCCGGTCGGCCGACATCGATGCGCTGGGCCTGAGGTCCTACCGCGGCGACATGATCAACGGCTTCGCCCCGGACGCCGCCGCGCGCGAGCACGACGCGTCGCGGCTGGTGCGCGCCTACGCCAACGCGAGCGCCGCGATGAACCTGGTGCGCGCGCTGACCTCGTCGGGGCTGGCGTCGCTGCACCTGGTGCACGACTGGAACCGGGAATTCGTCCGGACCTCGCCGGCCGGCGCGCGTTATGAAGCGCTGGCCACCGAGATCGATCGGGGCCTGCGGTTCATGAGTGCCTGCGGGGTGGCCGACCGCAACCTGCAAACCGCCGAAATCTACGCCAGCCATGAGGCTTTGGTGCTCGACTACGAGCGGGCGATGTTGCGCCTGTCCGACGTTGAGGGCGAGCCGCAGCTGTATGACCTCTCGGCGCACACCGTGTGGATCGGCGAGCGGACCCGCCAGCTCGACGGCGCACACGTCGCGTTCGCGGAGGTGATCGCCAACCCGATCGGCGTCAAGATCGGCCCGACGATGACCCCGGAGCTGGCCGTGGAATATGTGGAGCGACTCGACCCGCAGAACAAGCCCGGCCGGCTGACATTGGTGAGCAGGCTGGGCAACAACAAGGTGCGCGACCTGCTGCCGCCAATCGTCGAGAAGGTCCAGGCCACCGGGCACCAGGTGATCTGGCAGTGCGACCCGATGCACGGCAACACCCACGAGTCGTCCAACGGCTACAAGACCCGGCACTTCGACCGCATCGTCGACGAAGTGCAGGGATTCTTCGAGGTGCACCGCGCACTGGGCACCCATCCCGGTGGCATCCATGTCGAGATCACCGGCGAAAACGTCACCGAGTGTTTGGGTGGGGCGCAAGACATTTCGGACACAGACCTGGCCGGGCGCTACGAGACGGCATGCGATCCGCGGATGAACACACAGCAGTCGCTGGAGTTGGCGTTCCTGGTCGCCGAGATGCTGCGCGACTGACTTCCTCCAGCGGTGTTCGCCGGGCCCTGCCCGGCCACCAGTCCGCTGAGGTTGCTTCCGAGCGTCCACGCCACGGTCGCGACCAGCCCGGTGAGCGCCAGCACCACCGCTACCCAGACCAACACCATCCGCCGCGCGTGCTGACGAGCCCAGACGAATTCGCTCATCGCGATGCCGGCGAATTCGCCTGAGACCGGCTGGTATTCGTGTTCGTCGGGGTGAGAGTCGGGATCGGCCGGGCGTGCCGGTTCAACCCGGTCCCCGGGCCCGCGGATGAGTTGACGGGTGGGGTGGCGCCCCGGTGCCGCGACGGGCGGGCGCGGTTGCTGCGCCATGGCCGGGCGCTGGCTCATCCGGCTGTGGTGCAGCGCCGCCGACCGGTGTTGGGCGGAGTTGCGCGGCGCCGGCACACGGAAGTGCGGCAGGGCGAGTTCCTCGGCGATCGTCTCCAGGGCGGCGCCCATCTCGACCGCGTCGGTGTATCGGTCGGCCGGGTCACGGGCGGTCGCCCGCTGCACGAATTCGTCGAATTGCGGTGGCACACCGTCGATCGCCGCGCTGGGCGGCGGCACGTCGGCGTCCAACCGTCGGTATGCGATCGATAATGCCGAGTCGCCGGTGAAGGGCGTGCGCCCGGTCAGCAGCTCATAGGTGAGGATCCCGGCGGAGTAGACGTCGCTGCGGGGGCTGGCGTTGCCGTCGCGCACCTGCTCGGGCGACAGGTAGGCCGCGGTGCCGAGAATGACGCTGGTGGAGGTGATTCCGGCGGCCGCGACGGCCCGGACCAACCCGAAATCGGCGATCTTGACGTCGCCGTCGTCGGAGATCAGGACGTTCTCGGGCTTGACGTCACGATGCACCAGGCCGGCCCGGTGTGCGGCGGCGAGCCCGCCCAGCACCGGGCGAAGCACCGCCGCCACGGCGTGGGGTGGCATCGGACCGCGCTCGGCCAGCAGCTCTCGCAGCGTTCCGCCCTCGATGAGCTCCATGACCAGAAACGGGTGCCGGGCGTCCAGGCCTTGGTCGTAGACCGCAACCAGCCCGGGATTCTTCAGCCGGGCGACCGTGCGGGCCTCGAGCTGGAAGCGGGTCAAGAATTGGTCGTCGCCGGCGTAGCGAGAGTCCATGACCTTCACCGCGACCGGGCGGTCGAGCCGGACATCGAGGCCGCGGTACACCGTCGAGGTGCCACCGCTGGCGATCTTCGACTCGACGAGATAGCGGCCATCCAGCAGCGCGCCCTCCAACGGATCCCCGGCTCCGGCCACGGGGACATCGTAGGTGTGGGACGCGAAAACGTAGTCCCAAGGCACTAAGCAGGGCCTACACTTGCGCGGTGAGCAGCATTCCGGCCGGCGACGACGTACTGGATCCCGACGAGCCAACCTACGACCTGCCGCGAGTCGCCGAGGTGCTCGGTGTGCCTGTCAGCAAGGTGCAGCAGCAGCTGCGGGAGGGCCACCTGGTCGCGGTGCGGCGCGGCGGCGGCGTGGTGGTGCCGCAGGTGTTTTTCACCAACTCCGGTGAGGTGGTCAAGAGCCTGCCGGGGCTGTTGACGATCCTGCACGACGGCGGTTACCGCGACACCGAGATCGTGCGCTGGCTGTTCACCCCGGACCCGTCGCTGACGATCACGCGCGACGGCACCCGCGATGCCATCAGCAACGCCCGTCCCGTCGATGCCCTGCATGCCCACCAGGCTCGGGAAGTCGTGCGGCGCGCGCAGGCTATGGCGTACTGACCGATTCGGCCTCGTCCGGCTCAGCCTCCTGAGGCTTCGGCGTCCGGTACAGCGCGTAGGCGGCGGCCAGCGCGCAGGCGGTGGCCAGTGAAAACTGCAGCCATGAATACATGCCGTGCGATCCGTCCGGTTTGAAGATCACCATGACCCAGGTCGACAAGCCGGCGATGGCCGCGACGGCCTGTCGCGATTGGGCCAGCGGGGCCGCCACCGCCAGCGGCCAGGAGTAGTACCAGGGCAGAGCGGCCGGGACGAACAGCACCACGATCAGCATCGACCACGCGATCCCGGTCAACGCGGCGCGGTCGTCGCGCCGGAACCGCCACCACAACAACGGCAATGACACCGCGATGATCGCGACGCCGATGAACCGGGTGACTCGCAGCGTGGCGTAGAAGTTGACCGGGAAGAACCCGCTGCCCAGGGCGTGGATCACGTTCGCGACCGCAGTCGGCACGCTCAGCCAGTTGATGATCTTCACCGAGCCGGCCAATGCGGTCAGCCACCCCAGACCGACACCGGCCACGGCGGACAAGATCGCGAACACCACGGCGAAGATCAACACGGATACCGCGGTGGCCGCCAGGAACGCCGGGACGGCGCGATATCCCCGTCGGTCGCGCAGATGCCGCATCCACACCCACACCAGGAAAGGCAACGAGATCCCGGCGGTGGCTTTGACCGCGATCGCCACCGTGATCAGCACGGTGGCCAGGACATGTCGGCCCTGGAAGCTCAGCGCGATCCCGGCGGCCATCAGGCCTACCATCAGCATCTCGTTGTGCACCCCGCCCATCAGGTGGATGAGCACCAATGGGTTCAGGACGCAAATCCACAGCGCCAGTGCGCCGTCGGTGCCCAGATGACGGGCCAGTCGGGGGGCGGCCCAGATCAGCAGCGCCAGCCCGGGCAGCATGCACAGGCGCAGCAGCATCGTTCCGACGATCACGTGATTGCCGACCACCATCGTCACGAGCTTCGCGATCAGGATGAACGCCGGTCCATAGGGCGCCGTGGTGATGGTCCAAATGGGACTAACGTTGTCCAGCAAGACGTTTGGGTTGGCGACCGGACCGACCGCGTAGGGGTCGAAGCCGTCGCGCAACAGCGCGCCCTGCGCCAGGTACGAGTAGGTGTCGCGACTGAAGACGGGCACCGACACAAGCAGTGGCGCCAACCAGAAGCCGGTGGTCGCCCTCATCGTGAACTCGGTCGCGTTCCCGGCCAGCGCGCGCCGGCCCAGCGCCACCCACGCGATCAGCATCAGGCCCACGCCCGTCCACAACACGATCGACGAGAGCACCAGTCCGTGGCCGAACCGCAGCCAGGACAGGTGCAGCGTTTCCAGCAGGGGGTCGTGCGGCTTGGTGCTGCCCGCTCCCAGCCCGCCCGCCGTGATCAGCACGGAGCCCAGGAAGCCCAGCTTCGCCGGTCGGGCCTCGGGTGTGGCGGAGAACGCGACGAGTCGTGAGACATATTGGACCACAGACCGTTTGGCCGCCGGTGAGTCGGCGGCCGGGACGTGCATGGTGGAATCAGCGGGGGTCGTCATCGGCTTAGGCGGACCGATTCGTGGCCATCCTGGCCAGCTCGGTCAGCCCCGCTTTGGCCGCCGCGTTGATGGGCGCAGCCGCGAGCGTGGCCAGCGCACGTTCGGTCAACACGCCGATGCGTTGCTCCGCCGCGGCCAGAGCACCCACCGACTCGATGACGTCGCGCAGTTCGCCCACTTGCGCGTCGCTCAACCGCGCCCCGATCGAGGTGCGTAACAGGTTGGCCGCCAAGGGGTCTGACTTGTCCGCCAGCTCCACCGCCTCGGCCAGCAGCACGGTTCGCTTGCCGGATCTCAAATCGTCGCCGGACGGTTTGCCGGTCACTGCCGGGTCGCCGAACACGCCAAGCACGTCATCGCGTAGCTGGAACGCCACGCCGAGGTCGGTCCCGAATTCTCCGAAGGCGGCCATTACGTCGGGCCGGTCCGCGGCGGCTGCCACGCCGAGCTGCAGCGGTCGCGCCACGGTGTAGCAGGCGGTCTTGAAGATGTCGACGTTCATCGCCGATGCGATCGACTCGGCGGCGCTGGCCTCGGCGACGATGTCGAGGTATTGCCCGCCCAGCACTTCGGTGCGGATGTCGGCCCACACGCGCCGCACGCGGCGCAGGGTCTCTGGCGGCAGGGACAGCGCGAAAACTATGTCATCGGCCCAGGCCAGCGCGAGGTCGCCGAGCAGGATGGCCGCCGACGTCCCGAACCGCTCCGGCGAGCCTCGCCAGCCCCGGTCGCGGTGCAGCGCGGCGAAGCGGACGTGGGTCGTCGGCTTGCCGCGGCGGGTGGAGGAGTCGTCGATCACGTCGTCATGCACCAGCGCGCAGGCGTGCAGCAGTTCCAGCGCGGAAAACAGCAGCAACACTTCGGGATCGGGATCGCCGGTTGCCACGGCGCGCCAACCCCAATAAGCGAAGGCGGGCCGAAGCCGCTTGCCCCCGTCGAGCACAAAGTCTTCGAGGGCGGCGATCAGAACGTCGTAGTCGGTGCCTTCAGAGCTTATGTGGGCGGTCTGGGCGCGCCGGTCGTGCAGATACCGCCGAAGTTGCTCGGTGATGGCGCCGGTCAACTCGACGGTTGCCGCTGCTTCTGAAGCTTTTAGGCTCAGCGCGGCGCCCCTTTCTGCTCAGCGTGGCTCGATTTGTCCTAGGGCCGACAGTGTATGTCGCTCGGGCGGTCTCAGTTGCTTCGACTGCCTCAGTATTCCCCCGCAAGCGGGGGTACCCCCACGCCTATGCTGGCTGGGGTGTCCGGGCGCCGCGCGCTGGGCCGGCGGGAAACGGGTTGACAGTCGTCTGATGGAGAGGAGCCGCGTGACCCTCAACACCATCGCGCTCGAGTTGGTGCCGCCCAACGTGGAAGACGGTAAGGAGCGGGCACTCGAAGACGCGCGAAAAGTGGTGCGGTACTCGGCCGAATTCGGCCTCGAGGGCCGGATCCGGCACGTGATGATTCCCGGAATGATCGCGGAGGAAGACGATCGGCCCGTCGCCATGAAGCCGAAACTGGACGTGCTGGACTTCTGGTCGATCATCAAACCGGAATTGCCCGGGTTCCACGGCCTGTGCACGCAGGTGACCGCGTTCATGGACGAGGCCTCGCTGCGCCAACGGCTTACCGGCCTGTGCGCCGCCGGGATGGAGGGCGTGGTTTTCGTCGGCGTGCCGCGCACGATGAATGACGGCGAGGGCTCCGGCGTCGCACCGACCGACGCCTTGTCGATCTATCGCGACCTGCTGGCCAACCGCGGCGTGATCGTGATCCCCACCCGCGACGGCGAGCAAGGCCGGTTCAACTTCAAATGCAACCAGGGCGCGACGTACGGCATGACGCAGCTGTTGTATTCCGACGCGATGGTGCGTTTCCTGACCGAGTTCGCCAAGAACACCGATCATCGGCCCGAAATCCTGCTGTCCTTCGGTTTCGTGCCGAAGGTCGAGAGCCGCGTCGGCCTGATCAATTGGCTGATTCAGGACCCGGGCAATGCCGCGGTGGCCGGCGAGCAGGACTTCGTCAAAAGGCTGGCCGGCAGCGAACCGGACCAGAAGCGCCGGCTCATGGTGGATCTGTACAAGCGCGTGATCGACGGGGTCGCCGAGCTCGGCTTCCCGCTGAGCATCCATTTCGAGGCGACCTACGGGGTTTCCGGGCCGGCCTTCCAGACCTTCGCGGAGATGCTGGCCTACTGGTCGCCCTCCGAGGGTGGCTAGCCCGCTCGGCGACGATGCGGGCCGGAAGGGCCAGAGGTGGCTGCACCCCCAGCCGCGTGCGGCGAGGGGGCCAGCCAGGCAAATCTAGCTGGGCGGTTGGTCGCGCGGTGCGGTCAAGCGCGGGGAGCGGTCGCGGCTCATCCACGCCAGCAGCGCCACCACGCCGGCCGCCGCAAAAGATGCGATGCCCAGCCATACGCCCGCCCCGGTGAAGCTACGGGTGTTGGGATCGGTGTAGCGGGCGTTGGCGGTCATGGTGCTCACCACGCCGGGCTTGAGCTTCCACGACACCACGTCGGGCTCGACGCGGTCACCGTTGGTGGAGGTCACCACGCCGGGGAAGGCGACCGTCAACTCGACGTCGGCGTCGGAATCGGTCACCGACGTCAGGTCCGCCCGACCCTCCAGGATCACCAGGTTGCCGTTTCGGCGCAGCGACAGATTCACCCCCTGGGCTTCGGAGTTCATGTTCGCCAGCTGCGGCAATTCGGCGAAGGTCACATCGGAGAACACCGCCTGCGACCCGACGTAGCCGTCGCTGTCGTAGTTCGACACCGCCACTTTCTGGCTGAATGGCACGTTGTTCGTGTCGAGCTGGGGGCCGGCGTCCTTGGGGGTCCTGGGCTTGGCCGCCGCGATGATCTCTCCGGACACCAGGTCGTCGGGCGAGACGGTGAGCGACGCCCTGACCCGCAGGCATCCGCTGGCCAGGGGAACGATCAGCAGCAGCATCGCGATGGCCAGCACGCGGCGCCGCCGGGACGTGAATCGGCGGGCTCGAAGCGGGGCAGGGCTGGCGTGCACGAGGTCATCGTGCCAGATCCGGGTGCGCCGCTTCGGCGGGTCATCCGGTCCGGCGTTGCGCGTGCCGTGGCGCCGCAAGGCGCTACAGGGGTAGCGCGCGGCCCAGGATCGCGAATGCGCGTGGGTCACCGGCGAAGTGGTAGCGACGGATGACGTCGGTGAAGCCCAGCCGCCGGTACAACCGCCACGCGCGGTTGGGCTCACCGTTGGTTTCCGGCGTGGAGAGCAGGACGTTCTCCTCGGCGCGCCCGGCGAGCAGCCGGCGGGCCAATGCCTCGCCGAGGCCGCGGCCTTGCGCGCGGGGATGAATGTGCAGCTCGGTCAACTCGAAATAGCTGTTCATCAGCCGGGCGATCTCCTGAGGCGGCGCGCCGCCGCGTTGCAAACCCAGGACAACCTGCTGCTGCCACCACTGCCCGGGCGCCCCGGGATAGCCGTAGGCCACGCCGAGCAACGGCGCGCTGCTCAGGTCCGTGGCCGACGCCGCGTGGGCGCCGGTATCCTCGGCCACCCCCGCCGCCTCGAGTTCTACGGCGGCCACCCCCTGCCACCCGCGGCGCCGGATGTGCTCCAGCCACATGGCGGCGCGCTGATTCTCGGTGCCCCGCGGGTAGCGCATCGCTTCGACATATACCCCTAGGGCGTCACTGAGGCGGCGCTCCATATCGTTCGGCGGCAGATCGATGAGGAATATCGCCAACTCGCGGTGTCCTCCTGATCCGGTGGCTTCATGTAATAGTTCGGCCCCGTGCGGCTATCGCCATTATCCGACCCCCTGGGGCCGTGCGCCGAGTGGTCGCGGCAGGAGCCTGCAGGGGCGGACGAATCGGCACCTTCCGCAAGCGGGTTGCAGCGCACGGTCGTTGCGGGCCGCACGAGTGCGGGAACTCGGGCGGGATAGAATCGCTGCCGAACCAGTGGTACAGCGCAGATTGACCTCGTATCATTTGGGTTAGTTGCCTTTACAACGGGCATCCGCGTGCTATCGATAGTTACGTGCCAGACTGTCGGCAAGGAGGGACGAATGCCACTCTCCGATCATGAACAGCGGATGCTCGATCAGATCGAGAGCGCACTCTACGCCGAAGACCCCAAATTCGCGTCGAGCGTCCGTGGCGGAGGGTTGCGCGCACCGACTGCGCGGCGGCGCCTGCAGGGCGCGGCGATGTTCGTCATCGGCCTGGCAATGCTGGTTTCGGGGGTTGCGTTCAAAGCCACGATGATCGGAAGTTTCCCGATCCTGAGCGTTGTCGGCTTCATCGTGATGTTCGGTGGCGTGGTCTACGCGATTACCGCTCCGCGGTTGTCCGGCAGGGCGGACCGGTCCGGGTCGGCGCCCGGGTCGGCGCGCCAGCGTCGTAACAAGGGCGGGGGCTCGTTCACCAGTCGCATGGAGGATCGGTTCCGCCGACGCTTCGACGAGTAGCGGGATCGCAACACATGACGGGGTAGCCGGCGCGGCTACCCCGTTTTTTGTGCGCGAGCCTGCGGTGACCGAGCGGATCGACGTCGTAGTCGCGCCCCGTTCGCAGGCTCGACGCGATGGTTGCAGGCTCGGATGGGTTGGCCGGCCCGTGCCGGGGTGTCGAGTTCGTTCCGACTCCCAATCGAGCCCAAATCGAGTCCGGCGCGCGGGCTTCGTGCCCCACCGGGCCCCACCAAGAGGCCCCACTGCGCCCCACCGGGCCACTTCACGCGTCTGACGTGCGGCTTTTCCACCCCACGATCCAGCGGCGACCGGACGTCGGCGACCTTCGGATGACGCTTGGCCACCGCTTGGTGGCGGATGACCCGAAAAACTCGGCGACGACACCTCAGCAATGGGGCAAAGTGGGGGATCGTGGGGTATGGTGGCTGAAGTGTTTGGGTGACCCCGAGCGGGAGGTGAGCTGGTGTTTCTCGGCACCTACACGCCCAAACTCGACGACAAGGGGCGGCTGACGCTGCCGGCCAAATTCCGCGACACGTTGGCAGGGGGGTTGATGGTCACCAAGAGCCAAGACCACAGCCTCGCCGTCTACCCGCGGGCGGAATTCGAGCAGCTGGCACGCCGAGCGAGCAAGACGTCGCGGAGCAACCCCGAAGCCCGAGCGTTCCTGCGCAATCTCGCCGCCGGCACCGACGAGCAGCATCCCGACGCGCAGGGCCGCATCACGTTGTCGGCCGACCACCGCCGTTACGCGAACCTGACCAAGGACTGCGTGGTGATCGGAGCGGTCGATTACCTCGAGATCTGGGATGCGCAGGCCTGGCACGACTACCAGCAGACCCACGAAGAGAACTTCTCCGCGGCCAGCGATGAAGCACTCGGCGACATTATCTGAGGCGCATGCCCGTGCATCGGGGCCTCTGCCCGAACCGACCCTGGCGTACTTCCCCAACGCCAGGTTCGTGCCTTCGGACAGGGACCCGGGTGCAAGGGCGGCCCGCCCGGTCCGGGGAGGCGTTGCGGTGGCCGAGAATTCAAGTGATTTCGGGCATGTGCCCGTCCTGCTGCACCGCTGCGTCGAGCTGCTCACCCCCGCCCTGACGCGCTACCACCCCGACGGGTCGGGGGCGGTCCTCGTCGATGCGACCCTCGGCGCGGGTGGGCACGCGGAGCGGTTCCTGACCGAATTGCCCGGATTGCGGCTGATCGGGCTCGACCGCGACCCCAGCGCTCTGGACATCGCCCGGGATCGGCTGGCCCCTTTCGCCGACCGGGTCACCCTGGTGCGCACGCGGTATGACGGCCTTGGCGCGGCCCTGGCCGAATCCGGCCACGCCGCAGCCGAATCCGTCGACGGAGCGCTGTTCGACCTCGGCGTCTCCTCCATGCAGCTCGACCGCGCGGAACGGGGTTTCGCGTACGCCCAGGACGCGCCGCTGGACATGCGGATGGACCCGTCGTCACCGCTGACCGCGGCCGACATCGTCAACAACTACGACGAGGCGGAGCTGGCGGACATCCTGCACCGCTACGGCGAGGAGCGCTTCGCGCGCCGCATCGCCGCGCAGATCGTTCGCCAGCGCGCCCGCGCCCCGTTCACCTCGACCGCGGAGTTGGTGGCCCTGCTGTACCAAGCCATTCCGGCGCCCGCCCGGCGCACCGGGGGGCACCCGGCCAAGCGCACCTTCCAGGCGCTGCGGATCGCCGTCAACGACGAACTGACCTCGCTGGGGAGTGCCCTTCCCGCCGCCCTGGACGCCCTGGCCGGCGGCGGGCGCATCGTGGTGCTGGCCTACCAATCGCTGGAGGACAGAATCGTCAAACGCGTGTTCGCCGACGCGGTCGCGTCGCGGACGCCGGTGGATCTTCCGTTCGAGCTTCCCGGCCACGAGCCGCGATTCCGGTCGTTGACGCGCGGCGCCGAACGTGCGGACGCCGCCGAGGTCGAACGCAACCCTCGCAGCGCCGCGGTGCGATTACGGGCGCTGGAACGGCTGGGTCAGACGGTCGAATCACAGCAGGCTAGCGGGAAAGGCGACTCATGAAGGTAAAGCGCGAGACGCCGAAGCGCCGCGGCGGTTCTGACCGTCGCACCGGACGCGACGGTTCGGCCCGCAAGGGCGGGCGCGCCGCGGCCGACTCCGCTTCGTCGCGTCGCACCCGACCGACCTCGGCGAACACCCGCGAGAGCCGGGCGCACAAATCGGGGCCCCAGACCAGCCCGATTGCCCGGCCGGTCGAGCGGTCGGGCCGACCCAAGAGCACGAGCCAGGCCAAGGCCCGGGCCAAGGCACGGAAAGCCAAGGCGCCCAAGGCCGTACGACCCCGCTTGACCGAGCGGTTGGCCGCCCGGCTGGCATCGATTGACCTGCGGCCCCGCACACTGGCGAGCAAGGTTCCGTTCGTTGTGTTGGTCATCGGCGCGCTCGGTCTCGGGCTGGGCCTGACGCTGTGGCTATCCACCGCCTCCGCCGAGCGTTCCTATCAGCTGAGCCACGCCCGCGAGAAGAAGCGGATGCTGCAGCAGCAGAAGGAGGCGCTGGAACGCGATGTGCGCGAGGCGGAGTCCGCGCCGGCGCTGGCCGAGGCGGCCCGCAAACAGGGCATGATTCCCACGAGGGACACCGCACACCTCGTCCAGGACGTGACCGGTAACTGGGTGGTCGTCGGCACCCCGAAGCCGGCCGACGGCGTGCCGCCGCCGCCGCTGAACGCCAAGCTCCCCGACGCGGTCCTTCCGCCGCCCCCGCAACCGCCGGCGGTTCCGCCGGAGGTGCCGGTCCGGGTGCAGCCGGGGCCCGGCGGCCCGCCCGTGCCGGTCAGGCCGGGACCCGAGGCGCTGCTGCGCGCGCCGGACGGCTCGTCGACCGTGGGAGGCCAGCACCTGCCGTTGCAGCCTGTTGCGCCGCTGCCGGGGATGCCCGGCGGACCGGCCACCGGGCAGTTCCAGGGTGTGATGCCCACGCCGGGCCTGCCGGATCCGGCGCGACCGCCCGCTCCGGGGCCGGCCGAAGTCCCGATTCCCATGGGCGGGCTGCCCATCCCGGCTCCCGCCCCGATGCCCGCGCCACTACCCGCTGAGGTCCCGGTTCCGGTGCAGCCGGGGATGGCGGTCCCCCAGGTTCCCCAAGCCCCCCAGGCCCCGCAGGCCCCCCAGGTCCCGGTCGTTCTCGGGCTTCCGGTGCCGCAACCGGGCGCGCCGGCTGACGGCCAACAGCTCGGGCCGCTCACCGTTGCGACGCCAGGTGCCCCCAGGTGAGCCGCGGCGAGACCGGGCGGACGCGCCGGTCGCAGTCGGCGCGACCGACGCGCGGTCCCCGTAAACCACAGGAGCCCAAGGGCGTCCGGCAACCCAAGCGTTCCCGCCAGCCGAAGCAGGCCCAGCAAGCCGGGGACGTCCGGGAATCCAAGAGGCTCCGGAAAGCCAAGCAGGCCAAACAGACCCGCGCGGCCGAACGGCCGGACGCGATACCGGCAGGTCACTCGGCGCGAGAGCGGCGCACCCGTCAGATTGTGGAAGTCGGGTCGCGCGGCGCGTCGTTCGTCTTCCGCCATAGGGCCGGCAACGCGGTCATCCTGGTGCTGATGCTGGTGGCGGCGGCGCAGTTGTTCGTCCTGCAGGTGACGAACGCCCCGAAGCTGCGGGCCCAGGCGGCCGGGCAGCTGAAGGTCACCGACGTCGAAAAGGCGGTCCGCGGCAGCATTGTCGACCGCAACAACGAACAACTTGCGTTCACCACCGAATCGCGCGCCCTGACGTTTCAGCCCAAGAGGATTCGCCAGCAACTGGAGGAGGCGAAAAAGAAGAACTCGGCGGCCCCCGATCCGCAGGAGCGGCTGCGCGATATCGCCAAGGAGGTCTCCGCGCGGCTGAACAACAAGCCGGACTTCCAGACCGTGCTGAAGAAGCTGCAAAGCACCGACAACTTCGTTTACCTGGCGCGCGCCGTCGACCCTGCCGTCGCCAGCGCGATCTCCGACAAGTATCCCGAGGTCGGCTCCGAACGGCAGGACTTGCGCCAGTATCCGGGCGGGTCGCTGGCGGCCAACATCGTCGGCGGCATCGACTGGGACGGCCACGGGCTGCTGGGGCTGGAGGACTCCCTGGACTCCGTGCTGTCGGGAACCGACGGCTCGGTCACCTATGACCGCGGATCCGACGGCGTCGTCATCCCCGGCAGCTACCGCAACCGGCACAGGGCGGTCAACGGTTCGACCGTCCAGCTGACCATCGACGACGACATCCAGTTCTACGTCCAGCAGCAGGTCCAGCAGGCAAAGAATCTCTCTGGGGCGCACAACGTTTCGGCCGTGGTGCTCGACTCCAAGACCGGCGAGGTGCTGGCCATGGCCAACGACAACACCTTCGACCCGTCGCAGGACATCGGGCGTCAGGGCGACAGGCAACTGGGCAACCTGGTGGTGTCCTCGCCCTTCGAGCCCGGATCGGTGAACAAGGTGATCACTGCGTCCTCGGTCATCGAATACGGGCTGTCCAACCCCGACGAGGTGCTGCATGTCCCCGGCTCGATCCAGATGGGCGGCGTCTCCGTGCATGACGCCTGGGAGCACGGCGTGATGCCCTACACCACCACCGGCGTATTCGGAAAGTCGTCGAACGTCGGCACCCTGATGCTGGCGCAGCGCGTCGGTCCGGAACGGTTCTACGACATGGTCCGCAAGTTCGGGCTCGGTCAGCGCACCAATGTCGGGCTGCCCGGCGAGAGCGCGGGGCTGGTGCCGCCCATCGACCAGTGGTCGGGCAGCACCTTCTCGAACCTGCCCATCGGCCAAGGTCTTTCGATGACCCTGTTGCAGATGACCGACATGTACCAGACGATCGCCAACGACGGGCTGCGGGTACCGCCGCGGATCATCAAGGCCACCATCGCGCCCGACGGGACGCGGAGCGAAGAACCGCGCCCGGAGGGCATCCGGGTGGTTTCGCCGCAGACCGCGCAGACCGTGCGGGGCATGCTGCGCGCCGTCGTGCAGCGCGACCCGATGGGCTACCAGCAGGGCACCGGGCCGGCGGCCGCGGTGTCCGGCTACCAGATAGCCGGCAAGACGGGCACCGCCCAGCAGATCAACCCCGGCTGCAGCTGCTACTTCGACGACGTCTACTGGATCACCTTCGCCGGAATGGCCACCGTCGACAATCCCCGCTACGTCATCGGCATCATGATGGACAACCCGCAACGCAACGCCGACGGGACGCCCGGGCACTCGGCGGCCCCGCTGTTCCACAACATCGCGGGCTGGTTGATGCAGCGTGAGAACGTGCCGCTGTCACCGGATCCGGGCCCGCCGCTGACCCTCCAGGCCACCTAGCGGCGAGCGTCGGCTGGCTGTCGAGTGTGCGCTGAGGGCGTCGATTTGTGCAGTGACGACGTTGGGTGTGCGTCGAGGGCGGAAGCCGGGCCCGTATCGTGCCGCCGGCGCACACTGAAAGCCCTCAACGCACACTCAACGGACGAGCCAACCTCGTCGGCCGGCACCCCTAGGTAGGGTGTCATGGCCGATCATGAGGACGCGTGAACGGAGGTGTGAACGACAGTGTCGGTGCCGACTGGTTTGCGCCCCGGCGCCGGCCCGGGCGTCCGGTTGCCCGCGCTGGCGGCGCAGGTCGACGCGGTGCTGGCCGACGGCCCGGATGGCGGTACCGTGCCCGACGTGCCGGTCACCGGTGTGACGCTGCGCGCCCAAGACGTACAGCCCGGTGACCTGTTCGCCGCCCTGCCCGGCTCGACCACGCACGGCGCCCGGTACGCCGGCGACGCGATCGACCGTGGTGCCGTCGCGGTGCTCACCGACGCCGCCGGGGTCGCCGAGATGGCCGATCGCGCCCATGCTGTGCCGACGCTGGTCCACCCCGCGCCCCGAGCCGTGCTCGGCGGGTTGGCCGCCACCGTGTACGGAAACCCGTCCGAGGCGACGACGGTCATCGGGATCACCGGAACGTCGGGCAAGACGACCACGACCTATCTGGTCGAGTCCGGCCTGCGCGCAGCCGGGCGCAGGGTCGGGTTGATCGGCACCATCGGCATCCGTATCGACGGCGCCGACATCCCCAGCGCGCTGACCACGCCGGAGGCCCCCGCGCTGCAGGCGATGCTTGCGGCGATGGCCGGGCGCGGGGTGGACACCGTGGTGATGGAGGCGTCCAGCCACGCGCTGACCCTGGGCCGGGTGGACGGCACCGGATTCGCGGTGGCCGCCTTCACCAACCTGTCCCGCGACCACCTCGACTTTCACCCCACAATGGCCGACTACTTCGAGGCGAAGGCCGCGCTGTTCGACCCCGATTCGCCGCTGCGTGCGCGCACGGTCGTGGTGTGCATCGACGACGACGCCGGACGCGCGATGGCCGCCCGAGCCGGTGACGCGATCACCGTCAGCGCCGCCGGCCAACCCGCCCACTGGCGCGCTGCGGACGTGGCGCCGATGGGAGCGGGGGGACAGGAGTTCACCGTTGTGGACCCCGCCGGCGGGCGCCACCGCGTCGGCATCCGGTTGCCGGGCCACTACAACGTCGCCAATACCCTTGTCGCACTGGCGATCCTGGACGTGGTGGGGATCTCCCCGGAGCAGGCGGCGCCGGGACTGCTGCAAACCCGTGTCCCGGGGCGGCTGGAAGACATCGACCGCGGCCAGGATTTTCTCGCGCTGGTGGACTACGCGCACAAGCCGGGCGCGTTGCGGGCGGTGCTAACCGCCCTGGTGCGGCCGGACCGCCGCGTGGCGGTGGTGTTCGGCGCCGGTGGCGAGCGCGACCCCGGAAAGCGGGCGCCCATGGGCGGGATCGCCGCCGAGCTGGCCGATCTGGTCGTCGTCACCGACGACAACCCGCGCGGCGAGGATCCCGCGGCCATCCGCCGCGAGATCTTGGCCGGGGCCACCGCGGGCGGCGGTGCGGCGCAGCTCGTCGAGATCGCCGACCGCCGTGCGGCAATCGAACACGCGGTGGCCTGGGCCGGCCCGGGCGACGTCGTCCTGGTCGCGGGCAAAGGCCACGAAACCGGGCAGCGCGGGGCCGGGGAAGTCCGCCAGTTCGACGACCGGGTGGAGCTTGCCCGGGCGCTGGAGGCGCGGCAGTGATCGATCTGACCGTCGCCCAGATCGCCGAAATCGTCGGCGGCACACTGGCCGATGTCTCGCCGGAGGCCGCCGCGGATCTCCGCGTCACCGGCACCGTCGAGTTCGACTCGCGGGCCGTCGGCCCGGGCGGGCTGTTCCTGGCGCTACCGGGAGTCCGCTCCGACGGGCATGACCACGCGGGCTCGGCGGTAGCGGCCGGCGCGGTGGCCGTGCTGGCGGCCCGGCCGGTCGGGGTCCCCGCCATCGTGGTCGAGCCCCAGGCCCGCTCGACCGGGGGCGGGCTGGCCGGGGTCCTCGAGCACGACGCCGACGGCTCCGGCGCGGCCGTCCTGGCCGCGCTGGCGAAGCTGGCCAAGGCGGTGGCCGCCGAACTGGTGGCGGGCGGGCTGACCATCATCGGGATCACCGGCTCGTCGGGCAAGACCTCGACCAAGGACCTGGTGGCCGCCGTGCTCGAGCCGCTCGGCGAGGTGGTGGCGCCGCCGGGGTCGTTCAACAACGAGTTGGGGCATCCCTGGACGGTGCTGCGCGCGACCCGCAGCACCGACTACCTCGTCCTCGAAATGTCGGCACGGCACCCGCGCAACATCGCCGCGCTGGCCGAGATCGCCCCGCCGTCGATCGGGGTGGTCCTCAATGTCGGCACCGCCCACCTGGGCGAGTTCGGCTCTCGGGATGCCATCGCACGGACCAAAGCCGAACTGCCACAAGCTGTATCGCCGTCCGGTGTGGTCATCCTCAATGTCGACGACCCGGCTGTCGCGGCGATGGCCCATCTCACCGCGGGCCGGGTGGTGCGGGTCAGCCGGGCCGGCCACACCGACGCGGGACCCAGCGACGTCTGGGCCGAGGGAGTGTCGCTCGACGAACTGGCCAGGCCGCGCTTTACCCTGCACGCGATGGACACCGAAGCCGAGGTGCGGCTCAGCGTGTACGGCGACCATCAGGTCACCAACGCACTGTGCGCCGGCGCGGTCGCGCTGCAATGCGGCGCCGGCGTCGAGCAGGTGGCCACCGCGCTGGCCGGAGCGGGCCCGGTGTCGCGGCACCGCATGCAGGTGACCACCCGCGCCGACGGCGTCACAGTGATCGATGACGCGTACAACGCCAACCCCGACTCGATGCGGGCCGGACTGCAGGCGCTGGCCTGGATCGCCCACGGCGAGCCCGAGCGGGGCTCGAGCGCCCGGCGCAGCTGGGCGGTGCTGGGCGAGATGGCCGAGCTGGGTGAGGACGCGATAACCGAGCACGATCGCATCGGCCGGCTCGCGGTGCGCTTAGATGTGTCTCGACTCGTTGTCGTGGGAACCGGGAGGTCGATGAGCGCCATGCACGGCGGCGCGGTCTTGGAAGGGGCAGGGGGCTCGTGGGGCGCTTCCGGTGAGCGGGGGGCCGTGAGCGTTCCCGACGGCGACGCCGCACTGGCCCTGTTGCGGGCCGAGGTGCAGCCCGGCGACGTCGTCCTGGTCAAGGCGTCCAACGCCGCCGGCCTGGGGGCGTTGGCCGAGGCGCTGGCCGCAGAGGGTTCCGACGACTCCGTCGGCGGGGCTCGCCCGTGAGACAGGTCCTCATCGCCGTCGCCATCGCGCTGACCGTGTCCATCCTGCTGACCCCCGCGCTGATCCGGCTGCTCACCAGACAGGGGTTCGGCCACCAGATCCGCGAGGACGGCCCGCCGAGCCACCACACGAAACGCGGCACGCCGTCGATGGGCGGCGTGGCGATTCTGGCCGGCATCTGGGCGGGTTACCTGGGCACGCACATCGCGGGGCTGGCGTTCGACGGCGAGGGCATCTCCGCGTCGGGTCTGCTGGTGCTGGGCTTGGCCACCGTGCTGGGCGGCGTCGGCTTTCTCGACGACCTGATCAAGATCCGCCGTTCGCGCAACCTCGGGCTGAACAAGACGGCCAAGACCGTGGGGCAACTCGTCGCCGCGGTGCTGTTCGGTGTGCTGGTCTTGCAGTTCCGCAACGCCAACGGCTTGACCCCGGCCAGCGCGAACCTGTCCTACGTGCGTGACATCGCCACCGTCACGCTGGCTCCCGGGCTGTTCGTGTTGTTCTGCGTCGTCATCGTCAGCGCCTGGTCCAACGCCGTCAATTTCACCGACGGCCTGGACGGGCTGGCCGCCGGCTGCATGGCGATGGTCACCGCCGCCTACGTGCTGATCACCTTCTGGCAGTACCGCAACGCGTGCGTCACCGCGCCGGGGCTGGGCTGCTACAACGTGCGCGACCCGTTGGACCTGGCGCTCATCGCGGCGGCCACCGCGGGCGCCTGCATCGGCTTTCTGTGGTGGAATGCCGCGCCCGCCAAGATCTTCATGGGCGACACCGGCTCGCTGGCGCTCGGCGGCATCATCGCGGGCCTGTCGGTAACCAGCCGCACCGAGATCCTTGCCGTCGTGTTGGGTTCGCTGTTCGTCGCCGAAGCCACCTCGGTCGTGCTGCAGATCCTGGCCTTCCGCACCACCGGGCGGCGGGTATTCCGGATGGCGCCCTTCCACCACCATTTCGAATTGGTCGGCTGGGCCGAAACCACGGTGATCATCCGCTTCTGGCTGCTCACGGCGATCACCTGCGGCCTGGGCGTGGCCCTGTTCTACGGTGAGTGGCTCGCGACGATCGGTGCGTAATGAGCGGACTTGACCCTCTGACACCGGGGGCGCCCGTGCTGGTGGCCGGCGGCGGAGTGACCGGCAAGGCGGTGCTGGCGGCGCTGACCCGATTCGGTGCGGCACCGATCCTGTGCGACGACGACGCGGCCACGCTGCGCCGGTACGCCGAGGGCGGCGTGGCAACCGTGACGACTTCGACGGCCATCGAGCGGGTCGCCGAGTACCCCCTGGTGGTCACCAGCCCCGGCTTCTCGCCGGCCACGCCGCTGCTAGCCGCCGCCGCGGCGGCGGGCGTACCCATCTGGGGAGACGTGGAATTGGCCTGGCGGCTCGACGCCGCGGGCCACTATGGGCCGCCGCGCCGCTGGCTGGTCGTGACCGGCACGAACGGCAAGACCACGACGACGTCGATGCTGCACGCCATGCTGATCGCCGGGGGGCGCAACAGCGTGTTGTGCGGCAACATCGGCAGCCCCGTGCTCGACGTGCTGGACCAACCCGCCGACCTGCTGGCCGTCGAGCTGTCCAGCTTCCAGCTGCATTGGGCGCCCTCGCTGCGGCCCGAGGCCGGCGTCGTGCTGAACATCGCCGAGGACCACCTGGACTGGCACTCCACGATCGCCGAATACGCCGCGGCGAAAGCCCGGGTGCTCAACGGCCGGGTGGCGGTGGTTGGGCTGGACGACAGCCGGGCGGCCGCGTTGCTGGACACCGCGGCCGCGGCGATCAGGGTCGGCTTCCGGCTCGGCGACCCCGCCGCGGCCGAACTCGGCGTGCGTGACGGTCAACTGGTCGACCGCGCCTTCGCCGACGACCTCGCGCTCTTTCCGGCCGAATCGATACCGGTGCCGGGCCCGGTCGGGGTGCTCGACGCCCTGGCCGCGGCGGCGCTGGCGCGCAGCGTTGGTGTGTCCCCCGAAGCAATCGGAGCCGCGATCGCATCTTTCCGGGTGGGCCGGCATCGGGCCGAAGTCGTGGCCGTCGCCGACGGGATCACCTACGTCGACGACTCCAAGGCGACCAATCCGCACGCCGCCGAGGCGTCGGTGCTGGCCTATCCGCGCGTGGTGTGGCTGGCCGGCGGTTTGCTGAAGGGCGCATCCGTCGACGCCGAGGTCGCCAGGATCGCGTCGCGGCTGGTCGGCGCGGTGCTCATCGGCCGAGATCGCGCACAGGTTGCGGAGGCGTTATCGCGACACGCGCCGGATGTCCCCGTCGTCCACGTTGTGACAGGCGAGGATGCTGATATGAATGCGACTGCTGTGGTTTCTGATGCAGATGTGACAGAAGTGAGACATTCGGGCGGGGACCTCGGTGCTCGCGTCATGACCGCGGCCGTGGCCGCGGCGCGGGACCTGGCGAAGCCGGGCGACACGGTGCTGCTCGCGCCGGCCGGCGCCTCTTTCGACCAGTTCGCCGGATACGCCGACCGCGGCGACGCGTTTGCGGCCGCCGTGCGTGCGGCGATCCGGTAGGTGGGTGTGGGTAGCCCGCTGAACCGGCTCCTGAAGCGGCACAAGGGCCGGGGCAAGGGAAGCAAGGAGACCGCCGCGCCCGAGCAGGGCGAAGCGGCGGCATCGGACGCCGCGAACGGTTCGGACGGCTCGGACGGGGACGGCCCGACGGACGTCCTTGAAACCGTCCACACGCCCGAGGCGGAGGCCGCAAAGGCCCCAAAGGCTCCCAAGGGCGCAAAGGTCGATGTCACGGCCGAACCCGGCGGGCTGCGGAGGCGGTTCGGGGCCTGGCTGGGTCGGCCCATGACCTCGTTTCACCTGATCATCGCCGTCGCCGGGTTGCTGACGACGCTCGGCCTGATCATGGTGCTGTCGGCCTCGGGTGTGCGCTCCTACGGCGACGACGGGTCGGCCTGGGTGATCTTCGGCAAGCAGGTCTTGTGGACGGTCATCGGCCTGGTCGCGGCCTACCTCGCAATGCGCGTGTCGGTACGGTTCATCCGGCGTGTCGCCTTCACGGGGTACCTCGTCACCATCATCTTGCTGGTGCTGGTGCTCGTTCCCGGAATCGGCAACCTGGCCAACGGCTCGCGTAAGTGGTTCGTGATCGCGGGCTTCTCGATGCAGCCTTCCGAGCTGGCGAAGATCGCGTTCGCCATCTGGGGTGCGCACCTGCTGGCGGCCCGGCGAATGGAGCGGGCCTCGCTGCGCGAGATGCTGATCCCGCTGGTCCCGGCCGCCGTCATCGCGCTGGCGCTGATCGTCGCCCAACCCGACCTCGGCCAGACGGTCTCGCTGGGCATCATCCTGCTGGCCCTGTTGTGGTACGCCGGGCTGCCGCTTCGCGTCTTCGTGACCTCGCTGCTGGCGGTCTTCGTCGCAGGCGCGGTCCTGGCGATGTCCGCGGGTTACCGCTCGGACCGGGTGCGGTCCTGGATGAACCCCGACACCGACCCGCAGGACACCGGCTACCAGGCCCGTCAGGCAAAGTTCGCGCTGGCCCACGGCGGCATTTTCGGCGACGGCCTCGGCCAGGGCGTCGCCAAGTGGAACTACCTGCCCAACGCGCACAACGACTTCATCTTCGCGATCATCGGCGAGGAGCTGGGCTTCATCGGCGCGTTCGGGCTGCTGGCCCTCTTCGGGCTGTTCGCCTACACCGGGATGCGGATCGCGCGCCGGTCGGCCGACCCGTTCCTGCGGTTGTTGACCGCCACCACGACCATGTGGATCCTCGGTCAGGCGTTCATCAACATCGGCTACGTGATCGGCGTGCTGCCGGTTACCGGTCTGCAGCTGCCACTCATTTCCGCTGGCGGAACATCCACGGCCGCAACGCTTTTCATGATAGGCATGATGGCCAACGCGGCTCGCCACGAACCGGAGGCGGTGGCCGCGCTGCGGGCCGGGCGCGACGACAAGATGAACCGGCTGCTGCGGCTGCCGCTGCCCCAGCCGTATGTGCCGAGCCGCATCGAGGCGTTCCGCGATCGCAAGCGGGTGGGGCCACACGCGGCCCGCGGCGCAGGATCCCGGAAGGGCCCCAAGGCGCCCGCCCGGAAGGCGTCGCACAACGCCGACGCGCCGCTGCGGCCGGCGTCCGGGCGAACAGCCGCCCGTCGGGCGCGCCAGCCTGCGCGGGTGCGGGGGCACCACCCGCATGCGGGGGAGCATCATGGATCTGGCCAGAAACGGCGAGCGCGCGCATTGGAAGGTCAGCGTTACGGGTGAACGGCACGATCAGGGAGCCGGCCGGCGGGCAGGGGGCTAGTCCCTCGCCCGCCGGTGCCGCATCATCGGTTAATTCCACATCATCGGTTAATTCCACCCTGTCGGTCGTGCTCGCCGGGGGCGGTACGGCCGGCCATGTGGAGCCCGCCATGGCCGTCGCCGACGCGCTCAGCGCGTTGGATCCGCAGGTCCGGATCACCGCGTTGGGCACCCCTCGCGGGCTCGAGACCAGGTTGGTGCCCGAGCGCGGCTATCACCTCGAGCTGATCACGCCGGTGCCGCTGCCGCGAAAGCCCAGCGGTGACCTGGCGCGGCTGCCGCCGCGGGTGTGGCGCGCCGTCCGGGAGACCCGTGCGGTTCTCGACGCCGTCGACGCCGACGTGGTGATCGGTTTCGGCGGGTATGTGGCGCTGCCGGCATACCTGGCCGCGCGGGGCATCGGCGGCGGTTTTCGGCTCGCACGTTCAAGGCGCCGGGTCCCGGTGGTGATCCACGAGGCCAACGCCCGCGCCGGGCTGGCCAACCGCATCGGCGCCCGCGGCGCCGACCGGGTGCTTTCGGCGGTGCCGGATTGCGGCCTGCTGCGCGCCGAGGTGGTCGGGGTACCGGTCCGGGCTGCCATCACCGCGCTCGACCGCGCGGCGTTGCGTGCCGAAGCGCGCAAGCACTTCGGCTTCGCCGACGACGCGCGGGTGCTGCTGGTGTTCGGCGGCTCGCAGGGCGCGGTCTCGCTCAACCGGGCCGTCTCCGCCGCCGCCGCCGACCTGGCCGCCGCCGGGGTGGCCGTGCTGCACGCGCACGGACCCAAGAACACCCTCGAGCTGCGCCAGCCCGAGCGGGGCGATCCGCCCTACGTGGCGGTGCCTTACCTCGATCGGATGGACCTGGCCTACGCCGCCGCCGATCTGGTGATCTGCCGGTCCGGGGCGATGACCGTCGCCGAAGTCTCGGCCGTCGGCCTGCCGGCCATCTACGTGCCGCTTCCGATCGGCAACGGCGAGCAGCGGCTCAACGCGCTGCCGGTGGTCGACGCTGGGGGCGGCATGGTGGTCGCCGATGCCGCCCTGACGCCTGCCCTGGTGGCCCGGGAGGTGGCTGGGCTGCTCAACGACCCGCCGCGGTTGGCGGCGATGACGACGGCGGCCGCGCTGGTGGGACACCGGGACGCGGCGCAGCAGGTGGCCCAGGCGGCGCTGGACATCGCCCGAGAACGACAACGGGCGGCATCCGGCCGGTGGGCCGGAGAAACGCCGTGACCGCCGAGCAGCTCCCGGCCGAGCTGCAGCGGGTGCACATGGTCGGCATCGGGGGAGCCGGAATGTCGGGCATCGCCCGCATCCTGCTGGACCGGGGCGGGCTGGTGTCCGGGTCCGATGCCAAGGAGTCGCGCGGCTTGCACGCGCTGCGGGCCCGCGGCGCGCTGATCCGCATCGGCCACGACGCGTCGTCGCTGGATCTGCTGCCGGGCGGCGCCACGGCGGTCATCACCACCCATGCCGCGATCCCGAAGACCAACCCCGAGCTCGTCGAAGCGCGGCGGCGCGGCATTCCCGTGATCTTGCGACCGGCCGTGCTGGCCCAGTTGATGGCCGGGCGCACGACGCTGATGGTCACCGGCACGCACGGCAAGACGACGACGACGTCGATGCTGATCGTCGTCTTGCAGCACTGCGGGCGGGACCCGTCCTTCGCCGTCGGCGGGGAGCTCGGAGAGGCCGGCACCAACGCCCACCACGGCAGCGGCGACTGCTTCGTCGCCGAGGCCGACGAAAGCGACGGCTCGCTGCTGGAGTACACGCCCAACGTCGCGGTCGTCACCAACATCGAGACCGATCACCTGGACTTCTACGGCAGCGCCGACGCCTACGTCGAGGTGTTCGACTCCTTCGTGGAGCGGCTTGCGCCCGGGGGAGCGCTCGTCGTGTGCACCGACGACCCGGGGGCGGCGGCGCTCGCCGAACGCAGTGCGGAGCTGGGAATCCGGGTGCTGCGCTACGGCTCCGCCCACCGGTCCGACGAACCGGCCCCCGCAAGCGGGCGGTACCCCCTGGCCGCCGGACTGTTGTCGTGGGAGCAACAGGGCACCGAGGCGGTCGCGCACATCCAACTGGCCGGCGAACCTCTCCCGCGCGTGATGCGGCTCTCGGTGCCCGGGCGGCACATGGCACTGAACGCGCTGGGCGCGCTGCTGGCGGCGACCGAGATCGGCGCCTCGGCCGACGAGGTGCTCGACGGACTGGCCGGATTCGAGGGCGTGCGCCGCCGATTCGAATTGGTCGGAACCTCCGGAACTGGGCAGGCGTCGGTGCGGGTGTTCGACGACTACGCCCACCACCCGACGGAGATCAGCGCCACGCTGGCGGCGGTTCGCGCGGTCCTCGGGCCGGGCGGCAACGGTCTCAGTGGCCGTTGCATCGTGGTGTTTCAGCCCCATTTATATTCGCGGACAAAGGCTTTCGCCGCAGAGTTCGGTCGCGCGCTCGACGCCGCCGACGAGGTGTTCGTCCTCGACGTCTATGGCGCCCGCGAACAACCGCTCGCCGGCGTCAGCGGAGCCACTGTTGCGGAGCACGTCAGCGCGCCGGTGCACTACCTCACGGATTTCTCCGCGGTCGCCGAGGAGGTAGCCGCCGCGGCCGGCCCCGGCGACGTCATCGTGACCATGGGTGCGGGCGATGTGACCCTGCTGGGGCCGGAGATCGTGACCGCGCTGCGGGTGCGCGCCAACCGCAGCGCGCCCGGCAGGCCTGGGATCATGCGATGACCGAGCCGAACGACGCCACATCGGACGACCCGGTGGCCGACCCGGCCCCCGCGGACAGCGTGATCACCGAACCGCTCGCGACCGGGGCGCGGGGCGGTGCGCCGCAGGCGGATGAAGCCGAATTCGAGGGGCCACGCCGGCGGGCCCGCCGTGAGCGCGCCGAGCGCCGCGCCGCGCAGGCCCGCGCCAGGGCCATCGAGGACGCTCGCCGCGAGGCCAAACGCAAGGCCAGCGGACGCATCGTCAACCAACCCAAACCGGCCGCGCGTGGAGTGGTTCGGGGCCTGAAAATGTTGCTCGCCAGCGTGGTCGTGGCCATCGTCGGGGTGGGGCTCGGTCTGATCCTGTATTTCACGCCGGCGATGTCGGCGCGCAACATCGTCGTCACCGGAATTGGGTCCGTGTCGCGCGAGGAGGTGCTCGACGCGGCGCGGGTGCGGCCCGGAACGCCGCTGCTGCAGATCAACACCAACCAGGTCGCCGACCGCGTGGCCGCGATCCGTCGGGTGGCCAGCGCCCGCGTGCAGCGTCAGTATCCATCGGCCCTGCGCATCACCATCGTCGAGCGAGTTCCGGTGGCAGTAAAGGATTTTTCCGACGGCCCGCACCTTTTTGACCGCGACGGCGTCGACTTCGCGACCGCCCCGCCGCCACCGGCGCTGCCCTACATCGAAGTCACCAATCCCGGGCCGAGCGACCCGGCGACCAAGGCCGCGCTGCAGGTGCTGACCGCGCTGCGCCCCGAGGTCGCGGGCCAGGTGGGCCGGGTCGCGGCCCCGTCGGTGGCCTCGATCACCCTGACGCTCAACGACGGGCGAGTGGTGATCTGGGGGACCACCGACCGCACCGAGGAGAAGGCCGAAAAGCTGGCCGCGCTGCTGACCCAGCCCGGGCGGACCTACGACGTGTCCAGCCCCGATCTGCCGACCGTGAAGTAGCCGTCATGCGCCCGTCGCGCGGAGTGCAAAGCTCCGGCTAAGCGCCTCGAAATCATTCGCGAAAGGGGTTTATGACGTCGACGTGGCACTGGCCGGCGCCAGCCGCGTTAAGGTGTCGCAGGACAGGAGTCGTTGCTTTACTGCCAACGTTGAGGAGATGACGGTGGAGGATAAATTCGAGGACATCGGCTCTAATGGGGTGACCATAAATCGATCCGTGCTCATTAATGCGTTGAACCACGTTATTCTTGATCAAAAGGACAGCGTTGCCACGGGGATACGAGAAGTCGTGGATTACATCGATTCCGCGGGGAACGCGGAAGCAGCTGTCGCGTTCAATGAGTTTCTCGAAGAATTGGAACAGCCGCAACCGCGCCCGTCCAGGTTGAAATTGTTTTGGGCTGGAGTATTGAACGCCTTGCCGCCTAGTGCGATCCTTGACGATGCCGCTGCCAAGATTGCGGACCTTTTCTAGCGCCCAGGGTGCAATGAGGCGGTCGCGAACCCGGTCGATGCTCTCGACGACCCTTTAGCTCAGGGGCGAGGTATCGGTGATACCTTCGGAGACCTCGTTGGCGATCCATTTACACATGCGCCGAACCGGTTCCATGCCATCATGGGCGAGACCGATCAGAGGACCGTTATAAAGGGCGTTTCCGAGCGTCACCAGTCGTTGCGCTCCATAGAGCGGGACCACATTTTCCAATTGCGCTTTTAGGCTCTCCGGCCAGACGCCGATCGTTTGTGTATAAGCGTCGATCCCCAGAAGGATATCGTCGATCGATTCCACCGGAACAAAATTCGCGGTTCGGTCCGCAAGATAAGCGGCGAAATCAACTTTTCGCGGCAGTTTTGAGACGATAATAGCGCCTTCGCCTCGCTCGCCGCCGATCACTTCGTACCATTCGTCATCCAGGCGCAGCGCATCCACATGGGACTTCAGTTCCTTGTCGTATGCCTTTGGCATCGTGCTGAACGTCGGTGACAGGCCCATGATCGCCTGGTAGACGCGTCTTCCCAACTCGGTGACGCGCTCGACGCCGTCCTGATGGGAACCCGTCAGCACATAGGTGACACGTGAACTCGCGCAACCCGCCTGGTTAGCCCCTCCGATATCGATCGCCAGACGGTCTGCCGCCTCCTGCATCTGCCGCTCGTCGTCCAGAGCTTCGGGTCCAACGACGCTGATACTCGTCTTGGGATCAAGTGAAATGAGTTCAAGGCCAGGCTGGATGTATTTCGTGACATGCTTGATGCCGGCGAATCCACCCCAAGCGATGATCTTCTCAATATTGTGGGGCTGGTAGAGTTGCTGCTCAACAGCGGCATCCCCACCTTGCCAATAAGCAACAGCGAAATGTTTGGTGATGGGATGATCGGGTGCCATATCACACATCGTCATAGCAAGTGCGGACGATGTGAATGGATCGTTTGACGGCGCCTTGATGATACAGTCACTGCGCGATATTGCGCTTCGCAGAAGCGTCAAGAGACCTAATCCTGGTCCATTGCCGGCCACGATGTGCAATCCGCGCGAGCCGAATGCCCTGACCTTGATGATCACGCCGTCGATCAGCCGATGCTCGACCCAACCCTCCAGGTAGTCAAGCCCGACGCTTTTTTCCGCAATCTGCCGAACCTTGTCCCGTTGGAAGAAGGTGTTAAACCCGCGGTAACCGAGGTCGACAAGCGCCGGCGGCACAGGTGACGCCGTATAGGTGAGCTCGCGCGCCCGCTGCATATGTTCGTTGGTGTTGATGTCAAGCCTGTTTCCCAGCTCCTCCAGATAGTCGAGAATGTCGTCGAAGCGGAGGTCGTACAAATCCGCGAGGTGGCCTGGCGACGCAAGCGGTAACCGGTCGACAAATTTTCTCGGATCCGGCGCCACAAAAGTCATAACATCGCCGCGGCCCGGATATTCGATGAGGTCCGAGTCGATCACCTCGCCGCGGATGACCGTATGCGCGATTGGTTTGTTCATCTTCTTGCCTCGGTCTAGAAAGTGGTGAGGAAATCCAGGGCGTCGGCATGAGCCTCTGGCGTTGCCGTGCAGGTAATTTTGTCAGTCCCGCCCTGCTCAACACTGAAGCGCGATATATCCTCCGAAATATGAGTTGTGGTTCGACCACAGGAGCATGCGCTCCAATCGATCTCCACCTTGTCGCCGGTGATAAGGCCACCCCAAACACCGTTTATCGCCAAATCAAAGAAAGCCCCACGGCCGACCTGTACGCCCTCCCGGGGTAAGAGCTCGCTCGTCTCTGGGTCAAGAATGAGGGGAATAGACCAAGGCGGGAGATGACAGCGGCCATGCTCGCACCTGACACTGAGCGCAGTTTGCTCTGAGAAGCCGTAGAAATACGCATACTCACCGTTGAAGTTCAAGAAACGCTTGACAACGTGTTCCCAATCGTCCGGCATGGCAAAGCCTTTGCCGCCAAGGCCAACCGTGACGGTCGAATTCGGCGCGAAGTCGCACGTCTTACCCTCCGCCAGGCCAGCTGTCGCAACGTCGTACATGAGCTGCGCCGGCGCCATGAGAAACACACGCTCGCCACTTAGCTTTGAGACCAGTGTTTCCGTCCACGCCGCCGCCCTCGCCGGTCTTTCACTCTCGAGAGCCGCTATTTCGGAGCGCCGATCGAGCAGGCTCTGCGGGACGCCCACCCGGCTGTCCCCTCGCGCTTGTGCGGCCCGAAGCCGAGCGGCCAAGAACATGACGTCCGTGTCTCCCGGTGTGTCAAACATCGGGTGAAAGTGATCGTCACTTCCCCGTGCAAAGTATTCGTGAAAGTAGTGGGGCGCCCGAAAAAAGGGCGTGTGGCCATCGGGATAGCTAGGCCAGCAAACATGAAGCTTTTCATATAAATCGGCTTCCGTGGGCGGTTCGCCGAATTTCTGCAGCAACTGAATCCGAAAACCTCCCAAAATAAATGTGCGCCAATCGCTCTTGTCGCGAGGAGTAAAAGACATCGTGCCGGTGGTGCCCGAGGAGGAAACTGGATCAAGGACGGTTTCCGCACAAAGCAGGTCGAGCCAGGAGTGGATAGAGTCGCATCCGGAGCTATCTACCCCGCTCAGGTCATGCGGCGTCAGTCTGTTTAGCCAAGTCGTCAGTTTGTCGAACTGGCCCTTCTCGAGCAGGTACGTGGGGTAAGACTTGTAGATTGTGTGCTCGAACAGTAAAGGAAGAGCGTCATTAATCTCGCCGACATGCGTTATTCCCTGGCGATCCGCTAACTTCGACAGGGTTGGAATACGCTCTTTCTGCTGCTCGAAGCGCATCGACACGGCCTCGGTCTGAAGTTCTTCCAGGAGATCGCGGGGTAGCGATTGCATTTTTGTGAGTGACATATCGAAGAATGCCAATGGATCCGCGATAAAAGCGCCGGCCGATTCCTTGACGGTTGCACTGCCATCAAGCAAGCTACCTATGGCGACCATGGTTTTCTCCCGTTCTGTAGGACCTGCAACTAGGAAATTGGCGCGAAGAAAATTAGCATTTGTTCTGTAAAATCCGCCCCTTCCGCAGAATTCCTGGGGTTGAAGCCGTGGATTTCCGGACAGCCAGCTGCGCCGATCAGACGACCGAAGCCGTATCCCACAGCTGTTGAGCCGGTGCCGTGGAGGGCGCTGGCGTTTCGACGAAAATCCGTCGGACGCAGCCGCGCCAGCTGAACGGTGCGTGCGACGCCGAATCGATGTGCGCAAGTCGATCGGTTAAAGCTGCGAGTACCAACGGGCTTGACACCAGCCCCACGTGACTGCTGTGGACGGCGATGTTTTCGGTGTCGGGTCCGTCAACCGTGCAGCTGCTCCAGTGCAGCAGCCCGTCGGAGCGCGAGAAAATGGCGGTCGTCGGAACCGGCAGCGGTTGACGCAGCCGCTCGAGGGTATCCAGAGCGCCTTCCGATACCCCGAAAACCTTGACAAAGTTCTTGAAAAGTCCTGTCACACGTGTCCGTTCACCTTCGGGGCGCCATGGCGCTCCGAGGCACACCACGTGGCGAACCTTGTCGGTGTGCTCGTGGGCAAGCCACCGGCACAGCAGGCCGCCGAAACTCCAGCCGACGAGGCTCACCGGTTGCTCGTGACGCTCGTGCAGGTCCAGCAGCCGATGGGAGAGGCCGTTGAGGATGTCGTCGGTGAGCCCCTTGTTGCGGCCGAGACGCCACCCGTGCACATGAAAACCGCTGGTGCGCAGGTGATCCCGCAGTCTCTTGGTCATGCCATCGTTCGCCCCGATCCCCGGCACCACCAGAACGGGCCTGCCCCGACCAAGGTTGCGTCTGGGCAGTAGCGAAGACATTGCCCGGTTGAGACCGACCTCACCCGCCCAGCGGGGAAACTCCGCCGCCATCAGCCAAGGGCTCGGCATGGGATTCTGTCGTCTGACACCGTCTTCTCCGGTGACCTCCGTTATTTCATACATGTTGTTCTCCTGCCGCCGCGGCTGGGTTGACCCGAGCGGGCCGGGGCCGATCGGCCCCGTTGCTAGCGTGGTTCCGCGACACACCGGTCGCTGCCCGCAATTCTTCGAATGACGCCTGGATCCGCTGCGCGAACAACTCTGCATCGGGCAGAGTCCTTGAACAGCCGTACACCGCGAAATTGAGAATCCCGTTGTAGCTCCAGACCGTGACATTAACTCCCGCAGCGTATTTCAAGTGGCCACACGAGACGAAGTTCTCGATGCCCATCCCGCCGACGTAGCGCTTTTCACGCGGGCCCTTGACGTTGGACACGATGACCCCCCCGGCCACCCTCTGGCCTACGAGCCGGGCCACCCTGAGCATTGGGCGCAACAGGATCGGTGGGGCGAAATCGAACCAATCCTCCATCCGGACGGGCCGCGCGGCGACCTCCGCCTTCACCGCTTCGTTCTGCACGTGCGCTGCGCGAAGACGTTCCATCGGATCGGCCAGGTGCGTTGGGAGCCGGAATGTTTGACTTGTGGCACCGGTTCCCCACAGTCGGGTTTCCCCGTCCCTACGGTGTTTGGCCGCGACGATGCCCACCACCGGTTGGTCGGTGAGCGTTCTGTCCTCGGCAAGATACGGGCGAACCGCGCCGGCGACAATGGCGAACACAACGTCGTTGACGGTCCCGGAGATGGCCTTCGCGATCTCCTTGATCTCACCGAGGGGTGCGGAAGCCCACGAAAACGACCGGGCAGGTGTCAGCGGGCCGCGCCATGGCAGCTTAGGCGCACGCAACATCGACGGCGGCCGGGTCGCCGACGCGGTCTTGCGGCGTCGTGCGCGTGCGCGCAGCGTAGTTGCCGTCTGGCTGGGCAACTCTCGTATCAGCTGGTGCCACAGCTCTCGGGTGGCGTCCCGCAATGCCTTACCGCGGCTCAGTGCCTCAACCGGACGCGGGATGAGCGGCATGGTTGATTCAGGCCGCGACAGCAAGTCCAACAACAACGCGAAGGTGCCGCCGTCGGCGAGCGCGTGATTCATCTTGAGCACTGCAACGACCTTGCTGCCCTCGAACCCGTCCACGAACCACAGCTCCCAGGGAGGCTGCGCGGGCGGTATCGGTTCGCTGGCGACCTCGCTGATCTCTCGGCACAACTGCGACTTGGTGCCCGGCTCCGGCAAGCGGACATGCCGGAGGTGGTTGCGTACATCGAACGTGGGGTCGGTAATCCACACTGGCCGGTTCAATCCCAGGGGCACGGACTGCACACGCCACTGCATCTGGGGAAGCACAGCGACCGCTCCGGCGAGCGCTTCGCCGATGCGCTCAAATTGAAAAGCTCTGCTTGACGCCTCGTCGAACACCGCGATCTTCAGCGTGTGCTGAGGCTCGATCGGATCATCGAGGATGAACGTGGTGTCACTGCCCGACAGCCTGATCGCCGCATCAGGAGGTGGACGGGAATTCAGTCTTCTCATCCTCCTTGGCAAGGGAATCTAGCCCAGGCCGCCACGACCGCATACGCTTTCGCGTGACGCAGCTCACACAAAGCTAGCAGACGTGGCAAGCCCCCTTGACCTGCACCGCCGCGGACAGCAGCGGCCGCGTCAATCGGGGGCACCGACGGCCCGCCGCGCCGCGGCGCCGCCCCCGGGCTGCATTTTCAACTGGCGATCGGAGGCCCGCGTTGACCGGCGACGACCATGCCACCCCGAGGCCGGGCGACTTCACCGGGGAGTGGCACCCGACCATGCTGCGCCGCATGGTCACGCTCGGGCGTCCGCTGTACAAACTCTGGTTTCGATCCGAAGTGCGTGGACTCGACCGGATGCCGTCCGGCGGGGCGCTGATCGTGTCGAACCACTCCGGCGGCACAAACCCGCCGGACGTGCCCATCCTTTGGCTGGATTTCTTCGAGAAGTTCGGTTATGACCGGCCGCTGTACACGCTCGGCCACGACATCCTGTTCAGGGGACCCGCCGCCAAAATGCTGGTGCGAATGGGAACGATTCGCGCCAACCGCGAAAACGCGGTAAAAGCGCTGCGCTCCGGGGCTGCGGTCATCGTTTTCCCTGGCGGAGACGACGACGCGCTGCGGCCGACCTCGCAGCAGAGCAAGATCGACTTCTTTGGCAGGACCGGCTATGTCAGCACAGCGATCGAGGCAGGCGTGCCGATCGTGCCGGCCGTGTCGATCGGCGGGCAGGAGACCCAGTTGTTTCTGACCCGTGGCAAGGGGCTGGCCAAGCGGCTTGGGATCAAACGATTGCTGCGCAGCGAGCAGGTACCGGTCTCGTTCGGCTTCCCGCTCGGGCTGAGCGTGGGCGCGATGAACCTCCCGCTTCCGGCCAAGATCGTCACCCAGGTCTTGGAGCCGATCGACATCACCGCCCGGTTCGGCAAGAGTCCCGACATCGCCGAGGTCGACGCCCACGTGCGCAAGGTGATGCAGTCGGCGTTGAACGATTTGGCCGCGGAGCGCCGCTTCCCGATCATAGGGTGACGCTGTGACGGGTCCGGAACGCTCGCTCTCCCGGCGTGTTACCGGGATGCGCGACTCCCTGCGGGCGCTGCGAAAGGCGCGGCTGGTGGTGGGTCTGCGTCCGGACAAGTATCTGCGGATGATCGCCGCCTTCGGCCGCGCGGGCATGACAAACACCATCGGGATCGCGGTGTCGGCGCGGCGGTGCCCGGACCGTCCCGCCCTGGTCGACGAGCTCGGTGTGCTCAGCTATCGCGAACTCGACACGCGGGCCAACGCGCTCGGGGCCGCATTGCAGCAATTGCCCGGCGGGACACCGCAGATGGTCGGCATCATGTGCCGTAATCACCGCGGGTTCGTCGATGCCGTGGCCGCCACCGAGAGGATCGGCGCGGACGTGCTGCTGCTCAGCACGTCATTCGCGGGTCCGGCCCTTGCCGAAGTGGTCTGCCGGGAACGTCCCAACGTAATCGTCTATGACCAGGAATTCAGCGCCACCGTGCAGCGCGCGATCGGCGAAAAGCCGGACACCGCACGCATCGTGGCCTGGATGGACGATCCGGCCGATCAGACCATCACCGTCGAAACGCTGATTGCGCGGTATGCCGGGCAACGCCCGGTGCGCACCCCGCGCAAGTCAAAGGTGATCCTGCTGACGTCGGGCACCACCGGCACGCCGAAGGGCGCCCGGCGTGCGGCCGGCGGCGGCCACGGTGCCGGCGCGGCGATGCTGGTGCGGCTGCCATGGCGCGCCGAGGAAACCACGGTCGTGGCGGCGCCGATGTTTCATGCGTGGGGGTTCGGACAACTGATCATGGGAACGATGTTTTCGTGCACGTTGGTGGTGCGACGAACGTTCGACGCTGCGGCCACGATGGAACTCGTCGACCGTTACTGCGCGACCGGTTTGAGCGTGGTGCCGGTCATGCTGGATCGGATCATGGAACTGCCCGATGAGGTGAGGAATCGCTACAGCGGACGATCGCTGCGGTTTGTCACTGCCGCCGGCTCGCGGATGCGTCCGGACGTCGTAGTCAAGTTCATGGATCAGTTCGGCGACGTCATCTACAACAACTACAACGCCACCGAGGTCGGCGTCATCGCACTCGCCGGGCCCGAGGACCTGCGCGCGGCGCCCGAGACCGCCGGTAGGCCGATGCCCGGCACCGAGATTCGCATCCTCGATGAGAATCGCCGGGAGGTTCCGCGTGGCCAGATAGGCCAGGTATTCGCGCGCACCACCACACAGTTCGAGGCCTACACAACCGGGCAGACCAAGGACGTCGAGGACGGCTTCATGGCCTCGGGTGACCTTGGTTACGTGGACGAGGCGGGCCGGCTGTTCGTGGTCGGGCGCGATGACGAGATGATCGTGTCGGGCGGGGAGAACGTCTATCCAATCGAGGTCGAGCGAACGCTCGCTGCCCACCCCGCGGTGGCCGAGGCCTCGGTTGTCGGCGTCGATGACGAGCAGTTCGGACAGCGGCTTGTCGCCTTTGTGGTGCTACGCCCCGGTGCGTCGGCCACTTCCGACATGCTCAAGCAGCAGGTGCGGGAAGACCTGGCCAACTACAAGGTGCCCCGCGAAATCGTGTTCCTCGATGAGTTGCCCCGCAACGCCACAGGCAAGATCCTGCGCAAGGAGTTGAAGGCGCATCTCGTGAGCGCGCCACAACGCAACTGAGCTCGCGCGCCTGGCGCGAGCATCTCGTTTTGCTGGGGCGAAGCTGCTTCGAACGCCTATGCTCGCTCGGAAGATGGACAGCGATCCCTTCAAGACGCAGCGCGACGTCGGCCCTGCCGTTGTTACGGAGTTGAGCGCGGCTGGATTCGCTGACGCCGAGGAAATCGGCCGCGGTGGTTTCGGCATCGTCTTTCGCTGCACCCAGGCGGCGCTGGATCGTGTCGTCGCCGTCAAGGTGCTCACCGCCGAGCTGCGCGAGGAGCGGGAGCGGTTCGTGCGTGAACAGCGTGCGATGGCTCAGCTGACCGGACACCCGAACATCGTTGGGGTGCTGCAGGTCGGCGAAACCGCAAGTGGCTACCCATATCTGGTGATGCAATACCACCGCCAGGGGTCGCTCTCGGCAAGGATCAAACGGCTGGGTGTGCTGCCGGTCGAGGAAGTGCTGCGGCTCGGGGTGCGGATGGCCGGGGCGCTGCATTCGGCGCACAACCTGGGCATCCTGCACCGCGACATCAAACCGGCAAACATTCTGCTGACTGACTACGGCGAGCCGGCGCTGAGCGACTTCGGGATCGCGCACATCGCAGGGGGATTCCAGACCGCCGCCGGGACGTTCACCGGCTCGCCGGCGTTCACCGCGCCGGAGATTCTGTCCGGTGATCCGCCCAGCGAGGCCTCCGACGTATACGGGCTGGGCGCCACCTTGTTCGCCGCGCTGACCGGGCATGCGGCGTTCGAACGCCACAAGGGCGAACAGGTGGTGGCGCAGTTCCTGCGTATCGCGTCCGAGCCAGTGCCGGATCTCCGTGGCGGCGGCATCCCCGACGACGTTTCGGCCGCAATCGAGAGGGCGATGTCGCGCGAGCCCGCGGACCGCCCGGCGGTCATTGCCTTGGGGGAGGAGCTGCGGCGGGTGCAGTCGGCCCACGGCTTCCCGGTCGACGAGATGGCGTTGCGCGGCGCTGAGCAGGTTCCCGGGGCCGGACAGCGCGAGGCAGAACGGCTCGCTCCCGTGCGCCGTGCCCACGGCGGTCTTCCACTGGAGCTGACCAGCTTCATTGGGCGCGAAGCCGAACTGGGCGTGGTGCGAGACGTCCTGTCGACGTCGCGGTTGGTAACCCTGACCGGGGTCGGCGGAGTCGGCAAGACGCGGCTGGCACGGCGGGCCGCGGCCGAGGCCCAACACGATTTCCCCGACGGCGTGCGGCTGGTCGAGCTGGGTGAACTCCACGAGGGCTCGCTGCTGCCCGACGTGGTGGCCGCCGGTTTGGGCCTGCGTGACGAAGCGGCCAGACCATTGCGCGACCTGCTCGTCGACTTCCTGAGTGCGCGGCGACTGCTCTTGGTGCTCGACAACTGTGAACAGCTGATCGACGAGGTGGGCAAGCTGGTCGAGGAACTGCTGAGAGAGTGCCCATACCTGCGGATTCTGGCCACCAGCCGCGAGCGGCTCGGCGTCTCCAGCGAATCCGTGGTGCCAGTTGCTCCGCTCGCGTGCCCAGACGCCGACAAGGCGCCGACGCTGGGTTCGCTGGCCCGATTCGATGCGGTTGCGTTGTTCAGTGAGCGCGCCGCCGCTGCGGTGCGGGGCTTTCGGCTGACCGACGACAACAAGACGGCCGTGGCCAGCATCGTTTCCCGGCTCGAGGGCGTGCCATTGGCGATCGAGCTCGGCGCAGCCCGGCTTCGTGCGATGTCCCTCGAACAGCTGCGGGAACGTCTGGCCGACCGGTACAAGGTGCTTACTCTGGGCAGCCGGGGTGCGCCCAAACGTCAGCAGACGCTGAGCTGGAGCGTGGGCTGGAGCTATGACCTGTGCACCGAGGCCGAACAACTGTTGTGGGGAAGGCTTTCGGTGTTTGCCGGCATCTTCGAATTGGAGGAGGCCCAACACGTTTGCGGCGCCGACATGGCCGAATACGAGTTCTTGGATTTGGTGACGTCGCTAGTGGACAAGTCGATCCTGATGCGAACCGAATCCGACAACGTCGTCCGATTCCGGCTGCTGGAAACGCTGCGGGAATACGGCCGACAGCAGATTGAGCAGACCGCCGAATATCGGCAACTGCGGCGGCGGCACGCCGACTGGTATCGCCAACTGGCGCGGGATGCTTTCGACGCCTGGTTTGGTCCGCGTCAGCTCGAATGGCTAGCCCGCATCCAGCGCGAGATGCCCAACATCCGGGAGGCGCTGGAGTTCAGCCTATCGGAAGACGGCGAGGCGGCACTCGCGATTGTCGCGGCCTTGCAACCTTTTTGGATGTGCCGAGGAATGCTGCGAGAGGCACGGCAATGGACGGACCGCACGCTGGCGCGGGCGCCGCGGGAGCCGACCCGCGATCGTGTGCAGGCCCTCTTCAGCTCGGTCCTGGTGGCGCCACTTTATGGTGACGTGTCGGCGGGCGCGGCCCGGGCAGCGGAGGCGCGGGTCCTGGCCGAGAAGACCGATGATCCTGTCGCACACGCCGGCGTGGCCATGGCCGAAGGCGTCACCGCACTCATGAGTGCCGACTTCACGGGTGCCGCTGCTCACCTGAAGGACGCGCTGCGTGCCAGCGATGACGAGAACGTCCAAGTCAACGCGATGCTCTTGCTGGGATGGGCCCTGGAGTTTGCCGGTGACAGTGGCGCGCTCGCCTGGCAGCAGAAGGCCCTTGACCTGGCAACATCTCGCGGCGAGTCGGTGTATCGATCCTTTGCGTTGTGGGAGCTCGGGATCAACTGCTGGCAGCATGGTCAACCAGATCGGGCTGAGCGGCTGCTCCGGGAAGGGCTTGGCTTTGCACGACTGATCGACGATCGGCGCAACGCCGCAGGGTGCCTGGAGGGCTTGGCTTGGATTGCCGCACAAAAGAACAACCCCAAGGACGCTGCTGTGATGATGGGGGCCGCCGACGCACTCGCCCGCGCGATCGGCAGCGTCACGGTACCGGCACTTCCTCGGTTGCACGTCTTTCATGCCGAGTGTGAGTCCCGCTCCCGGGAGGCGCTCGGGGGGGCCGAATTCGGCGCCGCGCGTCAGCAAGGCGGCGCGATGAGTTTCGATGAGGCGGTGGCTTACGCCCTCAGCGACGACCCTGAGCCGACGTAGGTGTCCCCGCCCGACGTGATCGGGCGGTCTTGGCGGCAGACGCCAGTTCGGCGAAGGAAGCGTCCATGCAATCCCCATAGTCTTCGATGTCAGGCAGCACGACCGGGCAGCCGTTGATGCTGACGACCACGCGTCCGCAGTAGCTGATCACGTTGTGGATCAGCCCGCATCCTTGGGTGAACGGTGATAATGCGTAGCCGGCGACCATCCGGGCGCCGACCAGGTAAACCGGGAAGTCCGGGCCCTGCATGGTGGACACCAGCGTGTTCGAAATCCGTGACTGCTCGGCGAGCCTGCCCAGGTGTGCCACCATTCCGAACCGCAGGGCCGTGACGACGAGCGCGCCCGGCACGAACTCGGCGTATTCGAGCATCTGTTCGCCCACGGCCGCGCTGGCGGCTTTCGAGTGGGCGGTCGACTCGTGCACGGCCTTCAGACGGGCGACCGGGTCGGCGATGTCGGTGCCGAGTGACGCGCGGACCACGGAAATCTGATTCACCCCGTGTCGGCGTTCGGAGTCGGTGTGCAGCGAGATAGCCATGGCCGTCACGAGCGATTTTTCCGGCAGCTCGGCCTTGGCCAGGAGATACCGGCGCATCGCGCCCCCGACGCCGGCGATTACCACGTCGTTGACGGTGGCTCCCGGTACGAGCGCGCGCGCCGCCTGGATCGCGGCGAGATCGTAGCTGCGTGCGTCGAAGTTGCGGCTGGTGTCCGTGTGCGCATTGAACCGGCTGGGTGGTACGTCGATGGACGGCACGTGCTCGATTCGGTGACCGATCGGCAACCGCCGGGTCATTGCTACGGGAAGGCGGCTCAGCAGGGGAATGGTGTGTGCCGCCGCCGTGGCGAGTTGCGCCGGCCGACGGGCGAACGTGACGGCGGTGCGGGCGAGCAGGTTCAGCGACGACGGACGCGCTTCCGGGGTCCAATCGTCTTCGGGAGGCGTCGCTATCTCGGGGGTTAGGTCGTGAAGCGCATTGACGAGGGACAGTCCCGTCACCCCGTCGACCGCCGAATGATGAACCTTGACGCACACGGCGAACGCGCCTTTCGGCACCGCCTTGATCCTGCCGAGCCCGTCGATGAGATAGCCCTCCCAGGGAGGCCGGCGCAGATCCATCCGCTCGGCGTGCAGCCGCGACACCTGGTCGCACAGCTGCCGCCAGCCACCGGGCCGTGGCAAAGTCACGTGGTGCAGGTGTCGGCCCAGGTCGAAGTTCTTGTCGCGCACCCAGTACGGGTGATCGAGGTCGAAAGGCACGCGAGCGAGCACCGAGCGAAAAATGCGATCCGCGCCAAGCCGGGATGCGATGTGCGCGGCCATATCGTCGTAGGTGACGATGCCGCCCGGGGTAGTCGACGGATCGTAGATCGCGAAGAAGGTCACGTGCGCCGCGCCGGCGGTCTCGGCATACACGAATGCGGCGTCCAGGCCACTTAGTTGCTCCACGTTTGGCCTCCGGTGATCTGTCGAGTCCTGCCGGGACCATCCGCACGATCGTCGGGCAGATTCGTTGAGCCGTTCCGAGTCCTCTTTACTCCTGATCGCGCGTTGATTTCGGGAATTGTCACAAGCATCCCGGAGCATCCCGGAACGGGCGTCGGCCGAAGGGCACCGGTTTGCGGGCTACTCTTTCGCCCGCCTTCACCGCTTCGGCAACTCGGAACACCGCCGTTGCGAGACCGTCACGGGACAGCGTCGTTCCGGGCATTCCGAAGCCGGGTTGACATCCCTTTAGCCGAGCAGCGTCGATATCTCGGCCAAAAATTGGTCGAAATTCGCCGTCGGCGCATCGGCGCGCCTGCACGGTTAGCGCCCGCCGTGCCCATACCGTTCTGGTTACGCGGAACTACTTGACATAACTCTAAGCCTATGGTTGAGGTTGAGGGTTTGCCAAGCGGACACACCGAGTCCCATCACGGAGGAAGACGAATGATGACCCCCCCGCACAACTACTTGGCCGTCATCAAGGTTGTGGGTATCGGTGGCGGCGGCGTCAACGCCGTCAACCGGATGATCGAGCAGGGCCTCAAGGGCGTGGAGTTCATCGCCATCAACACCGACGCGCAGGCGCTGTTGATGAGCGACGCCGACGTCAAGCTCGACGTCGGCCGCGACTCCACCCGCGGACTGGGCGCCGGCGCAGACCCAGAAGTCGGGCGCAAGGCCGCCGACGACGCCAAGGACGAGATCGAAGAGCTGCTGCGCGGGGCGGACATGGTGTTCGTCACCGCCGGTGAGGGGGGCGGCACCGGCACCGGCGGGGCGCCCGTCGTCGCCACCATCGCGCGCAAGCTGGGCGCCCTGACCGTCGGTGTGGTCACCCGGCCGTTTTCGTTCGAGGGCAAACGGCGCGGCACCGTGGCCGAAAACGGCATCGCGACGCTGCGGGAGAGCTGCGACACCCTCATCGTGATCCCCAACGACCGGCTGCTGCAGATGGGCGACGCCGCGGTATCCCTGATGGACGCGTTCCGCAGCGCCGACGAGGTGCTGCTCAACGGCGTGCAGGGCATCACCGACCTGATCACCACGCCGGGGCTGATCAACGTCGACTTCGCCGACGTCAAGGGCATCATGTCCGGCGCCGGCACCGCGCTGATGGGCATCGGCTCGGCGCGCGGCGAAGGCCGGTCGCTCAAGGCCGCCGAGATCGCCATCAACTCGCCGCTGCTGGAAGCCTCGATGGAGGGCGCCCAGGGCGTGCTGATGTCGATCGCCGGCGGCAGCGACCTGGGCCTGTTCGAGATCAACGAGGCGGCTTCACTGGTGCAGGACGCCGCCCACCAGGACGCCAACATCATCTTCGGCACCGTCATCGACGACTCGCTGGGCGACGAGGTGCGCGTCACCGTCATCGCGGCGGGCTTCGAGGCCACCGGACCCGGCCGCACTCCGGTCACCGGGGCCGGGGAGAAAGGCGGCGCGCACCGGATCGAGTCGGCGAAGGCCGGCAAGCTCAGCTCCACGCTGTTCGAGCCCGTCGACGCCGTCAGCGTGCCGGTTCACACCAACGGTTCGACCCTGAACATCGGCGGCGACGACGACGACGTCGATGTGCCGCCTTTCATGCGCCGCTGAGCCCATGCCCGTGACAACGGAAACCCCGGCCTCGAAATCGGCAGGGTCGGGGCGGCCTGACCGACAGTGGTTTCCGCGGTTTTCAGATACTGGTCACGTGAGCGTTCGCATCCGGCGGGTGACCACCACCCGTGCGGGGGGTGTCTCGGCGCCGCCGTTCGACACCTTCAACCTCGGCGACCACGTCGGCGACGACCCGGCGGCGGTGGCCGCCAACCGGGCCCGGCTGGCCGGCGCCATCGGCCTCGCCGCCGACCGGGTGGTGTGGATGAACCAGGTCCACGGTGACCGCATCGAGGTGGTCGACGCGCCGCGCGATTCCGCGCTCGACGACACCGACGCGTTGGTGACCCGCACGCCGCGGCTGGCGCTGGCGGTCGTGACCGCCGACTGCGTGCCGGTATTGATGGCCGACGCGCGCGCCGGCGTGGTCGCCGCCGTGCACGCCGGTCGCGTCGGCGCGCAGCGGGGGGTGGTGGTCCGGGCGGTGGAGGCGATGCTGAGGCGGGGCGCGCGGGCCGGCGACATCTCGGCCCTGCTCGGGCCGGCCGTGAGCGGGCGTAACTACGAGGTGCCCGCCGCGATGGCCGACGAGGTCGAGGCCGCGCTGCCCGGTAGCCGCACCACCACCGCGGCCGGCACTCCCGGACTCGACCTCCGCGCCGGAATCGCTTGCCAGCTGCGCGATTTGGGCGTCACGGCGATCGACATCGATCCGCGCTGCACGGTGGCCGACCCGACACTGTTCAGTCATCGCCGGAATGCGCCGACCGGGCGGCTGGCGTCGCTGGTCTGGATGGAGTGACCCACCATGGCGGTGGACGTGCCGGCCGACGGAAACCAGGGAAACCGCGAATCGGAATTGACACATGCGTTGGCCGGCGTGCGATCGCGACTTGCGGCGGCCGCGGAAGCGGCCGGTCGCAATGTCAGCGAAATTGAACTTCTCCCCATTACCAAATTCTTTCCAGCAACCGATGTTGCGATTTTGTCTCGATTGGGTTGTCGGTCCGTTGGCGAATCTCGCGATCAGGAAGCCGCGCCGAAGGTCGCCGAACTCGCTCGGTTGGCCGATAGTTCCGCGCGGGCGGACTTGCGGAATATGCACTGGCACATGGTGGGCCGGATTCAGCGCAATAAGGCGCGGTCGCTGGCCCAGTGGGCGCACACCGCTCACTCGATCGACAGCACCCGGCTGGTCATCGCGCTCGACCGAGCGGTCTCAGCGGCCCTGGCCGAAGGCCGTCGGCAGCAGCCCCTGCGCGTCTACGTCGAGGTCAGCCTCGACGGCGATGTCTCTCGCGGCGGCGTCGACATCACCGCGTCCGGCGCGATCGATCAAGTTTGCGCGCAGGTCGTGGAGTCCAAAAGCCTGGAACTGGTCGGTTTGATGGGCATACCGCCGCTGGACTGGGACCCCGAACGGGCCTTCGACCTGCTGCGATCGGAGCACCGCCGGGTGCTGGAATCGCACCCGGACGCGGTGGGCCTGTCCGCGGGCATGTCCGGCGATTTCGAAATCGCCGTCAAACATGGTTCGACGTGTGTGCGTGTCGGTACCGCGCTATTGGGGCCGCGGCGGCTACCGTCACCGTGAGTAGTCACTGTAGTCACACCTTCATCACAGACACCAATACTCCCAGGGGCTAGAAGGGGTTACGCGATGAGCACACTGCACAAGGTCAAGGCCTACTTCGGTATGGCTCCCATGGAGGACTACGACGACGAGTACTACGACGACCGCGCCCCCTCCCGCGGCTTCCCGCGTCCCCGCTTCGACGAGACTTTCCAGGGGTATGGCCGCTACGAAGGCCGCTTTGAAGGGCGCGACTACGACGACCCGCGCGGCGAGCCGGCCGACTACCCGCCGCCCAGCAGCTACCGCGGCGGCTACCCGGAGGAGCCGCGGTTTCACCCCCGCGAGTTCGACCGGCCCGAGATGAGCCGCCCGCGCCTCGGTTCGTGGCTGCGGAATTCCACGCGCGGGGCGCTGGCGATGGATCCACGCCGGATGGCGATGCTGTTCGAGGAAGGCAGCCCGCTGTCGAAGATCACCACGTTGCGGCCCAAGGACTACAGCGAGGCGCGCACCATCGGCGAGCGCTTCCGCGACGGCACCCCGGTCATCATGGACCTGGTATCGATGGACAACGCCGACGCAAAGCGGCTGGTCGACTTCGCGGCTGGCTTGGCCTTCGCGTTGCGCGGCTCGTTCGACAAGGTCGCCACCAAGGTGTTCCTGCTGTCGCCCGCCGACGTCGACGTCTCACCGGAAGAGCGTCGCCGGATCGCCGAAACCGGCTTTCACGCTTACCAATAGACACACCCGTCCCGCCGACCACCTCGGTTGGCCCGTGTGCGGTGTGTGCCGGCACCGCGGAGTCGGTACGCTGGCGCTTGCCGCCCGTAGGGCGGCTGACATTCGCGTCATCCTCATCGGTAAGGTCGGGGCTTCTCAGTTGGTGGTGTTCTTTCAGATCCTTGGGTTTGCGCTGTTCATCTTCTGGCTGCTGCTCATCGCCCGGGTCGTCGTCGAGTTCATCCGCTCGTTCAGCCGCGACTGGCGTCCCACCGGCATCACCGTGGTGATCCTCGAGATCATCATGTCAATCACCGACCCACCGGTGAAACTGCTGCGGCGCCTGATCCCGCAGCTCACGATCGGGGCCGTGCGCTTCGACCTGTCGATCATGGTGCTGCTGCTGGTGGCGTTCATCGGCATGCAACTGGCGTTCGGCGCCGCCGCGTGATCGTGCCGCGACGACCGTCTCGAAGCCTGGAGACAGTTCGGCCACGTTTTAGCGTCGGTTTGACAGCCGCGATTTAAAAACTTTAAGGATTTGGATTTTATTGGTCTTACCGTGTGAAATTGGTTCTTATTTATCGGGCTAATCGGCTATGGCCGGGTCTGGTGTGACAGGATGGACGGCAGTTGCACGACGGCAACCACTCCGTTCTACACTTTCCAGATCGTTTGACAGGAACTCGAGGGGACGAACAATGCCGCTTACACCAGCCGACGTCCACAATGTGGCGTTCAGTAAGCCGCCGATCGGCAAGCGCGGTTACAACGAAGACGAGGTCGACGCCTTCCTCGACCTGGTGGAAAACGAGCTGACGCGGCTCATCGAAGAGAACTCCGATCTGCGTCAACGGATAGAGGAGCTCGACCGCGAGCTGGCCGGCGGTGGCGGCGCCGCTCAGCCCACCCAGGCGATTCCTACCTTCGAGCCCGAACCGGAGCCGGTCAAACCGGCGCCGGTGGCGGCCGCGGCTCCCGCCGGAACCAACGAGGAGCAGGCCATGAAGGCCGCCCGGGTTCTGACCCTGGCGCAAGACACCGCCGACCGGCTCACCGGCACAGCCAAGGCCGAATCCGACAAGATGCTGGCCGATGCCCGCGCCAACGCGGACCAGATCCTCAGCGAGGCTCGTCACACCGCCGAGACCACGGTCGCCGACGCCCGGCAGCGCGCCGACGCCATGCTGGCCGACGCCCAAAGCCGCTCGGAGACTCAGTTGCGCCAGGCCCAGGAGAAGGCCGACGCCCTGCAGGCCGACGCGGAACGCAAACATTCCGAAATCATGGGGACCATCAACCAGCAGCGCACCGTGCTGGAAGGCCGCCTCGAGCAGCTACGTACCTTCGAACGCGAATACCGCACCCGACTCAAGACCTACCTGGAATCTCAGCTCGAGGAGCTCGGCCAGCGTGGATCGGCGGCACCCGTTGACTCCAGTGCCGATGCCGGTGGGTTCGACCAATTCAATCGGGGTAATAACTAGCGGGGCACCGTGCCGGGCGCTCGCCTAGCTTCGAGGTCGGCACACTAGCCTGCACTAGACCTGGCAGTCCCGCTTGTCGGCTGGAGGATGACCGATGTTGATCATTGCGCTGGTACTCGCCCTTATCGGGCTCGTCGCGCTGGTGTTTGCCGTAGTCACGAGCAACGAGTTGGTCGCATGGGTGTGCATCGGCGCCAGCGTGCTGGGCGTCGTGCTGCTGATCATCGACGCGTTGCGGGAACGCCAGCGGCGTGACGCCGGCGGCGTAGACGGTGACGCAGAAGAAGCCGGGGACGACAAGATCGCCTTGGTTGACTACCCCGAAGAGGTCCCGGACGAGGGCGAGCGGCACTCCGGCACCGAGGACAGCACCATCGACGAGTCAAGCGAAGAGTCGGCGGTGCCCGCCGATCGCCGCAACGACGACCGGGCCAAGTAGCCCGGCGTCTTAATCTTCAAGTTCTTCGTCTTCAACCGGTCGGCGTGTTCAGCAGGTCGCGGACCTCATCGTCGCTGACCTGGTGAAAGTCGGCGTAGACCTGCCCGACGGCCTCGAACCCGGGCGGCATCGTGGCGCACACCACGTCGTCGGCCTCCTGCGCGAGCTCGCGGCAGGTGGACAGCGGTCCGACCGGGACCGCGACGACGATCGATTGCGGACCGGCGGCCCGCAGCGCGCGGACGGCGGCCAGCATGCTGGCGCCCGTGGCTATGCCGTCATCGACGAGGATCACGATCTTGCCGCGCGGGTCGGCGATGGGGCGCCCGCCCCGGTACGCCTGCTCGCGCCGGACGAGTTCGGCCGTCTCATTGGCGATCACCTCGCGCACCTGGTCGTCGGTGATGTGCAGACTGGAGACCACGTTGTCGTTCATCACCACCCCGCCGCCGCTGGCCAGCGCGCCCATCGCGAGCTCCGACCAGCGCGGGACGCCGAGCTTGCGGACCAGGAACACGTCCAGCGGGGCGTGCAGTGCCGCCGCGACTTCCCAGGCCACGGGGACTCCGCCGCGGGCCAGCCCGAAGACCAGCACACCGTCCTTGTCGCGGTAGGATGCCAGCTCCTCGGCCAGCGCGCGACCGGCTTCACGACGGTCGCGGAAGGTGCGCATCGCCGTTCGCCGGAGGAAGCCGCTCGGTGGGGTCATGGGTCGCAATTCAGGCTACGGGCTGTTACCCAGCCTACGTGCGGTGTCGAGGTTCTCAAGAAGGCGTTTCACCCGGATTTTCCCGGCGAGTGACGTCACTTAGATAACCTTGTGTCCGAGGGGAATTGGCGGCGGCGCGAGAGGATTGCGAAATGAGTCGGCGCTTCAGCACCTACACGTCCTACAGCATTGCCTGCGCGATTGTTTGGGCCGTCATCCTGGCCGGGGTTTCGTCGGTGGCCGACAGCGCCACCCGGCGCAAGTTCATGATGGTTTTCGGGGGATGGTGGATCGGGTGGCTGTCGGCGACGATCGCCAGAGCCGTCTACCCACCGCCGAAGCGGCGTGTCGGGCCGTAAAACGGGTGTCCGAGGGGGGACTTGAACCCCCACGCCCATTAGTAGGGCACTAGCACCTCAAGCTAGCGCGTCTGCCATTCCGCCACTCGGACAAGACCAAACGAGAAGTT
>Ga0335076_10000228_pt1 | contig 48005 bp, 42 predicted proteins | sample Lox_Sample_25_FD_206717 | JGI IMG/M metagenome (GOLD analysis project Ga0335076, IMG submission 206717) | Soil microbial communities from Loxahatchee National Wildlife Refuge, Florida, United States - Lox_Sample_2.5 | ecosystem: Environmental > Terrestrial > Soil > Wetlands | place: USA... | reverse complement strand
AACGAATGCTTTGAACACGTACATAATAGTCTCCCAGTCTGAATGTCTTCCGTGTGCTGAAGATCGTTCGATTCAAGTAATCAGGAGGGGATTAAGCCTGCACACCTGGCTTAGTAACTCGACATCACGGCCAGGAAGCGGAGAGGTCGAGTACTGACCGGCAGTGTGGGTGCAACCGCGTTCGCCGTCTACTGCCCTTTGGGGAAGGTATACTTCAGGGCTTCGGGAAGATTCCTGCTTCTTGGGTCAGCCGGGTGAGTTCCGCGACGGACTGAACTTTCAATTTTGTGGTGATGGCGGTGCGATGCAGCTTCACGGTCCGTTCGTGGATATTCAGAACCCCGGCAATCTGTTTGTTGAGTTGTCCTTGCACAACGTGAGCAAGCACCTCGCGCTCGCGCTCGGTGAGCGTGTCGAAGCGCGCACGCAATGCGCGCTGCCGCTCGCGATCGTTGCGTTCACGGACATCGCGGGCAAGTGCCCGCGTCACCGCGTCGATCAACTTCTTCCTGGGGGCGGTTTTTTCCAGAAAATCCTCGGCGCCCTCGCGCATGGCGCGCACGCTGGATGGAATATCACCATGTCCGGTCAGAAAGAGTATTGGCAGCGGGTTGGGAGTTTGAGCAAGAGCAGCCTGCAGATCGAGACCGTCCATTTTAGGCATCTGCAAATCTGCGAGCACACAGCCCGGCGTATCCGCGACGTCGCGCTGCGCCAGGAACTCCTGCGCTGACGAATAGGTCCTTACCGAGAATCCGCTGGCCCGGAGCAGCCGCGAGACCGCTGTCAGAAAAGATGCATCGTCGTCGACGAGGTGAACAAGGGGCCGGGTTTCGTTCATTTCGTAAAGCCCTCCGCCGCCGGCAGCGTGATTCGAAACACTGCACCGCCCTCGCGCTTATTCTCCGCCCAGATCCGGCCATTGTGCGTCTCAATGATGGTGCGAGAGATCGCTAAACCCATGCCCATGCCCTTCGCTTTGGTCGTGAAAAAGGGTTCGAACACCTGCTTCAGCTTGTCTTCCGGCATGCCGCGGCCGGAATCGCTCACAGCAATCTCCACTACCTGCGCACCAGCGAGCGAAACGGTAACACTGATGCGGCGCTCCTCCGCGTTCGCTTCGTCCAGCGCATCCATTCCGTTAACGATCAGGTTCAACAATACCTGCTGGAGGTGGACAGCGTCACCGCATACGGGCGGCAGACGGTTGGCCACGGTCACTTCCAATTTCACGTGCCGCGTGGCGGCGTCCGACCGTACCAGCGCGACCACTTCACCCACAAGCTCACCCACATTTACCAGCCGCTTGTCCAGATTCTGCCGCTTGAGTAGAGCGCGCATCCGGTCAATGACGCTCCCGGCACGCTGGTCGTCCTTGCGAATGTCGGCGAGGATCGCGCGAATTTCTTCCAGGTCCGGCGACGCATTTTCCAGGTAGAGTTCCGCCGCCTCCGCGTTGCGCAGGATGGCACCGAGCGGCTGGTTAATCTCGTGCGCCAGCGCCGAAGCGAGCTGGCCCATCATAGAGACACGGCCAACATGCGCAATGTCCCGGCGCAAATTCTGAGTTTCCTGCTCGGCTACTTTTCGTCTGGTAATGTCATGCGATACGCCACGAACAAGAATCGGTTTTTCAGTTCCGTCGACCTCGACACGGCCGTGAGAACCGATCCAACGCATTTCGCCGCTTGGGAGCACGAGGCGATATTCCGCTTCATAGCTGCCGTCGCCCTCAGCGGCTTTCTTCAGTAGCGAACGGAACGTATCGCGATCTGCAGGGTGGATGCGATTCAGGATATTGTCGAGGTCCAACCGTTCCGCCCGTGAAAATCCAAACAGCTCCCGCCATTTGTCGGTTGCCCAGATTTCGTTGCGCAGCAAATCCCGAATCCAAATGCCGAATTCTGCCCCCTCAACGGCCAACCTCATTCTTTCTTCGATCTCGTGCAGCCCGGCTTCACTCTCCTTTAGCTTCCGGTTGAGCTGCGACGCGCGGAGCATTTCACTGCCCAGTTCGTAGCCCATCACCGCAACCATGCCTGTGAAGAAAAGGCTCGCTGTAACCGGCATGCGCACCATTCCCCAGTACACCATCGGGGCTTGGATGGAAGAAACAAGCGCGAAGAGTACAATGCTTCCGCCCACGGTAAGCGCACGATGGCGATCACCCCGCCGCCAGGCTGTAACGCTGGCGTCTGCCGTAAAGACTAGCCAAGCAATCAAGCTTAGCTGGCCGACAATCATCCAGGAATTGGGCCCACCTTCGGCGATGGCCACGGATTCACCGAGAAACCGGATGTGCCCGAGACTGAGAATTTCGCGATAGTTGAGATTCTGACCAGTTAGAAAATTGAGGAGGAGAGCGAGTGTGCGCAGGCCGCATGCCGTCCACGCCAGCCATAATCGCCCGGCCTTCAGGTAGGACCGCACAAACCAGACGAGCGAGATCAGCAACGACCACACCGCGACATGCCCCCACTTCAGCACTGTCGCGAATTCCGCCGGCGTATTCGCCCGCATCATCCACAATTCGCAGAACGCGAAGGCCGCCGTGGACGTAGCAGTCACAAAAAAGAGCAGATTGGCCCAAGCCTTGCGGTTTCTGCACCAGAACAGGAAGTTAATCGCAGCCAGCGTGAGGCACGCCGACGCGTTCATGGACCACATGATCGTAATCGGGCTCATTGCGTTGGCGGTCAAACGCACGCCCACAATTTCACGCCGCAATCCTGCCGGAACAGCTTCTGCCGACATTCTTGTCAACGTTCGTAAGGGCGGCGATCTGAGCTTTGGGGTAATTCTACGGTAAGAAACTCCCGAAGGCTATGAGGTCGGACGTAATAATAATGAAGGTAGGGCGCCGTAGCCTCTGGGAGCCGTCTGGGTAATTACTACTTGAGATTGACGGGAGGCCCGCTGAGACGGTGCACCTTGAGTGAAAGATCGACCTCTACGCGGTCTGCGATCTTGATAAATGGGATGCCACTGTTCATCCCGTATTGCTTGCGGTCAAAGGCCATGGTCTCGGTAACTATACCCATGCCCGCAGCTCTCGCCTTGGGGTCAAGTATGGTGAAGATCAATCTTTCCTGTTTGGTTACACCGCGGATGGTGAAGTCGCCGTCAATCGCAACTGTGTTGGGACCGGTTTGTTCAAACTTGGTCGAGTGAAACGTGATGTATGGATCCTGGTCGACGTTGAAGAAGTCTTTGCTTTTCAGCTTGCCATCCTTCATGCCGCTTCCAGTATTCGCCCTCGCAGTCTGAATCTTGATGTCCAAGACGCCCGTCGAGAGTTCTGGCGATGTAAATGTCAGCGTGGCGTTCCACTTCTCGAACTTGCCGACGATAGCCACCGACGCCTTCACATCAAACTTGATTGTGCTTTCCACAGCCGTGATCTCGAACACGGGAGCATCTAAAGGGCGCGCTGACGCCAGCGCTGTCGCGGCACGAATCTTGCCGCACCACTCGATGTGTTCGGGACTGCGCTCAGAAATAAAACGGGCCAAGGCGTGCATCGCGGCGAGTCGCTGATTCCGCGTGCGAACGGCGCAGCCGCGCTCCGTTTCCAGACGTTCCAAAAACTCCTTGAGCACGGAACTTGATAGGTCGTCCACAGTCAGCTGATCGACCGGCTTTTTTCTTCGCGTGCTCGCGAATGGCAAAAGCAAGCCGAGGGTGTCCCGATAGCTCCTTTGCGTGTTCTGCGCGAGATTGCGCTCAATGACCAAGTGTTCAAGCAAGAAGCGTCTCACCCAAGGTCCTACTAATGCTGAGTCTCGCATCGGGCACCTCGGGTCGCGCGTAGCGCTCGAAGCAGAGGCTAGCTTGCTCCAACAACTCGGTCGTCATCGTGAGATAACGCTGGGTTTCCATGATCCTCCAGTGCCCAAGGTAAGTTGTGAGGTGTGGCAGAAGGCGCTGGACGTTCTTGCCATCGCGATACCAAGTAACCAAGCGCATGACGGCAAACGTATGCCGAAAATCATGGAGCCGCGGCTGGAAACGGGCCTCTGACGAACGACAAACACCGGCTTCCTGACGCAATCGCTTAAAAACCAGTTCGGCGGTCTGTCTTCTGATGCGTTCGAATCTCTGTGTTGCGAGAAGCGGGGCGGATTCGTTTCTGCGCTCTGGCGGCCACTGCTGGTTGATATAGGTGCGAAGGATCCGATGCAAATCTGATCCTACCGGAACAAAGGCGACTTTTGAAGAACTTGGTCTCGCGGATGGTGAGCACGCCTTCGGCTATATCAAATTCTCCCAAGTTAAGGCGTAATGCCTCGCCGATCCGCAATCCAGTGCCGTAGAGGAGGAGCAAAAGCGTCCGAACGGTGTCGGGTTCCAGGAACCAAACGTACCGGTGCCGGGAATCGGCAGCATCAATGAGCCGTTTCATATCATCGTTGGTGTAAATGTATGGTTGAAATCTCTCTGGCTTCTGCGGCAACGTCAATGGCAAAGGACTCTTGGGAATGTGCCGGCGAGCAGTCGCCCACCGAAAGAACGCATTCAGGGTGTGGTACTTGGAGAACCAGAACATCGTCACCGGCCCAGTTCCATCGAGAAATCTCCGAACTGGTTCCGGCTGGAGACGAGACAGTCTCTGGTCGCCCACAGCTGCGATGAATGCGCGAAGGCGGGCAGTCTCGCTGCGGAACCCCCTACCGAGGGAGCGCTTGTGCGCAATGTATTCTTCCACGGCCTGCGAGAGTCTCATGCCAATCCTCCCAGACTGACGGCTGCAACTGCCCGTAGCGCGGGCATGCTTCCGCGCGGATAAATCGGTGTGGCGGCGCGCGCACTTCTCTCGGAGTAATCCGCCAAATCACACAAATCGAGCTGTCCGACTTCGCGCAGAGCGGTCAAATCAACTTTCGCGTACATCTGTGTGGCTACCGGCGAAACATGCCCAGGTGATCTCCAATCTCTTTCAGCGAGAAGCCCTTGGCTAACAAATGGGTTGCGCAGGCGTGCCTGAGAGCATTTGGTCCGTAGCAGGGAGTGACCACACCAAGCTTGCGAATGCGTTTTTGGACCATCGTTCCAAAACCTCCGTCAGAAAGTCGACCGTAAGGGTGTTTCAAGGTAAGGAAGACTTCACGTTCTCGGCACTGAGGACGAACCTCGCGGAGATAGCGCAGAATCGCCTCACCGACCTCCTGCACGAGTGGATAGCGTTGGCTCTTGCGCTGCTTCGAACGACGCACATTGATGGTCTCCTTCTCCCAGTCAATATCCTCCAAATGGAGGAGACGGACTTCGCCGCTGCGTAAGCCGTAAACAACGAGAAGCGCCAGGATTGCATGGTCACGAATGTCCGTAGCTGAGTCACCTCTCGATGCAACCATCAGGCGTTGCACATCGCTCCACGCTGGCCCGCGTGGCACACGTTCAAGGTGGTAAATTCGCGGGGCGTCTATCGTAGCGGCCAAGCCTTTGACACACCAATGCATAGACTCAGCAAATCGAAAGAAGTTGCGAAAGGCATTTACAGCGCCGGAGATGGTCGTTCTCTTCCATCGACGTTCCGCGGCGACGGTAGAGAAATATCGACGGATGTCCTGCGGAGTAACTTGGAGCAGGGTCCTCTTCTGCTTGGCGATCCAGGCTAGCAGGAGGCGCAAATGAGCCGTCTCTCCGTCAGTCGTTGCAGGGCTGAGGCCACGATCGCGCAATTCAAACTGGAGAAATGCTGCGAGATGCTGTGAAAAAGGCTGCTCTCCCACTTCTTCGCGTAGACGCCCGAGAAAACGCAGCCATTTCGTTGCGTGAAAAATGAACCAAGTCTTTGCGGTGTGCGGACACTTGCTCGAAAGATGCAGGGTATCAACCCATCTTTCGGCGGTCGCCTCGATTTCTTTCGGAGCAATCGGACTCCCATCCAAAGGCAATCACTGGGCAAGGGTGTACAGCAATGACTGAATGGCCTGCAGTGTGCCTCTTGAACGGCCTTCTTCGATCAAAGAGCCAAGATAGCGTTGGCGTTCTTCGGAATATGGGCCGTTGTAGTGGCGGACGATGTGAAACCGACGGGACAAAAGCTGTTCAAACATGGGTGGGTCTCCTTTGCGTGGAAATCGAAACCACCCAAGTATCCATAGATCGTTGTGTGTAATGACCTGAACCTGACCTGACGAACAGAGTCAATGAGTCTCTATCTTTCTGACAACCGCTTTTGCGGCGAGCCTCATCGCGATCAACTCTCAACTTCCGCACTGCCGACTGTACGGGAGTTGATGGCGATAAGCGCGTTTATGAGGATGAGCTATGGCTGGCGCGCAAATTTGACGGGAACTTTCACCATTATCGAGCGTACCTTTCTGGGATGGAGGAGGATTATGAAATGCACTCAATGAAACGACAAGTCCTGTCGAGCGGTAGCGCCATGGTTGTCGCGGCAACGGGCCTAGTGCTCGGTGTTGCGATGTTTGCTTACGGAGGTGACGGAACGAGCGCTGATGCAGTGCGCCATATTAAAGGGAGAACAATCTTTTCAGAGGCGTCCCTCAAGGCAGAGTTGAGCGTCCCAAAAAAAGAGTTCCGATTCATCGGTACTCAATAAGTAAACCTTTATGGAAATGCAGAGGCAGAACAATACCTATTTGCGAGGTCGGGCCCCGACAACATTGTGGAGCGCTTCTATTTGATGCAATTTGAGCATTTCCTGCCGACCAACAATCGCACGCCCTCGTAGTCGGCGTCCTCGGTGATGCGCCCGGCTTTGACAGAATCGACGTCAAAGGTTAGACCATCAGGCTCCACTTCCATAACGCAAAGCTCTCTGAAGATGCGGACGAAACGTTCGGGGGCATTATCGCCGCCCGCGAGGAAATCGGCATCTCTCGTGGCGCGGTAGGTGTGGTGTGTCCACAGTTCGAAGAGCAACGCACCCTTTAAGACAAACGCATCGTGGTGGTTAGAGCGGCTGAGGCGATACAGGATTCTCTCAAGGCCATACTTCACGAGCATCAAGCCGAAGTCTTCCTTGCGCGCACGAGCTAAGTCAGACAATTTCTGACGCACAGATGCGGCGAGGTTTTTGGGTTTGGGACTTCGCAACTAGAGCGACTCCAGATACGGACGGATCACGTTCGAGACACGGCAGACTTTTGCGGCGGCCCAGAGTTCGTCCATGGAAGCCTTTTTGAGCCGCCGGGATTCCTTCAGTGCCTCGATGGCAACGTCAAGCCCGATCTTGTGGCGGAACTTGAAGCAGTCGGCGACGGTTTTGGCGGGAGTAAAGACGAGGAGGGCTATTCCGGACACATGATGTTCGGCCACTCCGAAGTGAAGCGCCGGGCCAGACATACGTGCGAATTTGATCGGAGGAGAAGAGATTTTGGGCGCCCAGGCCTTGTGGCCGATGGCCATCCATATTTCGCGTGGAGATTGAGTCGTGAGGTTGTAAAAGCGAAGTGCGGAGAGCAGGCAGAGAATGCCTTTGGGGACTTGATAGGATGCTTCCACAAGCGAAGCATGTTCGGTGGGAGAAAAAGCCGGTGACGTGTATAGGCCTCGGGCGATCTTGTCGAGTTGCCCGCGGTGCGCCAGCCGAGTCAGATACGCCCGCGGTATGCCGAGTTTGGCGGCATCGGCAGCGGTGACGATTTGCCGCTTGGCGGCGAGATTGCGGAGTTTGTCGGCTTTGGATTTGGGCATAGCGACGGCTCGGCACTATTGTATCAAGTCCTCGGCAGATGTAAATAAATGCCTAGCCATTGTGACACCACTCGTTTGGGCAGCCCTAGGCGGAAGGAGAGTGAGCAGGCGTTCTAGGTGTGCAATCAGGTGCAACGGTCAAGGGAACCGTTGTTTGGTCGCGAGAGAGGGGTTCCAGTATTCGCTAATACCAGTGTGGGGCAGATCAACGAATAGCCGACTTTTCGGCCAAGTCGGTAACGCAACCACCTTTTTGCTTGCGGTGTACAACGGTGTTTGAAACCGTTGTAGCGCTCTCGCCAAAAATAGCTAGGTGAGTTTTTAGTTGCGACACCTGTGCGAACCGCGCGTTTTCCGTCCAACTGGACGAATGGCCCACTGGGTTCTTTGTCCACTTTCCTATTAGACCGTTAATCGAGGTTGACCGCGAGCCGCCTCTTGATAACATCGCAAACCCTACGCGCGGCTGCGCGGCCTCGTCGGTACGAAGGCGGTTTCGGTCCAGGAGTTTGAACAAGCGGAAGCACTGTCGAAAATTCGTGATGCTGCAGTAATCACCGCGCGATCAGATGTGACGCTCGCCGAAAACCGGTTGAGCTATACACGCCTAGTTTCCGACGTTGCAGGCAGCGTAACTGCCGTAGGGACTGAGCCTGGTGAGGTGGTTCGTGCCGGAGTGATGGTAGTGGAAGTAGCCGAGCAGGGTGGTCGCGACGCCGTCCTCGATTTTCCCGCCTCGCTGAGGGACAGCATGCCTGCGAATCCCGAATTCACGGTTACATTGACGATAAATCCGACGGTGGTCGCGACCGGGCGCGTGCGCGAAGTGTCGCCGCGTGCAGATCCGGTGACTGACACCTTCCGTGTTCTCGTTCGCCTCGTTAATTCACGTCATCATCCAAATGGGGCCTGGGATGGAACACTGCCATAGACGCAGTCGGAGCCTGTGGAAATCTCGATTGCCCTTAGCTGAAATTCGCGCGCCCGTTAAAGTCGCCAGCGAATTCGCCGCATAAGGGGAATTGTCGAGAAAACGATGGCCGCATTTCATTGAGGCAAGACGCTTTGACTAGACTCTGTTTGGCTCTGATCCGACCTGCACAGCCCGAAAGAGGGTCACAAGAAACGTACTAGGATGATAGGACAGATACGTGATATAACCGTGACCAAGATAGGGACTCAATACCCAGCTGTGGAGTCCACCATGACCCTTCAAATCAAGGCCTTTTCCAATTGCGACGATGCTTTTATCGCCTGGCGTTCGGCCGCGCCCCTTGTTGACTGTATCGGTTTTGAGCTTTGGCGCATTCAGAACGGAAACAAGACGGTGGTCAACAATCGAGTGTCCTTCGTTTCGGGAACGCCAGATCACTCTTCGCGCTTTTCTGAATCGAGCCAACGCATCGTATCCTTTGTAGTGCCGCAGAAATTCGAAGTATGACTGCGGAATTTAGGACTCGTCTAGGATGTCTATCTCCCAGATATCGGTTCCCAAGGCTGTCTTTGCGATGCCGGTGGTCGAGCTAGAAAGTATGTGAAGGGGACCATAAAACTCACTGAGTTGCCTTTTTAGGCGATACAAACGCAATTCATAGACGTTTTCCTCTCGCGATTTCCTGATCTCCTGCTTCAGCTTGATATAGGCCACCATGACAGCGAACAAAGTCACCACCGCTTGAGTGAGCAGAAGCGTTCCCATCTCAGCTGGTTTCATACGGCCTCTGCGGGCACATCACCTCGAGCGCGAAGCCAGCTTGTCGAAGTCCGGAATGGAGTATGACACGGTCATGGTTCGCAACGGAGGCCGGGTCCCCTCTCGCATGGCCTTGGCAAGAATTTCGACGGCCGTCCCTGCCATTGGCGGCAAATAATCGTTGCGGCCAACCATCCTTGGCGCACCCATTCTTGGCCGGTTCCTAGCTGGCCGTCACAGCCGGTGTAGGGCAGACCAAGCCATCGGGCGCGCTCGTCACCGGCGGTCATCCTGTCAAACGCTTTGCGAGCGCCCATCGCCATGGTGTCATCTTGTGCCGCAACCAGATCGATCGCCTTATTTTTGGAAGTAGCCAGCTTCATCCAAGAAATTACGGCTTGTTCTGCGCTCTGTTCTGTCCAGCGCCCCTTTAGAGCAACGAGTCGTAGGTTCGTTGGTTTCGTTTCTAGCATCCCGGCGGTGCGCTTCTGCGCCGAAGAACTTTGTGGCGGCCCCTCGAGGTATAGGATCGAACCTCCTCGGGGAAGCAAGGCCGCAAATTGCTTTCCCTGGATGCGTCCGACCTCGACATGGTCGGAGCTAACCGAGAATGTTGGCGCGCTGGCCAGCTTCTGCAGTTCCCCTAAGTATTCGGGATCCCGATTCAATACTGCCCAGCCGATCCCGGCTGCGCAGGCGGCACGAGCCACCTGAGGTAGTGCGGTGCCACTCACCGGTTCGAGCACAATCGCGTCCGGCCTCGACCCCGGACGATTCTGAATGGCCTTAAGAATCTGTGTGCTTTGATCTACAGCGTTGTTGTCGGCAAAAATGATTTCCGCATCGACGCCCAATTTGTGCGCAGCTTCTTCTGCGGCCAAGGCCTGTGCGACCTGGAAGTCGTTATCCTTGGTATGGAGCGAAACCAGAAATTTGAACTCTTTGAGCATGTGCCAACAGACACTCGGATTGCTTCAACAATACGCGCCGCTCGAAGAGAAGTCTTTAGATTTTCGGAGACCCTTCCCGCAGACTAGCGTTGTCACGTTGAATGGGGTCGTAGAGCTACCCGGCTTTACAGGCTCTGAGGCCGCTCGTCTTCTATATTGGCTTGTGTGATCGAGAGTATAGAGGAACTTTGCCGTTGCCACGAAAAATAGGCCGGCCCCGTCGACTCTGCCGGCGAATTTCGCGAACCTGGAGCATTTAGGGGAATTGTCGGCTTTCTGTAGAGGTGGGCCGCCAAATGGCGACAAGGCGACACAATTTAGCGAATTGGTACACTGCCTGGGGAGCAGTTTGGCAGACACTTGTTCCCGAGAATAGCCGATTTGGCCCGAATATCAGATTGTCAGCCGCTCTAAGTTGGTGATTCCAAACGACAGGGCCTTGGATTTTTCAACTTGGAAAACCGCTGCTATCTCAATGAGGGCGTGGTTTAGAGGGGGTGACCGCTTCCGAGGCCTTTCGGATGACGAATTCGTGGTAACTATAGTCGACCTATCTTTTGTGATTGCGGGAGCTCGTATTCCCACTTGCCTTCAAATCTGCGCGTAAGCGAACGTGACGTGAAAACACCGGATTCCTACACAGTCCGTGCACCGTCGGACCTGCCGTAAATCCCGAGTGTGACCCCGGGATCCACGCCGCCTTTCAACTCGGATGTTTAACTAATTCAATTCTTTCGTTCTGCTGAACTTCCAACGGCGTATCATTTTCAGTTATCGGTTCGGTGCGACCGAGCCCCTTTGACTGTACTTGGCCCGACGGCACCCCGTGCGCCACGAACCATGCCGCTACGGCTCTCGCCCGCTTTGTCGTGGCGTCGAGGTCGGACTGTTCGCTGCCATTCGCGCTGTCTTTATGGCTCTCAACGGTCACCGTCATATTCGGGTTTGCCTGCAGATATTTGAGAGCTTCACCCAGAATCACCGAGTTCTCCTCAACCACCGTGTTTTCGTCGTGTGAAAACTCAATACCATAGAGCGCTACGTGTCCATGCTTGTTCATTTCTTGCGTAATGCCAGCGGCATCTTTTACCGGGGTCCACGGCTCTGGCTTCATGTTCACCAGCGTAACGTCGTAGAAGTCACCGTTCACGTTGATTAGGATCCAGTCATCGCCATTGCGCCCGGTGATCGTTGAAGGGCTCGCCGAATACTTAACAATGAAGCCGGACATGGGCAGCAACTGCAAAAGATTGTCGTAGGCTAAGTCTTGCAGCTCCGGCGGAATGTGGTATTCGCGGAATTCATAAGCTCCGTGCAGTTTCTTTTGTCGCGCATATCCTTGGGCGTCAGGCTGCAACGGCACGGTGATGTCCATGGATGCCTCGGAGTGGCAAGACGAAATCGTACTCGTGCCCAGCCGGCGAAACGATGCCAGGTCCGTGCATCCCGAATCACCATTGCTTGCGTCTGCGGCTTCAGTGTCCTGGTTCTCTTGCGCTGCGGAATGTGCCGCAAGCGAGAGCAGCAATCCCAGCATCAAACCGAAGTGAATAACGCGATTCATTTTGTACCTTCAGACATGCGCCGTATCGCCAGAATTGTCGAACCGACCTTGACGGGAAAAACAATCCCGTGATTCCTTCGCATCAAAGCCCGGTCTGCTGTAGCTGCAACACTCCTATCGCTGGCGCTGGCGCATCGATGTCAAGGAAAAGACAGCTCTGCCCATCGACGATGTAGCATACTCCGTCAATTCGGTGAATCTCCGGAGTTGGCTGTCCCGTGGCCGCCGTCATGTTGAACGACAACGGGAAGCGTCCGCTGCCCGCAGCCGAAAACGAACCCAACAGCGTCGCATTCACAGATGCTGTTCCGGCTGGAGGACTCACGACAAACGTATTTAGATCGGCGGCTCCTGAGAGTGCGGCATTGCCGTCCGAAATAATCTGCCCGGCAAAACCCTCGATCCCCAGTGGTGTGGTTAGCAGGAAACTCGAACCATAATTACCATTAAACGCGGATGCGGGCACCGGCGCCGACAATGTCTGCTGCTTCGCGACGCCGCCGCTGGACGGTCCCGATGTCCCCGCCGCGCCGCCATCCAGTTCAACGATGTACAGACCTTGATCCGTTGTCGGATATGCCGAAAAATGACTGACCCCCGTACTTCCGGCTCCTGAAATCGTAAACGAAGCCCGTCCATTCGCCGGACCTGAACATGTCGCGGTGATTGCCTGCGCGGTAACGGGGGTCCCCAGGAATGGCACCACATCCACTGTGCCGCTGGCTCCGCAGGTAAAGACTCCGCCTACTGCCTGAACTGCCAGCGACGGTGCGACGGTCTGCCCTTGCGCGTTGAACGCGTACGCGCCGGTGACCACCGGCGACGCTGGCTGTGCGGTCATATAGCCGATAACAATGACGGACGGCGAACCAGAGAAAGAGTCTCGCCAATCCGTGATCACGAAATGCTGTGCATCAATGAGCCAGGCATTCAAGCTGAACAAATTGGAGACGCCCAGGTTCACGGAGTCCAACTGCATTTCACCGTACGGATTGATCAGAGGGTTTGCAAACGCGTGTGTAATCGTGTGATACGGCACACTCGTTATTGCGCCCTTGGCGGATTGATCGGCAATATATGCGGTTTCGGTATACGTACTTCCCGAGGATCGGAACGTCAGCGCTCCGGCGAGAAAGTACCCCGGATTCGAGCTCGCGGTTTCCGCCCCGCTGAGCTGCAGTGCGTAAATGCCGTTCAACCCGGTCGACAGACTCTGGAATGCCGCCAAGTCCGTAGCGTTTTGCAGATCAAGGGTTCCCGTTCCACTCGCGAAACTGTCTGTTTCGCTCAACAACGCATGCTTGGGCGTGACGAATACGATACTCAACGTGACCGTTCCCGCGACCCCATAGCTGCCACCGAGTGTGGCCGTGTTCAGTTTCAACTGCAACTGCCCTCGGCCATCGCTCCCGATCGTATAGGTGCTGGGACGCACTTGTGCGTTGCCCGCGTTCTCCAGATCGGCAACGTCCAAGCTTCCTTTTGTGATGTTCCCGTTGCCGTCCCCGACAATCACTCCACCCATGGCAAACGGCCCGCCATTCGCGTTCTTGCCGCTAAGGGCTAGCACGAATTGACCTAGGAATAGGCTGTTGGGCGGGACACCGGCTGTCACCGTCACTGTTTGTGTTGTGCTCTTCGTGGCATCCGCGGTGGAGGTGGCAGTGATCGTTACCGTGCCACCCGAGGGCACTGTCGAGGGAGCCGTAAAGGTGGTTGTCCCGCCACTGTCCGTGTGTGCGGGCGAGAACGACCCACAAGGATCGGACGCACAGGTCACTGCCCAGTCAATTCCAGCATTGCTGGTGTCCCCATCGACCGTGGCAACTAGTGAGGCACTCGCGTTCTTCACAATCATGCTATTGACCACGCCCTGAGTTAGCGTTATCGAAATTGGTGCAACAACTGAAATTTCCGCCTCGGCTGCGGCGAAACTCGGGCTAGCCGTTGCTGCCGCACGCAGAACCACGTGATTCACCGGCGTCGGGGGAGCCACAAAAGTAGCTGCTGCCCCGCTGGCAACCTGCACCGAATTCACAATCGAACCGGAAGACCACGACCCGCACGGTGCCAGATCGCAACCGGCGATGGTCCACGTCACACCGGAATTTGTCGGGTCATTTGCCACCGTGGCGATCACCGGTACATTCGCATTGGTTAAGACCGTGATAGGTGGCGGCTGCGTAATGGCGACTGACACCGGCGCGGTCACGGTGAACGGAGCGGAAACATTGTAATTGTGATCCGCCGTTGCATAGGCAGTCAGAATGATGGTGCTGCCAACAATGTTCGGGTAGGTCGCCGACTGGATGGGCACCACGAAGGTCGTTGCGACCCCGGGCGCGGAATGTCGCCCGATGAATCCGGAGGAGCAATCCAGCAGCCCGCAAGTTGCTTTCCAGTCGACACCGGCATTCGTCGGATCTCCAGAAACGGTTGCTGCCACGCTGATGCTACCGCCCGACGCGTAACTGGCGGGAGGTGCTTCGGTGAACGTTACCCCCGTTACCGTCGAGAAAACCGTCACCTTCGCCGAAAATGTCTTGCTATGGTCTGTCGACGACATGGCTGTGACGGACACCGTATTTCCGGAGGGTACGCCGGCAGGCGCAGTGAAGGTCGAGTTTGCTCCGCTCGCCGTGTGCGCGGGTGAAAAAGACCCGCAGTTAGGCGCGCTCCCGCAAATAGCTACCCAATCGACACCCGCGTTGGCGACATCGTTGCTCACCGTTGCAGAAACCATCGCGATTCCGCTCACGGACATGGTGGTCGGCGGAACTTGCGTCAGGGCTACCGAGATGATTGGCGTTGGAGTCGAATTCGCACTCGCACTGCTTGAACAACCCACAGAACCTAGGCAGAAAGTTGCCACGCCCGTCAACAACAACGCGTATAACCAACGTTTCGCCGATGTCTCAAACCTGGAACGTGTCACAGCAACGACAAAACCTGCTTTAACTCGGTGCAATCTGTGCAAATTGGGATTAGAACCACCGGAATACCCCAGACCTGTCATCGGAATCCATCCTCGCAAAGTTCGCCACCATTGGAAGGCGCACCGCGGCATCGACTAGGCACACCCAAAGCTAATAAACCGCAACGTGACAACGCTCAAACCGTCTATTTTTCAAGGGTGGCCGACACAGTCTGCTTACGAATCGCGCCTTAGAATTGACACCGTCTCAAAATCCTAAAAGGGTCCTGTCACTCCCAGAACAATGGCGGATGACAAAATTCTTACATCGCGTTCGTCGCGGCCATCCCGATGCACCATCCGTTCGATCCCTGAAGCAGGGACTGTACCGCTGCACAAGAAAGAAGGGCAATCCCGCTCGACATTTAAAGTTTTCGTCACGCAGTATTGTTTCTCCATATATCCGCCGGTCATACCATCAAGATATCGGTAGCGTGCGCTGAAAATCATTCCGCATCAGTCTACATCAGGCCCATATGAGTGCTGGAACCTCACCAACTGGATCTTTCAAGAAAATGGTTAAAGACGTCCCGCTTCTGGCGCGGGCAGTCAGAAAATTTGCGGAATTCCCTCTGTTCTCCGGAGCACAACGGCGCGCCTTTCCAGGTTCAGCGGCGTTCTGGGAAAAACGCTATCGGGACGGAGGAAATTCCGGATCAGGGTCCTATGGGCGAGTAGCGGCGTTCAAGGCGGAAGTATTGAACGACTTCGTTCGAACGAAGGAAGTCCGGAACGTTATCGAATTCGGTTGCGGTGACGGCGCACAGTTGCAGTTGGCCAAATACCCGGAGTATGTCGGCATTGACGTTGCCACCGTCCCCATCCAGATCTGCTCTCGGCGATTCACGAACGACCAGACAAAGCGGTTTTATTTGAGTTCTTCGGTTCCTCCAGACCTGGGTCCGTTCGATCTAGCGCTTTCCTTGGAAGTGATCTTCCATCTGGTGGAAGATGCTGTTTTCGATTCTTATATGAGAGCTTTGTTCGCGGCATCCGGTCGCTTTGTCGCGATTTTTTCCAGCAATTATGAAGCTCAGACCAGTGGAGCCCACGTCCGGCATCGACGTTTTACAGATTGGATCTCGCAAGACGCGCCAAGTTGGGAGTCGATGGGCGTCGTGCCAAATCGCTTTCCTTTCGACCCGAACCGTCCCAACGACACTTCGTTCTCCGATTTCTATTTCTTTGCTCGAAGACGTTCCTAAAGCGCAATTCTCACTGGGAGTTGGAAATCAGTGCTGGAGGGGCGTTCAACTGGTCTTTGATCCAGCCCGATAGTCCACCAGTCTGCCAGGCCTTCAAATGCTCTTCGGGATTCGCGTACCGTACCAGTTCTTTTTGATTCGGAACTGAGCCTGCAATCTTGTCTTTGGCGGATTTGGGGGTGACTGGATCGGTCACCGTTTGCTGTACACGTACATTCCTGGTTTTCAGCGACGGCAAACAATTGATGGGGTCAAAGATAGCGACGGACTTCAAAAACCCTTCGTTTTCGTATCTTTCCCGCTCGCTCTCGGGAACTGCGGGAGACTCTTTCATCCAATCCGGCCAATCCCCCCAAGGGTCAAGTACATCGAGACTCTTGATCCTCGGATCGACCGAAGCGGCCAGGATAGCAATGGTCCCTCCGGACCCCATCCCGAACATGCCTACGTGGTTCATATCCAGGTCGTTTCGGCTGCTCAAGTAATTCAAAATCAACTCCACGTCATGCACACTGCTCCCGAGCGCTTCTGGCAACTCGCTGACAAACCATTCTTTCATCGGCCTCATGCGATAGCGCGACCCGGTCATGGCGGACACAAAGCCGATTGCTGCAAAGCCATCAGCCGTTGCTCGCTTGCACCAGCCATCGTCGCGAAACTGTTGCGGGTCCAGTGGATAACTGTATAGGTAGAGAATCAGCGGCACCTTACCAGCCGTCTTTGGCCGTACAATCCAAAGGTCGATAGGATCACCAACACGCCACTGAACTCGTACAAGCTCACGCACAAACTCCGCTTGCTGGTCGGACGAGACCAGCGCAGGTGTGTATGATTCCAATCCTGTTTTAGTGTCCTCGAGCGCGCCCCAGTTCTCTTTGGGCACCGCGGCATCGCCGATCGTATCCTTCCTCGCCGCACTTGAAACACGCTCTTGACCATCCCCAGCGGCTCCTGAGCAGCTGATGCCCGCCACCAGGACAAAACACAAGACGATACGACTTACCATCTGAATCTCCCGAGGGTTTCTGGCAGCCTACTCTGTACGTCATTACAGACAAATAAAAGCCCAGCGAATCACCGGCATCAAAGGAAATGGGGGACCGAGCGGAACTGCCTTGCGGTCCCCCCGTTCCAGAAACGACGTAGTTTCCTGGACCTTGTTAGTTGTTCTTATTGACCAAGCCGATCTGGTTGCCATAGTCGGCGCAGAAGTCGTGGTTGGCTTGCTTCAGAACGTTCGTGCCACCCGCATCGCCTCCGCCTTCGGCCTTTGCTCCCGCGGTGCCGCAGAGGTCCCCGCTGGTGTTGATCGTCGCGCCATTCGCTTCGTTGAACACGTTGGCGCCGTAGATGTTGAAGTGCGAGTGCCACACTTTGAGCTTCGAGAGAGGAATGAAGTCGCTCTGTGTGGAGTTCAGCGTCTGGGCCCCGGCGATCACCGCGGCGGCGCCAGCGGCGGAAGCGGAGTTGCTCACGATGCGGAGCGCCGACCAGATCGGATATGCGCCGGAGTTCAGGTTGGAGAAGGTCACGTTCGCCAGACTGGCTCCCGTCGGAATGACTCCGCCGGTGTAGCTGTCCTGCAGCGGATCGACGCCATTTACCTTGAGATACTTACCGTTGCTGGAGGTGAAATTCTGCGCGTTCGCGGCGCTCCAGAACCAATAGCCGAGCGTGTCGGTGGAAGCTGCCTGCAGAGTGGCGACCATTTCACCAGTGCCGATAACGCGTTTGCGTGCGGCGCCCGAAACCTGACCATTGGCGGACGCCACGTTCAGTGGGTTCGTCTTGGCCAGACCGGAGGCAGCGCAGTTGGCGGCTTCTTGCGTGGTCTTGAATTGCGAGCTGTTTGGAATGGAATATTCGAACGTGTTGTACGTGCCCGAGAGGGGCTCGCGGATTAAAGTGGTTACGCCGTTGGCGGAAGTTGGCCCGCTCAGATCTGTCGCGCGTCCGAGCACACCCTGAACAAACAACGCCAATGTGAAGCCGTTGATGTCGCTTGCTGCACCGATGCCGGTGCCGCCTGCGGGGCTGACCGAAACCACGATCGGTTGCGCACCGACAGTGCTCACGGTGTAAGCCGGAACGGCTTTCCCCGTGAAGGGATCGTTTCCGGTGATGTTGAACTGCAGAACGTTGAAGGACTTCGAGCTGAACGCGCTGAGAACCGCGGAACCTACGTTGGGCGTACCTGTTTCATACCCCAAACCGCTGGTCTGGTACACCGTCTGGTTATAGGGTTCGCGCTGAATCACCGAAGTGCAGGGCGTGAACATCCGGTTGACGGCGAACTTCGCATCTTCCGGCCGTATATCGGTTCCGGCGATGTTAAAATGTGCGCCATTCAGTGCAGCAATCACATTGGCCGCCAAACCGCCTGGGTCGTCCATGAAGTTGGTGCCGTCCGTCAGAAGGTTCCCACCAGCAGTGTTGGCAGCAACAGTCAATACCTGGACGCAGCCCGGCGTTCCGCTGGAATCGACTTCGAAAAAGCAGCGATCACCAACGACGGAGTCCAGCGTCATATAGGAATAGATGTGGTAAGACCCGGCCGGAGAATTGCAGGTTCCCGATCCAGGACCCCAGGCGATCCAAATGTTGCCCTTTTCGTCGGTGGGAGTCGCGGTGCGGGCATCGCGGGCAAGGATGCTGCTGCTGGAAGCGCCGGTCCAGAGACATCCGGTGTCCGCTAGCGTGGAGGCAGCCTGTCCCAGCTCGAGAGCGAGCGCGGAAGAGCCGCCGCCGACGAACGAGAGGGTTGCTTGGGCGTTGGAGTTGCTCGTCATCGCAAACAGCGCAATCGCGAGCGCAAGCATGTACTTCATAAATTTCATACACTCTCCTCATGATTGAAGTGAACTGATTGACGCCGCAGAAGAGTGGGCTGAGAGCCCCCTTCTTGTGAGCGGCGTTTAAGAGCGGCACCAAGCAACGCAACTGGAAGAGCGGCCTTCCCCGCCGACCTTCCGTCAAGCCGCATCGCACCACCTGCCCACACTTTTACCGCAACGATGGTTGCCCACTTATAAAGACTATATCAATTATTAGTAATATTAATATGTGAATAACAATAGGCACACTGCAACAGGACTCTGGGAAAGAGCTGCGCAAGTCGAGGTGAAATGTTTCCAACGCTGATAACGTTCTCGCGAATGTCTTTTCAAGGGAGTGGCAGAAAGTTTTTGTGTCGGTCAATATTTCGTAACACTCCCACTCGCAGCCGTGTCTGCGCGTCCACGTGGGCCGCTAAGGAGAGTTCTCTTTCGAGTGGAGTTTGCTACTTCTCAAACAGATAGATGCCCAGGGGCTGAGCTATCGGGCTACCCAGGTTGTTCGGCAACTGCGCCGCTGGGTTCGTAAACGCGCTGGCAACCACAAAGATTACGCGGTGTCCTTGAACGGTTCCCACAACCGCTGCAGCAGGGAACGAAACGGCGCAAGGCTGGTTCGTACTCTGGCAGTTCCACGGATTCGACGTGCTGAACGGAGGAAAATTTGATCCGAGGAAGAGCGTGGCATTAGGAAACAGTCCATTGTTACCGGGGTCTTGCGTACCCAAGTCAATGGCCACATCGCAATTTTCGACAGCGGTTGGGGAGGTTGGGTCGTTCAGCGGCCCACTGCTTGTCGCTACCAGAAATTCGCCACCATAAAGGGCATTCGCGGAAGGAAGCACCGGCACGGTGTCTGCACCTTGTCCGCTATTAGCGGCGAGCGAAGATCGCAGCGCCGAACACGCCGGCGAAGTGGCGGTGTAATCGCCGTACGACGAGCCCAGCACGGTCACGTCGTAGGTGGTACTCGCCGTCGTTTCCGGCGCGTAGAAAAAACCGTTGAATTTCGCCGTCGCCAATGATGCAACGTCAATCGGACTCGACGGTGTGGCTACGCCAATGACTCCCGCTCCGCCGCCGAAAGCCCCAAGGGAAGTTGAGGCTCCGTTCGGCACGAAACTGCTGACGAGTAGCCCGGAATCCCCGATCGCAACCAAATCCAGATTCGAAACCGTTCCAAAGGAATTTAGGGGATAGGCCGTGACCGGCCCGAATACGGTTTGCGAGCAGCCTCCGGTTACCGTTATCGGAGTTTGGGAAAGTGGCCCAATCAGGTAGGGCTGCGTAGTGAAGGTCACCGCCGAGCCTGCCGTGGCGATGCCGACTCCGCCGTAGTCAGCCATATCGGCAGTGTTGTTCGGATTCGGTACCGTCACGTACAGAAAAGGTGCTGCCGTTGGAGCAAAATTAGGGCACGCGGAAGTTTGCGCCATCGCCGCTGGCGCGGCGGAGACTGGCAAAGCTGCTGCCTGGTCATTTACCCTCAGAAAGTTCGCCAGCACCCCGACACCCTGGATTTCTACGGCCCACGCCCCGGTCAATGGCGGATTTTGCGCCGTGACGAAGAACGACGAGCCGACGATCGCAAAATTTTCCGTCACGCTCAGGAAGCCCGACGAACTGGCTGCGAAATCTCCATTCATCACAGACGTCGGAATCTGCGTTGTCGATCGATTAATCAGGCTCGACACATCGACTTGTCCCAACGAGTGGTCGAATTTCGAAATGGAGGGGGTCAAGCGATTAACAAAGGGGACTCCAAAATAAGAATAAACCTGCCCCTGGGCCGGGGGTACCGTGGGCTTTTCCGTCTGTCCACATCCTGTCAGAGACAGCACTGTCAAGGCTGAGACCCACGCCATGGCGCGAAGTTTCTCGGTAATCTCGTTCATGATCCGGTTCAGGCGGGGTCCAACGAATCGCCTTGCTGTTTCCATGCTGCCTCCCAAATCCGTGCGTCCTCTATTGGTAGCGGTCAGTCACGGACACCCGCTACTGCCTCTTAGAAACTGAACTTCAAACCAAACTGGAGAATCCGGGGATCATGCGCGTCCACCGGGTGAAGGAAAGAATTTCCCGTAAGGCAATCTGTGCCACTGCCGCCCGCGGCTGAATATCCCGAAGACGCACCGCCATAACATCCGATGACGTTGTTGCCGGTATTTCCCGGGTGCGCAGGATCGTAGATCCGGAATTGCGTATGGTTGAACACGTTGAACGCTTCAGCACGGAATTCCAAGTCGCGCTCGCCAAATACCTTAAAGTGCTTCAATAAGGAAACGTTGAAGTTCAGCCGTGTCGGATTGTTCATCGAGTTGCGCCCGCAAGTCCCGAACGACAGTCCCCTCGGAGCCACAAACGCTCCGGGATTTCCGAGCAGCGGCCCGAAGCTCTCTGGATTCATGCCACCGGCCGGGGGATGCGAGTCCGGATTTCCGATGCAATCGGCATACGAGCCTGTCCCGAAGTAGTTCGCCACGCCGCCATTGTCGGAAACACTCACGCCGCCAGCACTTCCGCCGTTGATGATGCTAAAGGGTGTACCGGTCTGAAAAACTGTGATCCCGGAAATTTGCCAACCTGCCAGAAGCGTCGTCGAAAGGGAAGAAGGGTCCGCTGCACTCGACGAGGCGCTCGGAGTGGCGTCGTGTGTGGACAGCGTATTGGTGGGATCGCTATCCCCAAGGTGCGCGATTTTCGAAATGAACCGTTGCAGCGGCACGTCATAGATGTAGCTGATGCTGAGCGAATGCCGTTGATCAAAATCCGAACTCGCCTTGTTACCCGCAAGATTGTAAGAATTGACAAAGTTCGCATCGGACCGGTCGGACGAATCGTCGATGGAATGGCTGTAGGTGTACGAGAGGCCTACGACCAGCGGCGCCACTGTGCGCCGAACACTCATTTGAAACGCGTTGTACTTAGAGTCTCCAATGTTTGCAACCGATAGAATGCTGCCCAGCGTCGGATATGGCCGGAACACACTGGGATTGAAGGGTGTCCCGAACCCTGACGAGCCATAGCACGCGATGTTCAAATTGTTCCAGCCTGGCTGTCCCGGGCTGACAATTGTGCCGCCATTCGGATTCACCGAGCCGGTCCCTCCAAGCTGAAACTGACCCGCGCTGTTTGCCGCGCAGTCGAGCGGCCACAAAATAGGCCGACCAACGGGGAAAGGGTTGAAAGAAGGATCGACAGGTTGCACCTGATTCAAATCGCGGACTGCCGTCAGGTGCGTTCCTTTGCTTCCCACATAGGCAAACGTCGCTACTAACCCATGTTGCAGTTCATGCTCGACGCTCAAGCTCCACTGTTGCACGTAGGGATATGTAGCCTTCTGCGGAATCGAAGTGATGTTGATCGGAAATGCTACCGGACCGGCGACTTCCGGATTAAGCCCATCGACACTCAGATAGCTGCCGCAAGGAGTTCCCAGACGTCCAAAAGCACCGATGCACTGGTAGCTTGCCGGGTTCAGGCCAGTTTGGCTCAAGGTGAGCGGAGCGCTTCCGATCAACGAACCTGTATTAGCTTCGTAGCTTGTCCCATGTTCGTAGAAAATGCCGTAGCCCGCGCGCACGGCTGTCTTTCCATTTCCGAAAACATCCCAGGCCACTCCTACCCGTGGCATGGGATTGAAAATGTGGCTGGACATGCAACTGTCCGGAACGCCGTTTTTGCCACACTGGACCAGCCCATTCGTCAGAACCGGGTCAGGATTGTTCAGGTCTAGCGGAATCGCCACCAACTTGTTCGCGCCGTTTGCTGACTGCTGTCGAACCAGAAAACCAAAGGTTGGATCAATGAATACACCCGTCGCCAGTGATGGGTCGTATGCTTGCGGCTCCCAGTTGTACGCGGTGTTTTTGGGGTTGTACCACGAGCCGTACAATCCGAATCGTATGCCCAAATTTAACGTGACCCTTGGATGAATTCGCCAATCATCCTGGATATAAGGCTCCGCTAGCTTATAGCGGTTGTAATACCGGGTTTGCGCACTGTCCTGCTGATACGATGCAATTTGCCCTCCCAGAAAGTTTGCGAACACGTTGGTTGTGTCTACCGTCGCCGCACACGCTGGGGTTCCCGGGCAACTGACCGTTGGCACCACGGTGGGACTTGGTCCCGCTCCCTGGATGTTGAAGGACAAAACTCCTTGCAGATTTCCGGAGTTGAGTCCATTTGCTGCTCCGGTTTCATTTTGCTGTGCAAACGTCATCAGCACACCAAACTGTAATGTGTGCTTCCCGAACGTCTTGCTCGCATCGTCCCGGAGCGTGTACGTTGGAGCCGCTTGTTTCCACGGCGTGTAGCCCGTATCGATATTGAACCCATGCGATCCGTAAGCCGCATTCGTCCCCTTGAACAACAAACCAGGGATCTTGCCACCGAACCCGTTGTCGAAGAATGCTCCGATCGGGCCGGTCTGAAAGACAGCCCCGGCTGTTCCGGACTCCGTACAATTCACCCCGTCCGTGCCGTTACCGGGGCAAGCCGTATCCAGGATGGCCGGTCGCGACAGATCCACTCCGGTGCCCGGCAGCGCCGTCAGCGTGATGTGGTCCTCGACGTAACCGAAAGAAAGGCGGTTCGCCCAGCCTTTCCCGATTACGCTCGTGAGGCTCGCAATCATGCTCAGCCCTGGACCGTCGATGTGGTTTTGCACACTCGGAAAACTGTTCTGCACTAAGCCCCACTGCGGTGTCAGAACCGTGCTGCTCCACGCGTCGTGGATGAATCGGAAAGAAAGAATCTCCGTCGCCGAAATGTTGTGGTCGAGTCGGAACAGTTCTTCTCGCCATGAGGTACTCGGTGAAACCGCTGCGTCATAGCACGCGGGATTGTCCGGAGTGGAAATCGGAGAATTGCAGCCCGTAGTCGCATTTGGTGCGGGCAAGAGGCCTGTCGCTAGGAGCGCCTTTGCTGTAGGATCAATCGGCAGCTGATCGGTGGCCAGCCCTGGTGTTGTTCCGTTATAGCCCGAACGGTAGTAGTCTCCACTGCCAGAGTTGAATCCCAGTACTGGACAATCCGGATATAGCGACTTCGTCTGCGTCGTTAGCGCCAGAGTCTTGTCTGCAGGGCAAACGTCACTGAAGTCCCCGGCTCGTTCGGCGTTCGATGGCACCGCTTGGTTGTAATCCACTGGTGTTTTTTCGTACCGGAACTCCTGCGAAAAGAAAAAGAACGTTTTATCTTTTTTTGTGTTGAAGACATGCGGAATAAATAGTGGCCCGCCAAGCGCGTAACCGAAGTCGTTTCGTCGGTAAAGTGGCGCGCTCTTCGTTTGGTCGAAGAAATTCCGCGCGTTGAACATCTCGTTGCGGATGAACTCGTAACCGCTTCCGTGAAAGCTCGACGATCCGGACTTCGTTGTGATTAGCACAATGCCGGAAGCGGTCTTGCCGTACATGGCTCCATAATTCGAGGTGAGCACCTTCATTTCCGCTATGGCGTCCACGCTAGGGTTGACCACAAACGTATTTCCGCCTCGCGCCGCATTGATTGCATTGTTCAGAACGTCCGTTCCGTCCACTTCGAAGATGTTGTACTCCACTCGGCCACCGTTCACGCTGAACTTGGCGCTACCGGCAACCCCGGTCTTGCCTTCGTCCTGCCCGGTTTGGTTGCTAACGCCCGGAATCAACGAGACCAATTGGTAGGCGATTCGGCCGTTCAATCCGTAGCTTTGCACCTCGTTCTCGTTCAGCGTCCCGGCCACCTCAGCATTCGAGGTTTCAATTTGTCCCGCCCCTCCGCCCTGGACCTCCACCGAGGATTTCTCTTCCTTGACGGTCAGCTTTATGTCCAACACCAGCGATTGACCGGCGCTGATCGATGCTTCCTGCGCCACCGCCCCAAATCCTGGCGCTTGAATCAGAATTTGATAGCTTCCTGCAGGTAGAAGTGTCGCGGTGTAATGCCCTGATTCGTCCGTACTAACCCCTCTCTTGGCCAAGCTCGCCTGATTCACGATTTCTACGGTGACTCCCGGGACCGCGAAGCCTTGCGGATCCGTTACTTGTCCGGAGATTTGCCCAGTGTCGGATTGCGAAAACACTGGAGTAACGGACACGAATAGAAAGAGGACGATGGCGGTGATCCGAACGAACGGTCGATGCATGAAAAAGTGGGCTCCTATGGTTGGTAATTACCGCTCTCCACGATGACGAGCGCGGCGGCACGTAGCCCCCGGGTCGCATTCATAAGATCAATGACCAACTCTTCCGCCGAGCGATCCTCGGCATTTTTGCCAGAGATCAGTTGTTCCGCCGCTGCCGTGTTGCTGTGGGCCAGCTGCATAAGATCTGCAGTACCAGCTCCGCCCTTAGAGCCGGACGAACTACTTCTCAAACCAATCTCTTCCACCAACTCCGTTTCGCGGTTCACTTCGCCGAGCAGGCGCTGCCCGAGTCGGGTCACAAGTTCATTTCGATCGCGGAGCGCGGTGGGACTCAATTCGTCTGGCTTCGAAAATCGCTCCTCTATCTCTGTTATCAAGCGGCTCGTTCTGTTGATATCAACTGTGGTATCAAACAATGCAATCGATATTCGACTCAGGTCTTCGCGGCTGCGTTGCTTTTCACCAAAATATTCTTCGAGCGGAGAAACCACCGCCTGCACCGACAAGTGTCTGACTGGCGCGTCCATTTCCCTCGACCGCCGTGACTGTTTCAAATCATCAAAACTCTGAATTCGCGCTGTCAGCAGCGGCAGACCCTGTAGCAATCCGTTCAGTTCTCTCTTTCGGCCTTCACCTTCAACCACACCATCCACTCGCACGCCCCATGCGTCTCGAGATACTTTCAGTTCCTCCCCGGTGTCTGCATGCAATTCGTTGAGCAACAGCCGAGCACGGAGCTCAGCATTGTCTAGATCCAGGGTCAGCGGTGCGCTGGCCGCTTCAACACTGGTGGCGTTCGGGGCCGTCGCTGCCTTAAGACCTGGCTTAGACAAAGGAACGGTGCCGCGTTCCCGACTCAAGCTTTCAATACCTACCTCGGCAATACTTACCGTCGGCGCTCTGCGATATTCGATGGTCCGTTGGACGGGATGAAAGGACTGCTTTCTCACCGTGAGCGATTCACATGTAATGTCGCTGGAATCCACCCGTGTACTTATCGTGAGGAATTCGTCGCTCTGCGATTGGATGCTGTCCTTCGGGTGAATCTGGCGGTCGTGCCACGCCTTGAAAGAAAGCGGCGAAAGAGGGGCATCCCAGTCAACGCCGGCGAGCGTCAGCGCCGCCGCAATCCCGCGATCCTCAGGATCCAAACGCGAAGTTTTCTCTTCACCCTTTGTGGAGTAGCCTTGGTATATCGAGCGGTTGATCGTCCGCCGAGCGGTCCGGATTTGAATACGCTGTCGAAATACTCGCGAGCCCTCCGCTACTACGCCACCCTGCGATGCGACGGCGCGATCAAGGAATTCGGCCGCTGACACTGCCGTCACGGGCCCTCTCCACATAAAGATGACTAGCAACGTTGTGAGCGTGGCCCCCAGCGCGCTCGCCAGCGAGACGTTGCAACAAATGTTGCGCTCTATCCAGAACTTCCCCAACACCGTGGGGACCGGCTCCGCGTCCATCGCCCGGGCCAGCCGTCGAATGAAATTGGCGCGGCTAACCCCGGATGTTGCGCCAAGCTCATGGACAACAATGTCGTGAAGCTCCTGCAGAGCCTGGAAGGCATCGGCGATCCGTTGGTACTTGCGGCAGCACAACGGACAACGCTGCATATGAGCCGTAGCCGCAGAAGTTTTCTCCGCCGACAACTCCCGACACGCAAGACGCGTCAACAGATCCGCAGAAAGATGGACTCCAGACACCCTGGTTTTGATCCATTCGAAGATCATGACGTGTGCGTTCCTAGAACGATGATGGACCGGCTCATCAACTCGCCCACGCGCTGCACACTGATTCCCAGAACCTGCGCAATCTCGATGTACCGGAATCCTTCGACACGGAGCAGCACGCACTGCCGTTGCTTGGGAGTGAGTTGCGCGAAAGCATCCTGAAAGCGTTTCATGCGCTCCTCCAGGATGACCCGCTGTTCTGGGCTGGGGGCGGGGTCCGGGCGCCTTCGAATTGCGTAATGCACCGTGTCGTCGTCTCCCCGTGCCCACCTTCGCTGAAAGCGATGAACGTCCATGGACAAGTTATGGGCGACTCGAAACACCCAAGCTCGAAGGTTCTCGTCACCTCGATCCGTGCGTTCCCGAACAAGTCGGAGAAACGTCTCCTGGATCACATCTTCCGCTTGGTCGGGACTCATCCCCAGGCAGCACAGGTACGCTTTCAGCGGCGTCCTCAGGCTGTCGTACAGATCGATTATTTGTTGTCGTACGTGTCCACCAGCGTTCTGCTCTGTGGCCAAAAGTTCTAGCCCGCCGGCGACACTCACCTTCAGTTCGCCGCCCGCCACCGACAGAATTCCGCGCGCCTTGGGACACACTTGCGCAGCCATTGGGTTCCTAACAAAACTTTCAGAAATTGGGCGACCAATACCCGGTAGAAAACGTTTGGGCGTGAGATTTTTCAAGGCCCACTACGTATCTTTTCTTGTTTCGCAGTTCTTCTACTCAGACGGAACCGAGAGAAACCTGGCCTGATAGAAAAGTTGCTCGCTGTTATATACGAGCATTGTGAAAGTGGAATTAAATCAACAAGTGTTGCGGCAGTTTTCAACGATCGTTAACACGCCTTTCAACGAAATGCGCGAGAGTGCTCGCACTCAAAGCACCGGATGTGTCGTGGTGGCAAGCACAACTCCGTTTAGCATCGTCCGTTGTGTGGGAGTGTTCTGAGTCGATGAATCAATCGTGAAAAAAATGGTTATAGGACCGTCGGGTGAAACGATGACCCCAAAGTACATTCAGCACGGCACGCGAGCAAGAGCAGCCCTAGTTCTCGCCGCCTTCTTTGCATGCGTATCGGTGGTTCCAGCGCGGCAACAAGAACGGGCGGGCACTGCTCCAGCAAATATCGAGCACAGCACTTCGGACGCCGCGGAACATGCCCGACCCGCGCAGCGCAATCCCCGCTATCAAATTTGCCGCGATGACGTCCTACTGTTGTCCTTCCCGCTTTCGCCCGAGTTGAACCAGCGAGTCATCGTGCAGCCGGACGGATTCATCTCTTTGCAAGGCGTTGGCAGCACCTACGTCGCAGGCTTGACGGTAGAGGGTGTCGCCGATTCTGTAAAGAAGGCATATGCCGGTACGCTTCACGATCCCATCGTGAATGTTGATCTAGCCGACTTTCAAAAGCCATTCTTCACGGTATTCGGGCAGGTCGGCAAGCCAGGACAATACGATCTCAGGTACGACATCACTGTGACTCAGGCAATCGCTGTTGCCGGAGGCTTTGCACCCACCGCCAAGACGCAAGTCCTGCTTTATCGCGCTGTCTCCTCGAATTGGGCAGAGGTCCGCGAACTCAAGATTAAGGATCTGTTGAACGGAAAAAATATTGAAGAAGATGTGCATCTCCGGCCCGGAGACATGATCTTCGTGCCTGAGAAGTTCATCACCAAATTCCGAAAATATGTTCCCTATAGCATCGGGACATCTATAAGTCCGTATCCATCGGCGTATTACTGAGTATTTGATTTCGGGAGAAAAAACTGGTTATGAGCACCCAGAGGTCCGGACAAGAGCAGCGCCATCTAACGATGCGCGACATGCTTGCCCCGCTATTTCGCAAGCGCCATGCCGTCCTGATCGCGTTCACCTTGGTCTTTGCCCTTGCTGTGCTCTTGGCTTTCACCTGGGCGCAGGACTATTACGTTTCCACCATGCAGGTTGCCGTGGGACGTGGACGTGCAGAGCCCACCGTAAGCTCCATCCAGGCTGGTGAGACCACCACAAAAGCCGTGACCACCGACGACGTCGCGTCCGAAGTAGCCCTGCTCCAGGGGCGCGATATTCTCCAGCAGGTCGTGCAGTCCTGCAGTCTGGTCAATGCCACTCCTTCCTTCTGGGATAGATTCGATTCCCGGCCGCCCCAGGTAAAACGCGCTGCCGCCTTGGAAAGCGCGACCAAGGCCCTCGGCAAGAAAATCAAGGTCATCGCTCAGAAAAACTCACACGTTATCGACTTGCGTTATGGAAGGTCCGGCTCGCCCACTACTCCCGCATGTGTACTTCAGACTTTGGGGCAGCTTTATTTGGAAAAGCACCTCAGGCTGCAACGTCCCATTGGCGCCTCCGATTTCTTTGCCGAAGAAACCGAAAAATATCGCAGGGCTCTGACCGATTCGGAAACGCGCCTCGCCAATTTCAGCAAGCTCAAGGGAGCCGCTGCACCAGATCTCCTGCGCACCGACATGGCTCAGCAGCTGGCAATCGCCCAGACGAACCTCTATCAGGCTCGTCAGGCAGTGGCCGCGGATGAACAAAGGATCGACAGCATCAAGAAGCAGATGGCCGTTACGCCAACCCGCTCTACCACTGCCGAGGCTTCCATGTCTGCGAACACTCTGCAGGAGCAATGGCAATCCAATCTGTTAACCCTGCAGATCAAAAGAACGCAGTTGCTTATGAAATATGAGCCGACTTACCCGCTCGTGAAGGAAGTTGACGCCGAAATCTCCCAGACTCAACAGGCGATTGCCCATGCGGAAAAAGAGAAATTCGTAAATACAACGACCGACCGCGATCCCACTTTTGAGTTCCTTCGCCAAGACCTTGCCAAGACCAAGGCTGACCTCGCTTCGCAACAAGCCACCGCGGCGGCCGTTTCGGAAACCATTCACGGAATACAGGCCAGGCTCGTCGCTCTCGATGGGCGCGCCCTCGAACAAGCGGCTCTCTTGCGAGATGCAAAAGCCAACGAGGGCACATATCTCCTTTACCTGAACAAAATGGAACAAGAGCGCACTTCCGACGCGTTGGACCAACAACGTATTGCGAATGTAGCTATCGCCGTACCGGCTTACGTGCCGGTTTTGCCGGCTTACAACTCCCTGGTTATCCTCATCGCTGGATTTATCGCCGCGGCTTTTGCAGGAATTGCCGCCGGCTACCTCGCCGAGTTCATGGATCCTTCCTTCCGCACACCGGATGAAGTGGCAGAGGTTTTGAACCTTACGGTCCTCGCCGCGGTACCAAAGCAGGTTGCATGAGCCATATCGTATTGCGGTACTACGGCTTGGCGGTCCAACCATTCGGCGTCACACCCGATCCTGATTTTCTGTTCCTCAGTCATACGCACCGGGAGGCCATGGCGTCCCTCGTCCATGGAATATTGTCCGCGAGGGGCTTCTCTGCCTTGATCGCCTCGCCCGGCATGGGTAAGACCACATTGCTTTTTAATCTCATGCACATGCTCAAAGGCGTGGCAACCACCGCCTTTCTCTTTCAAACTCTCTGCGCCCCAAAAGAATTTTTGCGCGCTTTCTTGGCAGACCTGGGCATCGAAGACTCGGGACGCGATTTCACTCGCATGCACGCCAAGCTGAATGACCATCTCCTCAAAGAGGCTCGCCGTCACCGGCACGTTATCCTCATCATCGATGAAGCTCAGAACCTCGACGAACGTGTGCTTGAGGTTGTGCGGATGCTCTCAAACTTCGAGACTCCTCAACAGAAGCTGATGCACGTCGTTCTTGCCGGGCAGCCGCAGTTGGAAGAAAAAGTGAGTCATCCAAACCTGACACAACTCAGACAACGAATCTCCTTGATCGCGCGCCTGCGGGCGTTCGATGCCGCCGAGACACGCGCTTATATCGATCATCGCCTGAAGCTGGCTGGTTTTTCCGGTGACGAATCGCTCTTCACTAACGAAGCATGCGCAACGATCGCGGAATATTCACGCGGCATTCCTCGAAATATTAACAACATCTGTTTCAATGCCATGTCGTTGGGTTGCGCGCTTGAACGAGACCGCCTCGACCCAGCGATCGTTCAGGAAGTGGTTCGCGATTTGACGTGGACCAACAGCACAACCGCCATGCCGGAAACGACCCACGCAAAGGAAATTCAACCGATGGCCTCCCATCCTGCAAAGCCGGCGACGCCGTCGGCCTCCCGCTCTCGGCTTCGTGCAGTCGCTTTGACTGTCTTATCTGTTATTGGCGTTTGTTCCCCGCTTGCTGTTGACCAAAGTCCCCAAATGAAACCGGCCATTGTGAAGCAAACCGCCCCGCCCTCAAGCGGTTTGGAGCAGCTATGAGCAAAAACTTCGAGCTGATGCAGCAAGCGCAGATTGGGATTGGTGGTTCCGCGGCTCTCACCGGCCTTGCAATCGGGTCGACACAACCTGCGACCGTGGCTGAACCTGCTGTTGGCAGGATCATGGTGCCGGATAGCGCCGTTCGTGAAGAGTCTCTGAAACTTGTGCAGCGGCTCTTTCTCGCCCCCGGTCAAGGCGCTCCGAAAGTCGTAACGTTTGTGGGAGTCGAGCAGGGCAACGGTTGCAGTCGTCTCTGCGCCGTTTCGGCAAACTTGCTTGCGGAAAGCGTGTCCGGTTCCGTATGCCTCCTCGAAGGAGATTTTCGCGGCCCCTCTTTGCCCGCATTATTTGGTGTCGATAACCACCACGGTTTGTCGGACGCTCTTCGCCAAGACGGATCCATCCGCAATTTCGCGCGCAGAGTGGCGCGTGACAACCTCTGGCTCCTTTCCTGCGGATCTCTCGGACCAGACGCACTGACCTCTCTCAGCAGCGACCGCATGAAACACAGAATGGAAGAACTGCGCAGAGAATTTGACTACGTTCTTATCGATGCGCCTCCACTAACCGCATACGCGGATGCCATGATTTTTGGGCGCTTGAGTGATGGGGCGGTTTTGGTGGTCGAGGCAAATGCCACGCGACGCGAGGCCGCTCTTCGCGTAGCTGACAGCCTCAAGTCTTCCAGGATTCCGGTGTTGGGAGTGGTATTGAATAAGCGTACCTTCCCTATTCCTGGAGCGTTGTACAAGCGTCTGTAGCAAGTTGCTTGGATTTGCCGCTCGATTTTATCCAATTGTAATTCTCATTGGGACTCAGAATGGCGGAGCCATGCCTGCATCTGCGCTAAACCCTATCACCGAATGTTGCGATCGCACCACGTCAACTTCAGGCCACATGGTTTCTTGGTACGCGGTGCAGACCAAGCCGCGTCACGAGAAGAAAGTTGACCGCGCCTTTCAGGAAAAAGGCATTGAGTCCTTCCTTCCTCTCTATAAGGAAAAACGAAAATGGAGTGACCGCTACCAATGGGTTGAACTTCCTTTATTTTCCCACTACGTCTTTGTCCGAATTCGTGAGACGCCACAGCACCGCGTTAGTGTTCTTCGCACCAACGGGGTGTTCCAGTTCGCCGGACGGGCGGGGCTGGGCACTCCCATCCCCGACGAGCAAATGGAGAACCTGTTGGCTCTGGCTCAGCATTGCATCCCCATGGCCCCTCATCAGTTTTTGAAAATCGGTCAACGCGTTCGCGTTCGGGGCGGCGCTCTCCACGGTATCGAAGGACTGTTAGTGGCTATCAGGAACGACAAAAGCCTCGTTGTATCCGTCGATTTAATCCAGCGGTCCGTTGTAATCCGGGTAGATGGTTTCGAACTGGACGGGATTTAGCGTTTCTTAACGGAAAGCCTTCCCCAGAAGCCGGTAAAACTCATGGGACCCAAACTTCGCGAAATCATGCGAGCGATTTTGCTCCGCGCTCTTCGGGTGTCCGATATCGCTCTGATCATTGCGGCCTTTGGCCTCGGTGCCATCAGCACTCTGAGAGGCACGCAATGGCACACAATTCCGGCATTCCTAACCAGCAAGGTCAGCCTTAGCAGTTGCCTGCTGTTTACTGTCGGTGTGCTCCTGTGTCACGCAATATTTTCATTGTGCGGCTTGTACGAGTCGAAGCGGATGGCCACCAAGTCGGGCGAGGCTCTGGACGTACTCCGTGCCATGACACTTTCTGCTGCGTGTCTCTGGTGCGAGGCACGTCTTTTCAGCATCTCGCTGATTACTCCCTTTTTCCTGGTCGCATTCTGGACCTCTGGCTCATTTTTAATCATCTCTACGCGGTTTCTCCTTCGATGCGTTCTCGACGAGATCCGCAAACGCGGCCGCAACCTCCATTACGTCTTGGTTCTCGGCACCAACGCTCGTGCGATCGAGTTTGGCCAGCAAATCGAGTCCCTGAGCAGGCGCGGCTACCGACTTCTTGGATTCGTCGACGACAATTGGGCGGGAACGGAAAGATTTCAGGCCACCGGCTTCCCTCTCGTGTGTGCCTCCAAAGAGCTACCAGAGTACCTCCGCCATAACGTTGTAGATGAGGTGGCGATTTATCTCCCACTTCGCTCTTTCTATGAACGCGCAGCCGAGATCGTCAAGCTCGCCGAACACCATGGCATCCTGCTTCGCCACGATACAGCCATTTTCGATCTCAAACGTACGCCTGGTCGTCCAGATTTGATAGACGGGGCCCCGGAAATCATCGCGATGAGGAGTGGAATGGATGGGTGGCAGTTGCTGCTGAAACGCCTGCTCGACACGGTAGGTTCCCTGCTCTTCCTCCTTGCTTTCACTCCTCTTTTTCTCATCGTGGCGGTCTTAATCAAGGCGACATCCAAGGGACCAGTGCTATTTCGTCAGCGGCGCGTGGGGCTCAACAAGCGGCCTTTTACCATGTACAAGTTCCGGACTATGGTTCAAGACGCCGAGAACCTCCAGGAAAAACTTCGGCACTTGAACGAGATGAGCGGCCCAGTCTTCAAAATCAAGAATGACCCTCGTATCACGCCTATCGGCCGTCTGCTGCGCAAGACCAGCATCGACGAATTGCCTCAACTCCTTAACGTCTTAAAGGGCGACATGAGTCTGGTAGGCCCCAGAGCAATGTCCGCTCGCGACTATCAACTCTTCAGTGAAGACTGGCAGCGCCGACGGTTTAGTGTGCCCCCAGGCATCACTTGCCTGTGGCAAATCAATGGCCGCAATTCAATCCCGTTTGATCAGTGGATGGTTTTAGACATGCAATACATCGACAAGTGGTCCTTTTGGCTGGATTTGAAAATTCTGGCACTGACTATCCCCGCTGTGTTGCGTGGTTCTGGTGCTGGCTGATTCCTGTTCACGCAGAACGCCTAAAGGAACACAGGATTTCTTAGCGGAAATATCTTTCATAAAACAGAATCTTCATAACTTCCGCGCTTCCCCCGCGAATCTTCATTCGGAGCTAATTTCATGGTCCCCAGTTTCCAAGTGGCGGGTGTGCGGGTGGATGCAGTGCAAATGTCAGATGCTATCGAGCGATTGCAATCGTGGATTGATCAACCGGATTCCGTGACCCGATTTGTGGCAGTTACTGGAATGCACGGTATCGCGGAATCACGTCAGAACCATCAGTTTCGTCGGATCCTAAATGCTGCGGATTTGGTTGTCCCCGACGGCATGCCGTTGGTTTGGGTCGGCCGCTTAAAAGGACATCCCTTGCGACACCGAGTCTGTGGTTCTGAATTGATGGACAGTTTCTGCCAATCAAGCGGCGGTAGGTATCGTCATTTCTTCTATGGTGGTGCTCCGGGAGTCGCACAGAAAGTAGCCCGGGTTATGGAACAGAAGCACGGAATTGTGGTCGCTGGTGCCTACACACCCCCTTTCCGTCCACTGAACCGGGCCGAGCAAGTGTCATTGCTCTCACAGTTGCAAACAACCTCTCCCGACGTGCTTTGGGTCGGCCTCAGCACCCCGAAGCAAGAAAAATGGATGTACGACAATCGAAACAACTTCAAGGTTCCGTTGATGCTTGGTGTCGGAGCAGCCTTCGACATGAACTGCGGCAAGGTGCGCCGCGCCCCTGCGTGGATGCGTAACTCCGGCCTTGAGTGGTTCTATCGCCTGCTTTGCGAGCCAACCCGCCTTTGGAAGCGTTATCTCGTGACAATTCCAAAAGCCTCGGTTTTCGTCTGTTTCGAATTGCTTCAATCTGCATTTGCTCCCCCGAATGCAAACCAAAACGGCAGCAGTGCCGCAACGGACTCTACCGGAGGAGCGTCGTGAACTCTCGAAAGCGTATTCTCGTGACCGGCGCCGGAGGGTTCATAGGTCATCATCTGGTTTCCCGCCTGAAGAAAGACGGCCACTGGGTGCGAGGCGCGGATATAAAACCGCCCGAATACGAAGCTACTGCCGCTGATGAGTTTGCCCTCGTTGACTTGCGTAAATATGATAGCTGCTTATTGGCGACCCGCGGTGGCATCGAACAGGTCTATAATCTGGCCGCCGACATGGGTGGCATTGGCTACATCACTGCGGCTCACGCGGACATTGCACGCAACAGCATCTTAGTCAACGCCCACATGTTGGAAGCTAGCCGCTTGAACGGCGTCAACAGATTCCTCTTTTCCTCTTCTGCTTGTGTCTATGCCGCCTCGAAGCAAACTGACGCGGATGTCGTCCCTCTTCGCGAAGAAGATGCTTATCCAGCCGATCCGGAGCCTGGATACGGCTGGGAAAAGCTCTTCACCGAGGAGTTGTGCCGCTATTACCGCCGCGACTATAAATTTGAAACGCGCATCGTCAGATTTCACAACGTCTATGGCCCTTTGGGCACTTACGAGGGTGGCAAAGAAAAAGCCCCTGCCGCCATCTCTCGCAAAGTCGCCCTGGCTCAGGACCATGGCGACATCGAAATCTGGGGCGACGGCGAGCAAACCCGTTCCTTCATGTATGTCGACGACTGTGTAGAGGGGCTCACACGTCTCATGATTTCGAACTATCATGAGCCACTCAATCTTGGGACAGATCGGCTGATTTCCATCAATGGCTTGGTGGATTTGGTTTCCAAAATCGCCGGAAAGCAACTGAACAAGCGCCACGACCTTGGTAAACCACAGGGCGTCCGCGGTCGAAATAGTGACAACACCCGGCTCAATCAGGTTCTCGGCTGGACGCCTTCCATATCCCTGGAAGTGGGCCTCGAAGTCACTTATCAGTGGATCAAAGAAGAACTTACCAGGGCAGGTCGACTGCAACCTCCTCCCCATGCCGCTCAGCACCAGTTGTCTCGATGCTAGCTTCCATCAAAAACTTTTCGCGCAGTTCGCTTGCTCGTAACACCAGCTGGATGTTTTTGGGGCAGGGGTTACGCCTGCTCATCCAGGCCCTGTACTTTGCCGTTATCGCTCGTGGTCTCGGCGTCTCGGGCTATGGGGCCTTTGTGGGAGTGGTAGCACTGATTGGTATTCTTTTTCCGTTCGCGACGTGCGGCAGCGGTTTCTTGATCATCAAGAACGTATCCCGGGATCCCCTTACATTCCCGGTTTATTGGGGGCGCGCGCTGTTGACAACCGCAGGGGCGAGCGCCGTGCTCTTTACAATGGTTCTTCTGTTCGTTCGGCTCGTGCTGCCCAGCACAATTTCGCTTAGCTTGGTCATATTGATCGCCTGCTCCGATCTTTTCGCCATGAGTCTCACCACTCTCTGTTGGCAGGCATTCCAAGCTTTCGAGCGGCTGCACTGGACGGCAGCGATCAATGTCATCTTGAGCGCCAGTCGGCTAACCGCCGCCGCAATTCTGGTGTTTGGTGTTCCGAAGCCTTCCGTCACGCAGTGGGGCTCATTTTACTTAGGAAGTACGGCTCTCGCGGCTCTCATCGCATTCACACTGGTAATGACGAAGTTGGGCGCGCCGACATTCAATGTCACAGACGTGTTTAGTGAGGTGAAGGAAGGCCTGCACTTCTCAACCAGCCTTAGCGCGCAAACCATCTACAACGACATCGATAAGACTATGCTAGCTCGGCTCGGCACCCTCCCGGCAACCGGCATCTATGGTGCCGCTTACCGTCTAATCGACGTTAGCTTTGCTCCCGTCTCGTCCTTGCTCGCTGCTACTTATCCCATTTTCTTTCGGACTGGCGTTAACGGCGTTTCCGCGACTCTGCGTTACGCCCGTCCATTGATGACTCGGGCGCTGGGCTATGCCTCACTGGTCTGCGTCGCCATGCTGCTCGGGGCGGGCGCGATCCCTTACTTCCTCGGCAGTGAGTATCGATTGACGGAAGAGGCCCTTCGCTGGCTCGCTGTCTTGCCAATTCTGAAGACGATTCACTTCTTCCTCTCAGACGCCTTGACTGGTGCCGGATACACCGGGCTGCGCAGTGCAATTCAGGTGGGGGTAGCTATTTTCAACATATTGCTTAATCTTTGGATCATCCCTGCCTATTCCTGGCGTGGAGCGGCCTGGTCCAGCCTTGCATCTGACACGCTATTAGCCTGCGCCATCGGAACCGCAGTATTCGTCTTATCCCGTTCGCAGCCGTCGCTCACTGAACCAGACCCGTTGCAAGTCAGGGCGGAAGCATGATGAACGCCAGACGTTGCCTGGAAGCGACCGTCCTTGGCGGATGCACGTTTGTTCTTTCCGCGGCGCTGCTGCCTTTAGTCCTTGCACCCGGCGATACGCCGATGGAGGGGAACCCGATTTGGAAACTCATCTTGGCGGCTTCTTATCTCGGTGTGTCGGCAATCCTTCTTAGCGACTATCGTCAAACTTGGCTCTGCATTGAAAACAATCCACTCCTCGTAGCCATGGTCTTTTTTGCGTTGCTGTCGTGCCTCTGGGCGTACACTCCCGCGTTGGTGCTGCAACGCAGCGTCGCTGTTCTAGGCGCCACGCTGTTCGGTCTCGCTTTGGCCTCTCGGTTTTCACTGGAAGATCAATTACGCCTCCTCAGTTGGGTCTTCCGAATTATCGCCGTTTTGAGCTTGCTTTGCGTTCTCCTCGCCCCACGGATTGGAATCGCTTCCGGCGAGCAAGATGGCTACTGGCGCGGCATATTCGGCCACAAAAATGGTCTCGGACAAATCATGGCCATTGCCATACTTGTCGAATGGCTCCTTCCCGCGAAGACTAGGCTTTCGAAGTGTTTGAATTTCGCAACAATTCTGCTCTGCGCTATTTTGCTTTTCTTTTCGAATTCGATTACGGCGATGATCGCCATTACAGCTTCTTTGATATTCATTCAGGTTTACAGATTTACTCGCGGAAGCCTCCGTGTTCCCATGTTTGCGATTGTCTCAATAATCGCGCTGGTTATAACCTCCAGTGTCTTGCTGCTGGCGACCGACAACGCTGCGGTCACTGCGGCCTTGGGACGTACTTCCAGTCTCACTGGCAGAACCGAGATCTGGCAGTGGGTCATGTACTTCGCGCAGGATCGCCCGATCCTTGGTTATGGCTACTCTGGGTTTTGGGGCGGTGCCGCGCCAGAGTCCATCGCACTGAATGATCGCCTTGGATTTCAGGTTATGTATTCACATAACGGCTACCTCGATATTTTCCTCACGCTTGGCGCCGTCGGACTACTCCTCTCCCTGCTGCAAATTGGAGTCGGTATCAAGCGAGCCTTCTACCGTTCCGAACGGGGTGCCTCCAGCGTCGATTATTGGCCCCTCGCCTTTGTCTTCTACTTTGCTGTTCACAACGTCGCGGAATGCACCATCCTTACGCAGGACCTCGAGTGGTCGATTTTCGTTGCCGCAATCGTAGGTACCGGAACTCTCTTGGCCGCCGAATCCGCAACGAACAAAGACTTCCTTCGATTGCAAACTGAACAATATTCTTGACCATTTCTCCTAAACCAAAAGTTATCGTGTTTTCGGATCATCTGCTCTACCCGTCAGAGACCTTCATTCGTTCACAGGCAAGCGCACTCTCTGCTTTCGAGCCCATTTTTGCCGGATCCCGCAGAGTTGCAGGACTCGAGTTGCCTGACGACAAGACCTACACGATCAACAAGGGAGGTCTGCGAGGGGCGCTCTTGGAATTCGCCTTCAAACTTGCCGGATTTGCTCCAGGATTCGCACAACGACTGAGCGCCCTAAAACCCGTTTTGATGCACGCTCATTATGCTGCCAACGGTTTTCGTGTGCTTCCCTTGGTGAAGCACCTCCGCCTGCCTCTCGTGGTCACTTTGCACGGCTCCGATATCACGGCCACCGATACTCGTTACGAACCTCTGCGCTTTGGACAGCGGCGCTATCTCGCCAATAAGGAAAAACTGCAGAAAAATGGCTCGCTCTTCCTCGCCGTCTCCAATTTCCTCCGACGAAAGCTGCTGCAGCAAGGCTTCCCCCAGGAAAAGGTGCTCGTTCATTACATCGGAGTGAACACGAGCATCTTTCACCCAGCAAGCACGGAACGCGAACGACTCATTCTATTCGTCGGGCGTTTCGTGGAATGTAAAGGCGTCGAACTGTTGATTCAAGCGGCCGCCGAAGTTCAGAATCACCTTCCTGACACCGAACTTGTACTGATCGGCGACGGTTCGTTACGTTCAAGTTTAGAGATACAAGCGAAATCTCTGTTGCGACGCTATCAGTTTTTGGGGGCTTGCAGCCCTGAAGACGTGCGCATGTGGATGAATCGAGCCTCTGTCATTTGCGCTCCTTCCATTAGGGCAAGATCCGGTGCCGAAGAAGCATTTGGTATGGTCTGCGCCGAGGCCCAAGCCGTGGCCAAGCCAGTGGTCGCCTTCAATTCTGGAGGAATTTCTGAGGTTGTTGCGCACGAACGCACTGGATTTCTCGCCCCGGAAGGAAATTGTCGAGCCCTTGCCCAGTACCTCATTTTGCTTCTAGAAAGTCCGGAACTTCGCCAGCAGTTTGGGCACGAGGGAAGAAGACGTGTTCTCGAAGCCTTCGATCTTGAGCAGCGTACCCGTGTGCTCGAAAGCATTTACGCCAATGTCGCGAGCCAAATACTCCACTAGCCCTGTCAGAATCCACTCGTCTTGGCACCGCGTTCCAGCACTGCTTTTACTGCCGATGATTCTTACCCATCTGTTTATCGCCACAGACCTGCCCAGGCCTCCGGCTCAACCCATTCCCGCGAGTTACTTTGGCATGCACTTCCATCATTTCTTGAATGGACGCACCACCTGGCCCGATATGCCGGTACCGGAATGGCGACTGTGGGATGCTTACGTCACCTGGCCGGACATCGAGCCGGTGAAAGGGCAATGGCGTTTCGGCAAGCTCGACAAATATGTCTCCATGGCCGAAGAGCACGGCACCGGCGTGCTTTTGCCGCTTGGCATGTCTCCATCGTGGGCCTCATCTCATCCGCCCGACGCAACCGCGGCTCCTCTAGACGAAGCGGACTGGGGAACATTCGTCAAGGCCGTCGCGACTCGATACAAAGGCCGCATTCAAGCCTACGAAATCTGGAATGAGCCAAACCTGAAGTCGTTCTGGACTGGAAGCTTGGATCAAATGGTCGCTCTTACGAATGCAGCAGCGCAAATTATTCATACGGTCGACCCTAAGGCCATTGTTGTTTCGCCAGCGATAACGGCGACCTATGGAGTACCTTGGCTAGCCGATTTTCTGAAAAAGGGCGGCGGGCGAAATGTGGACGTGATCGGCTATCACTTCTACATCACTCCGAGGCCCCCGGAAGACTTGCCTGGATTTATTCAGAGCGTTCGTCAAGTCCTCAGCGAAAACGACCTGGGCAACAAACCGCTTTGGAACACGGAAGCTGGCTGGTTACAGCCTTCGCATTTCGATTCCGAAGAAATTGCCGCTGGCGTTCTCGCTCGTTCCTACATTCTCAATTGGGCTTGTGGTATTCAGCGCTATTACTGGTATGCCTGGGACAACTACAAAGTGACGCTGAAGACCACCCGGGAAGAAGATCAATCGGTGGCCCCGGCCGGAGCGGCCTACAAAGTCATCGAACAATGGCTCGTTGGCGCTCAGATGGTCAGTGTGACGGAGAATTCGGGAACCTGGATCTGCGAGCTTAATCGCAACGGCAACAGGCAATGGATTGTTTGGAGTCCGGACGGCAACCGTAAATTCGACTTGCCTAAGACCTGGAATGCGAAGACCCTCACGCCCCTACTTCACGACGTCCGTGCTTTGGTTGGAGCCACGACGGAAATCGGGCCAGTTCCCGTGCTTCTCGCTACCGGTTGACTCTGCAAAAGCCCCGCCTCATTAAGGATACCCAGTGAATCGGCCCCATACTCCGAAAGTTAGGCTTGCACTTCTGCTGAACATGATCGCTCCCTCCCGCATTCCCATCTATTCCACGCTGTCGCGACAGTTTGATCTGCTTCTTCTGCATGGAGGTCAGGAAGCTAACCGTGACACCTGGACTGATTTCGCCGGGAAGTTGCCGGACGCCCGTGTCGTTCGTGCATGGGGCATGCAATTTCCAATTCAGAAGAAGCTCGATGGTCAGGCGTTCGATATTAAATTCATTCACGTGACCCCTGGACTTATCTGGCATCTGCTTCGTTTCAGGCCGTCGGCGATCATCAGCAATGAAATGGGCATTCGGTCCATGATCGCGTTGGCCTACGGAACTCTGTTTCGCATCCCAGTATGGATCTGGTGGGGCGGCACGCTTCACACGGAGCGAAATATCGGCCTGTCACGCAAAGTCCTTAGAAAATTCATCTCAATTTCGGCGGACCGCTGGATCAGTTATGGCCAGACTTCCACGGAATACCTTCTCAAGCTTGGCGTCAAACCCGATCGTATCTTCGAATCGCAGAATGCCGTAGACGACCACCGGTTCATCACCGAATCACAGCCACTCTGGGACATCTCTCCGCACCCGGTAGTTCTTTACACTGGCCAATTCATCGAGCGCAAAGGCGTAGTGGCACTCCTTGAAGCAGCGGCCACCGTTCAAAGGAATGGCCGCGAATTTTCCCTGCTCCTCGTTGGTAACGGCCGGGACAAGCAACGGCTCAAAGAACGAGCGCAATCGCTCGGCTTGAAAAACATTCATTTCTGTCCCGCGCAGACTCCAGAGAATATGCCTTCCGTCTATCGCAGCGCTGATTTGCTGGTCTTGCCCACCCTCGAGGATGTGTGGGGCCTCGTGGCCAACGAAGCGATTCTCTCGAATCTTAACGTGCTGTGCTCAAAATATGCCGGATGCGCGCCCGAACTTTTTTCACCAGAGCACATTTTTTCTCCTGACGACCCTCAAGACTTCGCACAGAAACTGGATAACGCAATATCCGGACGGTTAGCCATGCCTGATCGCACGCGCCTCAGAATTACCGAACAATTGGCCCAGGAATTGGTAGAAGACCTGAATACACACCTTCATGGAGGGCCCGCTCCTTCCACGGTGGTAGGACCTTCGCTACGTGAATCATGACTATGGACACCATTGAAACCGTGCACGTTTCGCAAGTGTCAACCGTTGCGACACAACTGCCCGCTCGTCAACTGCATCTCGGGTGCTTCGATGAACCCGCCGAAGGATGGATTAACACCGACATTACTCCGCACATCTGGATTGCTCGCGTTCCTCTGGCTGCGCGCGTCTTGCACTCCATGGGAAAATTGTCGGAGGAAAGACTGCAGCAGCATCGCCGTGGCATTTTTCGTAAAGTCAACTACCTCAACGTAGAGAGAACCTTCCCGTACCAGAGCGATTCATTCCAGGCCATCTTCACTTGCCACATGTTGGAGCACCTCTATCCGCCCATTGCGCTTCATTGCATTCAGGAATGTCATCGCGTTTTACGTCGCAATGGCATCCTGCGTATCGTGATTCCAGACTTGGACCGCATTGTCGCCAACTACGAGAGTGAAGCACCGAGCAGCTTTCTCCAGGCGATCTTTGAATATGGCAGGGGTCTCGAGAAGAACTCTCACCACTTTCACTACAACTTTAGCTCGCTGAAGGGTGCCCTTCTCAACGCTGGATTTTCTCGAGTCGTGCGTTGTGCCTATCGGGAAGGGGCCTGTCCCGATGTTCGGAAGTTGGACAAGCGGCCTGAGTCCCTTTTCGTTGAAGCCTATAAGTAACAATACCCGTGCAGCAATGAAGGCTTTCTCATCCTCGGCATCGTCGACTCCGCCAAGGCGCCACCTTGCACTTTGGTTCGCGCTTTTGACTCTTTTAGGCATTTGGCCCGCCCTATCCAACTCACAGCCTTTCTTCTATCCAGACACGCCTGCATACATTCGTGGCGCAGACCTAGCCATATCGCGGATCCTCGGGAATCAATTCGCCACGGATTGGGCGAGCGACCCGAGAAGAGCAATCGACCCCGAAAGTCCTGCCGTTGCGAGCGAATTGCCCTCTTCGACCCAGGCTAAGAATCGGCGAGTAGTGCTGGCTGGACGCTCGATTATTTACGGTGCGTTGCTTTATCTCGGCCACGCCTTTCGGGGAATGTGGTTCTCCGTTGTCGTGCAATCATTCATGGCCATTTGGCTTGTGTTCATTTTCATTGTGAAGACCTTGCGCCTGGACTTTGAGTCTTTTCTCATCGTTGTTGGCTTCTTGTTTCTCGCTTCCCCTCTTCCGTTCTTCCTCTCTTTCTTAATGCCCGATGTGCTCGCAGGTTTCCTCATTTTGGCCTTTGCCATTCTGGCCATGAGTGGAGACCGTCTCAATCGTGCGGAATACGCCTATACCATTGCAGTATCGGTCTTTGCGGTTCTTTCTCACGCAACACACCTACTTCTACTGATTGGTTTGACCCTCATGGCTTGCTCTTGGCGCGCCGCCAGAGGGTCCTCGGAAGAGCGCATTCCCTTGCGCCGATTACTTGCTCTTGCTCTGTCTTGTGCCGTTGCAGCGATTGTCTGGGAATCCGCGTTCTTCTTCGCCGTGAATCGGGTTCTCGGCGCACCACCGGTGCGCCCTCCCTTCATCATGGCCAAACTCGTTTCGATCACGGATCGAACCACTTTGGCTAAAATATGCGCCACGAAACAGTTCGTCGTTTGCAGATTCCAGAAGCGATTCTCGCCCGATGCAGAAGCTTTTCTTTGGTCCACCAACGACCGCGTCGGCATCTTCAATCTCGCAGATACGCCAACAAAACGCATGCTCTCAGACGAGCAATTGCGTTTTGCTGTTGCGGTCTTGCCGATGAACGCGAGACACATTCTATTGCGCAGTTGCCAAGACACCTTCCGGCAGTTGTATCACACGGGTTTAGGCGAATTCGTTTACACGCCGTCTGCTGCGGAGTTTTTGAAGGACCGGTTGCCAGCGCGGGATTTTCAGAAGCTAGCAGCTAGTGTCGCCGCTCGCTCGGATGATTATTTTATTTTTGGACAGACCTTTTTGCTCCTCGCAACCGTTTTATCCGCGATCACGATTGCAATGCTTTTCTACCAGTTGTCGCGTACGGCAGATACATCGGGAAATGCCTTGGAACAGCAAACAACCTGGAAGATGGCTACTTACTATCTATTGAGCGGAATCGTACTCAACGCCATCATCTGCGGTACGTTGGGCGTCGTGAATCATCGTTATGAGGCTCGGGTAATTTGGCTTCTCCAACTTGCGTCGATTTCGGGCATCTGCGTGATGGCGCCTTATCTGCCAGCAGTATTCTTTGGCTCTCGCAAGCGACCGCACATGGCTGCCTTGCGCGCCGATCGGTATCACATATCGGCGGGTGAGTGAGCGCCAGACCTTTAGCGCCCCCATGTCGAACCAAACTCCAAGAGTTTCTTATCCGAGCGCACCGTCGAGGCCTCCTCTGTCTTATCGTCGTGCGCGAACTCGCAGAAAAACCGTTCTCACGCTGTTCGGCACTCGCCCTGAAGTCATCAAACTTGCTCCAGTCATTCAACAACTTGAAGCCCGCTCCCTGTCCTTGCGGACATTCAATATCGCATCTGGTCAGCATTCCGACCTTATTCGCCCCTTCATCGAAATGTTCGATATCCGCGTGGATGTCGATTTCAATCTGATGACGGTCAATCAGACTCCAGCCCTATTGCGACGTCGCATCACCGTCGAGTTGCACAAAACACTCAATTCGGAATCTGCGGACCTCATCATGGTCCAGGGGGACACCACGACTGCTCTTGCTGGCGCGTTGGTGGGTAATGAGCGGGGAATTCCTGTGGCTCATGTGGAAGCTGGCTTGCGTTCCGGAAACATTCTCAGTCCATGCCCAGAGGAGCTGAACCGCCGCATGATCACACAGCTTGCCACGTATCACTTTGCTTCCACAGCCAGAAACAGAGAAGCACTGCTGCGGGAAGGCGTCCCTGAAAGCGCGATCTTTCTCACCGGCAATCCTATCGTGGATGCCATGCAAGCAATGGTCAAGAATAAGCAGCCGTCCTCTGACTTGAATGTCTTCAACAGTCTCGGCCAGAAAAAATACATCGTCCTTACCACCCACCGCCGAGAGTCCTTCGGCCGTGTTCTCACGGAAAACCTTCGCGTGCTTTCCCAATTCGTTAAGGACCACGAGGATGTGGTTCTCGTCTTTCCCGTTCATCCCAATCCGAACGTCAGTCATCCGGCAAGAGAAATCTTTGCCGACAACGCTAGGGTGCTGATTCTTCCCCCGCTGCCTTACCGCGATTTCCTCCACATACTCTCGCAAAGCTGGCTGGTCGTTTCCGATTCAGGTGGCATCCAAGAGGAGGTTCCGACGCTCGGCAAACCGCTTCTTATTTTGCGTGAGAATACCGAAAGGCCAGAGTGTATCGAAGCAGGAGTTGCTCGCCTCGTTGGAGGATCTCCCAGAGCGTTGTCTGAGATGCTCGAAGAAGCCTACGCAGAGGGAAGTTGGGTCGACTCTGTTCACTCCATTCCCAATCCCTTCGGCCAGGGCGACAGCGCCCTGCGCATCGTTCAGTCTCTAACGGTCCTCTTGGAAGGCTGCACGCGGCCTGAATCAGCAGTCCAAAAAGGTTCGGATGACTATCGCTGAAAAAACGTGCATTTCTGTTGTCACACCTTGCTTCAACGAAGCGCCCGGTTTGCCGCAACTTGCACGCGAGCTGGCCGTCCTAAGAAACGAACTATCGTCCAACTACGACGTTCGTTTCCTTTTTGTCGACGACGGCAGCACGGATAACACCTGCCAGCTTCTTCACAAGCTGTTTGGCGGCGACTCTGTGTGTACAGTCCTCCAGTCTCCAGTGAATCGGGGAATCGCCGCCGCCATCTTGACCGGAATCCGGGAAGCAAGAACGGAAATCGTATGCTCGATCGACAGTGATTGCACCTACGAGCCTCGCCAACTGCAGAATCTCATTCCCTTGCTGACTCCCGACGTGCAGCTCGTTACTGCCTCGCCGTATCATCCGCGCGGCTCCGTCTGCGGCGTCCCGTCTTGGCGACTGGCCTTGTCCAAATCGGCCTCCGCCCTTTACCGCGTAATTTTGCGTCAGAAACTGCATACCTACACCAGTTGCTTTCGGGTCTATCGGCGGAGTTCAGTCATGCGCCTGAATCTTACCAGAACGGACTTTTCCGGAGTCGCCGAATTGATCGGAAAGCTGGACCTTCAGGGCTTTACCGTCGTCGAATGTCCGGCCCGCCTGCGCGCTCGTGCCCACGGCTTTTCTAAAGCAAGAACCGTGCGCGTCATGGCCTCCCATGTCCGCCTCTTGTTTGAACTCTTCGTGCTTAGACTCTTCCAGATCCTCTTCCTGAATCGCGCCAGAACCGTGAACTCTCCGACCTTGGAAGAAAGCTAGGAGCCAGAACGCCACATGGATCCGACAACGACAATTGCGATGAGGCTGCCTTCAGATCAGGACTCCTCTGGACGGAACCTGGGGGAAACTGAGCTCGCCAATCTATCTCAGGTTATCGCGAGCGGAACCTTGATTTGTACGAAAGGCACCTTCGTCAAGGAATTCGAACGCCGGTTTGCGGACCAACTCGGCGTTCGCCATGCGTTCGCCTGCTCCTCGGGAACAGCCGCGATTCACGCAGCCGTAGCCGCTCTGGATCCCGAGCCCGGCGATGAATTCGTGACCAGCCCGATTACCGACATGGGCGCACTTACTCCGATTCTGTATCAAGGCGCAATTCCCGTGTTCGCCGAGACTGATCCGCGCACCTGGAACATCACGCCCGCAAGTATTGAGTGGGCTCTCAGCGCACGCACTCGCGCCATCATCGTGACTCATCTGTTCGGCAACCCCTGCGACATGGACAAAATTCTAGCCATCGCGAATTCCCGCGGCATTCCGGTTATCGAGGACTGCGCTCAGTCGTTCCTCGCCGAACATCACGGACAGTTTGTCGGCACCATGGGGACGATTTCTTGTTTCAGCCTTCAGCAAGGTAAGCACATTACCACCGGGGAGGGCGGCATCGTCACCACCCATGATGATGACCTCGCTCGACGCATCCGTCTCTTCATTAATAAAGGTTGGGCCTATGAAGAACCGCAACCCGATCACGAATTCCTGGCGTTGAACTACCGCATGAGCGAATTGCAAGGAGCCGTTGCTCTCGCCCAATTGCCGAAACTTGCGACTGCTGTTCAAAAGCGGGTCCTTGCGGCTCGTTCGCTTACCCGCAAGCTTTCAGGGATTCCTGGTATTTCCACACCACACGTAGCCCCCGGCTCTGTCCATACGTTCTGGAAATATTGTTTACGGGTCGATCCGCAGACAATCCGGGGCGGGTGCGATGGCCTAGGCACTCAACTCAAGTCTCAAGGGATTTCCTGCGTCCCCCGTTATATCCAGAAACCTGCGTTCATGTGCCGAATTTTCCAGGAGCAGAAAACCTTCGGTAAGAGTCGCTTCCCCTTCACCTTGGCGCGCCCTGAAGCCCTACGCTATGACGAGGCCCTTTTCCCTCTTACCCGCGAAGCCCTGCAGAACATTCTGGTTTTGCCTTGGAACGAGAATTATCACGAAGAACACGTAAACTACATCGCGAACGTAATCCATGACGCCACACTCCAAGTCACCAACTAAAACGAAGCGTGAGAAGCTTCGGTTCGGCATTGTGGGGGCCGGCGCAGTCAGCCATGCCTATCTCTTGGCCTTCGAGCACTGCGCTGAAGCGAAGCTGGTTGGAGTGGCTGACTGCCGCGCAGAAGCCGCACAACGCGTTGCCGAGAGGATGCGATGTCGCAGTTTCCAGAGTTACGAACAAATGGTCGATGCGTGCTGCTTGGATGCTGCCATTGTCTGTACTCCTCCTTCGACTCACAGAGATATCTCCATCGATCTTATGCGCCGCAAGATTCACGTACTATGCGAGAAGCCGTTCAGTATCAGCGCGCATGCCGCACGCGATATGCTCGCCGTCGCCAGGGCCGAGGGCGTCAAGCTGACCATGGCCTCAAAGTTTCGTTATGTGGACGACGTGATACGCGCCAAGAGCATCGTTGCTTCAGGGGTGCTTGGCGATTTGATT
>Ga0335076_10000227_pt1 | contig 48029 bp, 44 predicted proteins | sample Lox_Sample_25_FD_206717 | JGI IMG/M metagenome (GOLD analysis project Ga0335076, IMG submission 206717) | Soil microbial communities from Loxahatchee National Wildlife Refuge, Florida, United States - Lox_Sample_2.5 | ecosystem: Environmental > Terrestrial > Soil > Wetlands | place: USA... | reverse complement strand
AAGCCACCCCCATTTTTTTCGGATGTGCGGCAAACACTAGGGTTATAAGTCCTTTGTTTTTGTATGTGCGGCAGGCAAAGGGGTTACGGACGCATTTCCCGGATGTGTGGCAGGGAAAGGACTTAGCAGAAATGCAGAAGTCGAAGCGCGGAATTCGATTGTATTGGGAAGGCCGGGAGATGGCGGGAAGTTGTAGGAGGAGGGTGCGGAGCGCCGATTTCATAGTACATGCTAGCACGGAATTTGTTAACTGTCAAGTGAATACAGGCAGTGATAAGCAGGGAATTGAAGAAAAGCGGGGGTAAAAAGGGGAAATTGGCAGTTGAACGAAGAACGAGGAGTAGAATTGCTGGCGCTCCGGGCGGGGTCATCGCTTGCACCTCCGCTTAGGTGGAGCGCTGGAGGACAGGCAGTCCATGACAGATTGGTTCGCGCGCGCGGTGCTCCATGTGAGGGACGTTGAGGCTTCACTCAGGTTTTACGTTGAGCGGCTCGGCTTCACGAGGTCCTGGCGATACGAGGAGGACGGCAGAGCGAGCGTTGCACAGGTCGAGCGGCAGGGCTGCGCGCTGATCCTGGCCGACCATTGGCCGGAGAAGAGCGGCAAAGGGCTGATGTTCATTTCCCTGAATGTCGAGCCGGCCACGCGCGAGGGAGCGACCGTCGCGCTGGACGCGCTGCGTGCGGAACTGGAGGCCAAAGGAGTTTCGGTGAAGGAGGGTTCGTGGGGTTATCGGATCCTGGTGGTGGATGATCCCGACGGGAACCAGCTGTTTTTCAACTATCCGAAATAGACAATCCCGCCGGAGATGGAGGGCATGCCGTCCATTTAGGTACTAGCCTCTGCATTTCCGACAAATCAGAAACCACGTTCAACATTCGTGCTTTAATCATCATACGGCCTATGAAATTCGCACTGTTGCTTGCGCTTTTTCTCACTTCTCCGCTCGTTCAGGCCCGAGTGTCTACAGACGATCCAAAAGTCATTATTGACGAGGTTGACGTGGAGGGAGCGGCTCATATGCCGGAACTCGTCAAGAAGCAGCTGGTTGCTGATCTTCTGCATTCCGAATACGCCGCAGATTCAGACTGGATCGGATCAATCGACAACAAAGTGGAGCAAGCAGAATTTGCAGGTTGGCCAGAAAGGGAAAACCAAGGATATGTGGGATTCTCTGTCCAGGCGACTTCTAAGACTCTGCGAAAAGAACCATCCGCGCTCCACGTTTTGGTCACGGTTCTTGTAAATGAGGGGCACCAAAAGCATCTGAAGGAAATCGATTTTCGATACGTCGAAGAACATACCGCTACAGCTGGTCTCACCCCGACAGAGTTGCGGAAACTAGTCCCGCTGAGCGACGGCGACATTTACAACCGTGAAAAATTCTATGCGGGAATGAGCGCAATCTCGCGCGCATATCATGAACGGGGATTCATCGACCTGACATACACAATCGAGATGCGATTTGACCAGACAAGTGAAACTGTCGCTGTTTTCGTGAGTCTAACCGAAGGCGAGCAATACCGCTGGGGCAAAATTCAGGTGATCGGTCTGAGACCAATGATAGAGTTATCTCTCAAATCGAAGCTAAAACCCGGCGACCTCGCGAATCCGGCACTTATTGATGACTTTTACCACGACAATCAGTCTCTGCTGCCAACTCTTGGATCTCCGAGGGAGGTTAAGTGGTACCGAAATCGGGATCACGCTACCGTCGACCTGACATTTGACTTCCGTGCTCCTCGGTCACCTTAAATCTGGGTTGAAGACTTTCGAGTGCGCGACGAGGGTGAAACCGTCCCCTACGTACTAACCCGAGCCTTTCCGGTTTGCCGTACCGCCAATCTGGGGAGTAGCGCCACCCTTTTGATTTGGCGGCCGGGTCATTCAAACTAAGCGGGAGTTGACCGAGGGCAAAAACGCTGGGAGATTGTGTGGATTGGGGGTCGGACGCCCAGGAGCGTGAGCCATGAGGAACATAATTTTCGCAATCAACCTCACGCTGGACGGCTGCTGCGACCACACCAAACAAACTGCTGATGAAGAAACACACGAATATTTTACGTGCCTCTTGCGAGAGGTTGACCTGCTGGTCTTTGGGCGTATCACCTACCAATTGATGGTTCCATTTTGGCCTGAAGTCGCAAAAAACCAGTCTATGACAAAAGCAATGAACGAATTTGCCCGGGCATTTGACTCCATCCAGAAACTTGTTTTTTCGCGAACCTTAGCGAGCACTGAGGACGGAAATACGAGAATTGTTCGCACGGACCTTCGCGACGAAATCCTCAAATTGAAGGAAGGACAAGGCAAAAACATTTTGGCCGGTGGTGTAAGTGTTCCTTCACAACTGATCGAGCTTGGTCTGGTTGATGAATATCGTTTTGTCGTTCAACCAATCGTCGCGGGAGAAGGAAGACGATTGTTGGAAGGTGCAAACCTGCGGGAGAGCCTGAAATTAAAACTTGTGGAGTCGAAGGTTTTCAAGTCGGGATGCGTTGCGCTTCGTTACTTGAGAGGGTGACGGGAGCAGATTGCTTTGGCTAACCGGTGGAGCGGGACAAGACAAATAGGAGACGCGATCAGTGCTTAGGCGCGGCGCAGACGAAGCTGGATGCGGAGTGGATGTCGCCGGAGCCTTTGTATTGGGCTTCCTCAGGATAGGGGCAGAGAAGATGCGTCATTTTGGCGTGAGCGGGATCGCCGGGGACGGCGCCGCTGGCGATGAAGCTGTCAGGGGCGACGCCTTCGCGGACCCAGCGGTCAATGGCGTCGAGATAGTTGTACTCGGGATCGCCGGTGGGTGAAGGGTTCTGGCCAAAATCGGTGGCGCCGATGCCGCCGGCACAATGTGACATGCCGGGAACCATGAACAGACGGTAGAAATTGGCAGTGCCGCCCTTCATGCGCGCTTGGACGGCTTCGAAATAGTTGACGCTGCTCTGCGGGGGAATCGCGGCGTCATCCCAGCCGTGATACTGGATGAGCTTTCCACCGCGCGCTTTGAGAGGCGAGAGATCAGGATTGATTGCAGCGATGAACGCAGCTTTTTCGTTGGCCAGAGTGATGTCGCGATCGAAATTGAGCGAGCGGAAATCCCACTTGGGATCGTTGAAGATGACGTTGCCGAAGAAGGAGTTTCCGAACATCCAGGCAAGAGGCGGCGTTTTGAATTCAGCGAATCCTCCTGTAATCCAGAGGGGCCAATTGCCAGGGTCGGCTTCGGCGCCGGGTTCGTAGCCGGGGAAAACTTGCCGGCCGGTGCGAGGATTTTGGGGACCGGCATAGATTTTCTTGACGGCGGTGACTTGCGCGGCGGTGAGGCAGTCGGCAGCGTCGCCGGATTTGCACTCGATGGTGGCGGGATCGAAATGGCAGGCGCGAGGATCTTCGAGAATGCCGTCCGGGACGCCGTCGAGCTTGTCGCATGAGGCGACGACGGCCTTCTGCAAGATGGCGAGCTTGGCAGGCGGAAGAGCGCTTTCAGGACTGAAGCGGACGGCTTGTTCAACCCAGACGGAACCGGCGAGAAGATGAATCCAATCGTTCGCGGGCGCGCCGGCGACAATGCCGATGAAATCGTTGGGATAGCGCTGGGCTTCCATGAGCGCTTCGCGGCCGCCGTCGGAACAGCCGACGAAATAGGAGTGCGCGGGATCTTTGCCGTAGAAGGCGTGGATGATGGCTTTGGCCTGGACGGAAGTTTCGTGGACGGCGCGATAAGCGAAGTCCACGAGTTTTTCGGGATGGCCGATGGCCCAAGAGGCGTCCACGAAAGAGCCTTCGTGACCGTCGTCCGTGCCTGCGGTGGCGTAACCGCGGAGAAGAGGCTGGGCCATCGCGCCGAAGGGTATAGAGCCAGCGAAGCCGCCATTGCCGACTTGATTGAATTTGCCATTCCAGGTGGAGAGAGGCAGCCAGACTTCGAACTTGATATTGGAGTCGGAGGTGGGAGTGGCGATGCCCGCGACGCGGCAGAAGGCAGGAAGATCATAAGGAAATGGGGGCATGCCGGGATAGAGGGGCGGTTTATAGCTACCCGCGGCCACGATGGTTGCAGTGGTGATGCTAGCGCCGGTGAGCTTAAGCTTGGCGAGAGCTTCGCAGGAGGATTGAGCCGCGGCACGAGAGGGAAGGAGGGTAAAAACGAAAGCCAGCGTGCAGGCGAAAACAAACGGGGAGGAAAGTTTCACGGGGATCTCCTGAGAACGCGATTTCGAAATGGGCAGTCGACTCGTCGCGGTCACCTTACCGTTGCCGTGCGGGAGCGTCAAGAGCGACTCGTGGGAAGGAGCCGGGAATGCGCAGGGCGGAGTAAGATGTGGCGGAAAGGTTTTGCGCGATGACCCAGAAGCCGGAGTTTTATACGGAGATGAAAAGCCCGGTGGGGCGGTTGAGGCTGGTGGGGGATGATGTGGGGCTGCGGCAGGTGTGGTTTCTCGGAGGAAGGCATTCTAAGGCGGCGCGAAAGGAATGGAAGGAAGATCGAGCGCCATTTGATGAAGCGATCCGGCAATTAGACGCGTATTTTCGAGGCGAGCTAAAGGATTTTGATTTACCGCTGCGGATGGAAGGGACAGAGTTTCAATTGAGCGTGTGGAAAGAGCTGCGGAGGATTCCTTACGGAGAGACGAGGACTTACGGGGAGATGGCAAAAAAGATCGGGAATCCGAAGGGGGTGAGAGCTGTGGGCCTGGCGAATGGGCAGAATCCGATCCCGATCATTGTGCCGTGCCACCGGGTGATTGGGAGCGATGGAAGTCTGACGGGATTTGGCGGAGGAATCGAAAACAAACGGAAATTGCTGGAGCTGGAGAGCGGGCAACTGAAGCTCTTGTAGCACGAGGCGCATGACTGCCGTCCCGGACCCCAAAGCACAAGGAACAGAGGATAGAGAGATCCGGATCTGTATCGAGCATGCGGTCCTAAGGAAGGTCCAGGGCCATTCTGAGCGCGCGGTTGAGTTCGGCAACTCGGGCTGGGGAAAGAGTGCCTACGTAATTTGTGAGATCGGTTTTGCGAAGGCTGACCAGGCTATCGCACATAATCCAAGATTCATGCTTCATACCTTCGTCAGGACCAATGGCGACCTGGGTGGACAGACCTTCACAAGAACTGAAAACGGGAGCGCAGACGACTGTGGAAAAACGCGAGTCAATGAGGACCTGGCGGCTGACGATGACGAAGGTGCGAATGCGCCTGGGATCGCCGCCAGGCCTATAGACGCGATAGAGTTCACCGCGTTTCATGGGGCGATCGGTTGGTGGAGAGTGGGATTCATTCGGGAGCGGACTGATAGTCCAGAACGTCATCCGCTTCGGCGTTCAGGCGGTCAGCGGCAGCGTTCAACCGCGAGAGATCACGGGACTGCAAAGCGGAGCGGCGGCGCTCGCGAAGGAACCCGCGAAGGACCTTTTCGATGTAAGAGGAACGAGACAGCTTGGAACCAGCGAGCCGATCAATTTCGGCCAGGACTTCCTTTGAAAGTGTGACAGACGTCTTCTCTTTCATACCACCAATATACCACCTTCGATGCGGAAGGCCAAGCAGAGTATTCGATACTGGAACAGGTCGAGCCAAAAAGAGGACGGCGACAAGATGGGCGCAAAAAAGAAGGTGAGATGGGGAGTGCTGGGGGCGGCGTCTATCGCGACGCGGAAAGTAATCCCCGGAATGCAAAAGGGGAATTGGAGCGAAGTGGCGGCGATCGCTTCGCGAGATTTGCAGAAAGCGAAGGCCGCGGCCCAAGAACTCGGCATTGCGAAGGCGTACGGGTCATACGAAGAGCTGCTGGCGGATCCAGAGATCGAAGCGGTGTACATTCCGCTGCCGAATCATTTGCACGTGCAGTGGACGAAAAAGGCCGCGGAGGCGGGGAAACACGTGCTTTGCGAAAAGCCGATGGCGTTGAACGCAGAAGAAGCGGAAACATTGCTCGAGGTGCGAACACGGACGAAGCGGAAGATCGGGGAAGCGTTCATGGTGAAGACGCATCCGCAGTGGCTGCGGACACGGCACCTGATTCGGGACGGGAAGATCGGCGAGCTGCGCGGGATCCTGACGGTGTTCAGCTACTTCAACCGCGATCCGCAGAATGTGAGGAACAAGGCGGAATGGGGCGGCGGAGGGTTGATGGACATCGGGTGCTATCCGATCACGCTATCGCGATTCATGTTCGGCGAGGAACCGGTGCGGGCGAGCGGCACGCTGGAGATGGACCCAGAGTTTGGCGTGGACCGGCTGGCGTCGGGTGTTCTGGAGTTTCGCGGCGGGCAATCGGTCTTTACGGTCGGAACCCAGTCGGCTTACCGGCAGAGCATGGAGTTTCTGGGCACCAAAGGACGAATCGCGGTGGAGATTCCATTTAATGCGCCAAACGACCGGCCACTGCGAATCATTGTGGATGATTGCCGGGATTTGTTTGGCGGCGGGATCAGCGTGGAGACAGTTCCAGACTGCGACCAGTATACGATTCAGGGAGACGCCTTTTCACAGGCGATCCGGGAAGATCGGGAAGTGGCGGTGCCGCTGGAAGATGCGATCGGGAATATGAAGGTGATTGACGCGATATTCAGGTCGGCAAGAACGGGCAAGTGGGAAACGCCTTGAGGGGCGAGAAGGCTACTGGCTGAGAAAAGACCTGCGCAGCTGCGAAAATGCGCTGGCGGCTGCCTGGCAAGGCGCATGAAACGCCAGCAGAGCCAGGGAAGCAAAGAAGTAAATGGTCAGCCGGATTCTCATATTCCTATAAACACGGACAGAGAGAAAAGGTTGCTGGTTACTATGGATTTCCCTGCCGGAATTTTCCGGAATTGTCGCGCCGGAGCAGGCCGCTTCAGACAGCAGCAGAAATTTCAAAATGGCGGACGCGGTGGTCGCAATCGCTGAAGAGAACAGCCGCGGCAGGAGCGACGACAGCGGCTTCGGGATCGGGCCCGGCGAAGGCCGAGATGGACTCCATGGATTGCCAGATGGAGAGGACGATCAGCTCGGCATTCGGCCCGGCGGAGCGGGTAAGAAGTTCCGCGCGGACGAAGCCGGGGATGGATTTGAGTTGAGGAGATACGTGCTCCACAAAGTGCCGGGTATAGAGGGGCAGGGAGCCCACAGGCATCCGCGCGGACCAGTAACGAGCGATCATGAGGATGCGCCGGAAGCAGAGGCGGATTCCGGCGTATTGCCGACAACAACGGTCCATTCGCGAATCTGCCAGCGCTTGATGAGGCCGTTACCGACGTAAGGATCGCGAGCAACGAAACGCTCGGCGACGGAAGCATCCGGGCCATGGAAGATCAAAAGAGCGCCGTCCACGGGATTCGCGAGGGCACCCGCAAGGATAAGTTCGCCGCGCGAGAGAAATTCTTTGGCGAGTTCGAGATGTTTCTGCCGATGGGCGGCACGTTTCTCAACATAGCCGTCCACGACTTCCTGGTAGAAGAGTGCGAAATAGGGCATGAACGGACCTCCAGGAAGATTTCATCATAGAGAGCGGAAGGAGCACAGCGAAAAGAGGAGTCGATCAGGGAAGATGCTGATCGCGGAAGAAATTCCAGATGACGCGGGAAGCGTCAATCTGGGAGCTGACTTTGCCGACGATCATTTTCGGCAGATATTGCGGGCCGCCAGGCCAGCCGTGCCCACCGCCTACCACGGTATAGACGACGACTTCCGTGTGATCGAGACCGCCGGCCCAGACGTCGCGATAGATGTGTGTACCGTCCTGAACGCGACCCGGAAGAGTTTCGGAAACGGGCGTGGGACGTGTGTGGTCGAATCCGCACCAGAACCTTGTGGCGGCGGCAAGGGAAATGTTTTCGCCGAGGCCGCCGACAATGGACGCGATCTCGCCGCCATTGATGGGAACAACGGGGTCCTTCGTGCCATGCATGTAAAGCACGGAGATGGGGCGGGAAGGTTTGCAGTCCTGGGGAAGCGTAGAAGGCATGGTGGCCGCGACGGAAGCGACGGCGGCGATTTTGTCGGTGAGATCACAAGCCAGGCGATTGGAGAAGAAGCCGCCGTTCGAAAGGCCTGTGGCGTAAACACGCGAAGGATCAATCGGATGATCGTGCTCGAGCCTGGCGATCAGGGCGCGAATGAAGGCGACATCATCAACGGGCGAGATTTCGCGGCTGTCGTTCCACTGCTTGTTGTAGCCGTCAGGATAAGCAACGGCAAAACTTTCCTGGTCGGCAATTTCGTCAAAATGCGTATGGTGGGGCATATTGCGGGCGTGGCCGCCGCCACCGTGAAAAACGAGGACGAGCGGTATGGGACGAGCGGGATCCACATGGGCAGGGAGATGCAGAATATAGCCGCGAGTGAGGCCGTCTACCAGAATGGTCTCCTGGGAATCGTCGAGAGGAATGCGGTTGGCGCGTGCGAATCGCGAGGCAGCGACGAAAACGAAAACTGCAACAAGGAATAGCGCTGAGAGTAGGAGCAAGCGACGCATCTCTGGCCTCCCGAAAAATCAGTCTAATAGGTATACGAAGGACGGCGGCGAGAATTATCGGCTGGAAAAATCACTCTACAATTCCTTACAAAGTGCGTCCGGAACGAAACGGGTTTGATCGGAGATCAGCCGCCGGCGATGGAGGGCACGAGAAGGACGCGATCGCCTTCCTTAAGAGGACAAGATTCGCCGCCGAGGAAACGGATGTCTTCCTCGTTGAGATAGACGTTGAGGAATTGGCGGATTTGGCCCTGATCGTCACGAACATGGCGGGAAAGACCGGGGAACTGCGTCGTGAGGGAGTCGAGCGCTTCGGCGATGGTGGCGGCGCTACAGGCGAACTTCGGAGTGCCGTCCGTGAAGCGGCGGAATGCAGTGGGAATTTCAATCGTAACGGGCATGATCAGGTCTCCAAATTTAGTCTTGTATGAAACTTCTCAGGAGCGGGACGAATATGAACTCGAGATGGAATCATGGAATTCCCTCAGGCGCGCGCGCCGGAAGCCGCAGCGGAGAGCTGTGAATCCAGGTAAGCCTCGAAAGCATCGAGGCGGGGCGCGATGGCTTCGGAAGGCGGGTACTCCGAGGCAATCGCGTCGGTCGTTTTTAAGCCGTTGCCGGTGATGCAAACGACGGTCGTTTCGGCGGATTTGATGCGGCCCTGAGCCAAAAGCTTCTTGGCCACGCCGACAGTGACACCGCCCGCAGTTTCGGTGAAGATGCCTTCGGTTTCGGCGAGAAGCTGGATGGCGTCCACAATTTCACGGTCGGATACATCGTCCGCCCAACCGCCAGATTCGCGGATTTCGCGCATGGCGTAAGGGCCATCGGCGGGATTGCCGATGGCAAGCGAACGCGCGATGGTGTTGGGTTTCTGCGGCTCGAAACGCTGGAGACCGCGCTTGACCCCATCGGAAATCGGCGAGCAGCCGGTCGCCTGAGCACCGAAGAAGCGAACGGGCTTCGCTTCGACCCATCCGAGAGCGACCAGTTCACGAAAGGCTTTGGCGATCTTGCCGATAAGCGAACCTCCGGCCATGGGGACAACGACGTTATCCGGAAGGCGCCAGCCGAGTTGCTCGGCGATCTCAAAGCCGTGGGTTTTCGAGCCTTCCGCGTAATAGGGTCGAAGATTGACGTTGACGAGGCCCCACTGGAAGCGATCGGCGATTTGCGCGCAGAGACGGTTCACGTGATCGTAGTTGCCATTGATGCGAACGATGCGGGCGCCGTAAACGGCAGTGTTGAGAACCTTTGCGGGTTCGAGATCGGCGGGAATGAAGACACAGGCGTCGAAACCGAGCTGCGCGGACTGAGCTGCAACAGCATTGGCGAGATTGCCGGTGGAGGAACAGCCGACGGTCTGAAAGCCAAAGCGGCGGGCTGCAACGAGAGCGGTGGCAACGACACGATCCTTAAAAGACAAGGAAGGGAAGCAAACTGCGTCGTTCTTAAAGTAAAGCTCCTTTAGTCCCCACTGCGAGGCCAGTTTTTTCGAGGCTACGAGGGGAGTGCCGCCTACGGCGCTCGGGGGCATGAAATTCTCGGGGAGGGGAAGAAATTCGGCGTAGCGCCACATATTGAAGGGACGGGATTCGGTCTTCCGTTTTTCGATGCGCTTTTTCAGCGAATCCAAGTCAAAAGCGACCTCGAGCGGAGAGAAGCACTCTTCACAGAATGACCTGGGGGCATTGCCCCAGGTTTTACCGCATTCGCGGCATCGCAATTGGTAATATTCAGACATCGTTCCCCCCAAGATGGCACGCCCGCGGCGGAGAGGCTGGGCCAGCCTGCGGCTTTAATTTGATGACATGATGGCCGAATCGGGCAGCGCGGAGGGAAACAAAAAACCCTCCGTGCCAAAGAGTGCAAGGAGGGGTCTCAGAACTTCTAAGAATCTCTGCCAGCTCTTTAGCAGTTTTTTACGTGGAGCAAGTTGCCCTAAATCGCCACGTGTCAAAGGCTCCCGCTAACCGGTCGCCCCGCCGCAACCGCGGCTCTATTATTTATGGATGACTTTGCGGGAATTGTCAAGCGGTTCAAGGGGCCCGCGCTGTCATATAATCCGTTCCGAAGATGAATCTCCCACAGGGTACAAAGCTCGGACCGTATGAAATCTTATCGCGGCTGGGCGCGGGCGGAATGGGTGTGGTGTACCGCGCGCGGGACGGGCGGCTGGATCGCGATGTCGCCATCAAAGTCCTTCCGGCAGGATTGCTCACCGAGGAACACGCGAGGAAACGATTCCGCAGGGAAGCCCTGGCACTTGCCAAGCTGAGCCACCCAAATATCGCCGCGGTCCACGATGTGGGCGAGCAACAGAGCGCGGACTACATTGTCATGGAGTGCGTCAACGGGACTTCGCTGGCGGAGCGAGTCAGTTCAGGCACCCTTTCCGTGAAGGAGGCGATTGGGCTCGCGGTGCAGATCGCAGCGGCTCTCGAAGATGCCCATGAGCATGGCGTTGTGCATCGCGATCTAAAGCCCAGAAACATCATGGTGACTCCGAAAGGCCATGTGAAGGTTCTGGACTTTGGATTGGCGAAACTACTGACTCGTTCGGGAGACGCGGAAGCGACAGTATCGATGACGGAGACGAAAGGGGTGGTGGGAACACTGTTGTACATGTCTCCGGAGCAGGCTGAGGGCAAGGCGGTGGATGAAAGGACCGATTTGTGGAGTCTCGGAACAGTGCTGTACGAAATGCTGGCGGGCAGGCCGCCTTTCGAAGGATCGAGCGCGCTGAGCTTGTATCGGGCTGTCACGGAAGACACACCAAGACCGCTGAGGGAGATTCGCGGCGATATTCCGGAGGAGGCGGAAAGGATCGTTGCGAGGGCGATGGAGAAAGAGGTCGCGAAGCGGTACCAGAAAGCCGAAGAGATTTCCCGCGATCTTCAGAGCTTGCTGCTAAAGCTGAGCTCGACGGAAATTGGAATCCCAGGCGAAAAGAGGTCCTCCTCAGGCATTTACGTGGGAACTTTCGTTGTCGTAATCGCCGCGATGTTGGCGACCGGGGCGTGGCTCTACGATGGAATGAGACACCGCCAGTGGGCAAGGGAAGACGCACTTCCGGAAATCGCGAAGCTAAGGGGAATGGATCGGCCGCTGGCGGCATATCTCCTGCTTGGGAAAGCCAAAAGGTATTTGCCAGGCAACGCGGCGATCGAGCAGGACGCCGAGGAAAACGAGCGAAAGCTGTCGATACAGTCAGAACCCAGCGGCGCGGACGTGGCGATTCAGGACTACGTGGCGCCGGACAGCGAGTGGCTCGATCTGGGGACCACGCCGATCAAAGAAGTGGTGATCCCTGATGGTTATTTTCGCTGGAGAGTAAGCAAAGCCGGAACGTCGGAGTTCGTTACCGCTCCGCTTACAGTAGCGAAGATGGATTTTCCTTTGGCCCAGGCCCAGAGGGCGCCTCGGGGCATGGTTTGGGTGCCGGCGAAAACGTACGAGGATTACATCGGTTTTGTCGGGTGGGTCGGACCCTACCGCCTGCCGTCGTTCTACATGGACAGGTTCGAGGTCACGAACCGGGAATATCAGGAGTTCATAGACAACGGCGGATACGAGACGAAGAAATACTGGAAGGAGAGGTTCGTCAAGGATGGACGCGAGCTGAGCTGGGAAGAGGCCATGAATCAGTTTCGCGATGCAACAGGGCGGGCGGGGCCCTCCACCTGGCAGGGAGGGCACTATCCCGACGGAGAAGAAAACTATCCTGTTTCCGGTGTCAGCTGGTATGAAGCCGAAGCGTATGCGGCGTTTCGCGGAGAGAGCTTACCCTTGTTTACGCAGTGGTATGAAGCGGCGCCGCCGGACGTAGCGCGGTACACCGTGCAAGCCAGCAATATATCGCGCGCGAGTCTCGCGCCTGTTGGGGAATTCAAGGGCGTTGGGCCGTACGGCACCTATGATATGGCCGGAAATGTGAAGGAGTGGACGGCAAACGCAGTCGGGAATAACCTGCGCTTCATTTTGGGCGGGGGATGGAAATCGCAATCGTACGTTTATATGGATGCCGAAGCGCTTTCGCCCTTCGATCGAGAGGAAATGAATGGTTTTCGGTGTGTCCAGAATCTGGCGCCAATACCCTCGGACGCTGCGGGCCCCGTAAAGCTCCAGACAAGAGATTTTTCGAAGGCGAAGCCGACGTCGGATGAAGTGTTTCGTGCATATCAGGGCATGTATGCATACGAGAAGACGCCGCTGAACGCAAAAGTGGAAGGTGTGGTCCAGGATACAAAGGATTGGCGTGAGGAAAAGATTAGCTTTGACGCGGCGTATGGCGGCGAGCGGCTTGCGTCTTATCTTTTCTTGCCGAAGGGAGTGCAGCCGCCATACCAGACGATTCTCTTCTTTCCGAGTGCGCGGGTGCTGGATATCCCCGACAGCCGGACGCTGGGCGACATCCGGTTTTTCGACTACGTGGTGCAGAGCGGGCGGGCGGTGATGTATCCCGTGTATCAGGAGACCTACGAGAGGAGGGTGAAGCATTCGCTACCGGGAGGAGGGGAGGGACTGCAGGTGATCGTGCAGAGGTACAAGGACGCGGCGCGCGCATTGGATTACCTGGAAACGCGCAAGGACATTGACAGCAGCAAGTTTGCGTATATGGGGGTAAGTATGGGTTCCGCGGAGGGCGTAATCTATACCGCTCTATTAGGCGACCGGGTGAAGACGGCGATCTTTCTAGATGGAGGTTTTTTCATTTTTCCGCCTGCGCCGGGATGGGACCAAGTGGACTTTGCACCGCGGATCAAGGTGCCAGTGTTGATGGTGAACGGGAAATATGATTTTTCGTTTTCACCGGAGAGAGCACAAGAACCTTTATTCCGGATGCTGGGTACCCCGGAAGCTGAAAAGAAATGGGTGCTTATGGACACGCCACACGACGTGACCGCCGACCGGCCGTTGCTCGTCAAGGAAGTGTTGGGCTGGCTGGACAAATACCTGGGACGGGTACAGTAGGACGTGCGGATTTGAGGGATTCGAGACGAGCGATGTCCCGAACAGGATCGTCGCATCAGGTTCAGAAAGAGATGACAACAGTTTGGGCGCGTGCTGCGTCAAAGGAAGAGACGGCGACGGGCGTGCCCGGCCTTTGGTACAGTATGATTCGCGTAGCAGTGCTGGGACGCCGCAACCCCGGAATGAGCGCGGTGTTATACTGCTAGGGCAGTTCGCGGAGCCGTCCGCGACGGTAAGAGTGGCGGAGAGACGCTGGAGTACCTCCAATGGGTGAGCAAGTGAAAGAACTATACGATTGGGCGCGCCGTAGGAAGGTCCTGGCTTTGTTTTTTGTGGGCCTGACCCTGGTGGTGGGAATCTTCATCGGCACGATCGTGTCCGGACGCGTATCTGCCATGAAAAGCATGAGTTTTGTGGCTGGAAGAGGCGCCGCGCCTCTGGCATTGCCGGAGGTCGTCCCGTCGTCCGCATCGTTCGCTTCCATCGTCAATAAGGTGGAACCCGCGGTCGTGAACATCTCGACGACTCAAGTGTTGGAGAAGCAGCAAACGAACCGGAAACGGCACTCGGGTCAATCCGACCAAGACGACCCGATGCAGGACTTTTTCGATCATTTCTTCGACGGGCGCTCGGATGCGCCACCGGCAGCGGAACGCAGTCTCGGTTCGGGGGTGATCGTAGACAAGAACGGATTTATCCTGACGAACAACCATGTCGTCGAGCAAGCCACGAAAATCCAGGTGCAATTAAACGGAGATCCGACCAAGTATTCGGCCAAGCTCGTGGGTGTGGACGAGGAAACGGATCTGGCAGTCGTTAAGATTGAAGCCGGGAAGGAATTGCCGACAGCTAAGCTGGGAAACTCGGACGGCGTTCATGTGGGAGATTGGGTCCTGGCGATTGGAAGCCCCTTTGGCTTGCAGGCTACCGTTACGGCGGGGATCATCAGCGCGACCGACCGCACCAACGTCGGGAGACAGTTTCAGCGCTTCCTACAGACGGACGCTGCGATAAATCCCGGAAATTCGGGCGGGCCGCTGGTGGACTTGGCAGGGCAGGTTATCGGCATTAATACGGCGATCATCACAGGAGGCCGCGGATATGAAGGCGTGGGATTTGCGCTCCCTTCTGGCACAGCAATCAATGTATACAATCAGCTGATCAAGCAAGGGCGCGTGACCCGGGGTTCGATTGGAGTGTCGTTCCAGGAGGATCTGGGCACCAATCCCATCACGTTGAAGGAACTTGGCGCTCCGTACGGCGTGGTCATCATGGGCGTGGAGCCTGGCAGCCCGGCAGAGAAAGCGGGACTGAAAGGCGGAGATGTGATTACTGCCGTGAATGGCAAGGCAGTGAAAACAGGCAACGACTTGGTCAATCCGATCGCGCAAGCGCCCATCGGAAGCAAGGTAAAACTCAACTTTGTTCGCGAAGGGCAGCAGAAGGAAGTTGACGCCGTGGTGCAAGACCGCACAAGAGTGTTTCCGAACGCGGCAGGAAAGATGAACGACCAGCCTGATGAAGAGACACCGGCGGAATTTGGATTGCGCGTCGAGAGCCTTACGCCGGAAAGAGCCTCACAAGTCGGAGTGGAAGGCTACAAAGGCGTGGTTGTGACCGCGGTGGATCCCGCGAGCTTTACGGACGACCTGGGATTCTCGCGCGGCGATGTGATCACCGAAATCAACCGGCAGCCGGTCACCTCGATGGCGGACTATAAAGCAGCTATCGCGAAGCTCAAGCCGGGATCGAGTGTGGTATTTAAGGTTTTGAGGGCAACGGACGCCAACCGGGTCTTGACGGTATTCCTCTCCGGAGTCGTACCTTCAGACAACGGGCAATAGGTGCCAACGAAGAATCTATGAGTACGGGGAATAAAATCCTGCGTCAAGCTCTGTTATTGATGGTTCCAGTGTTCTGCATGTGGGGCTGGACACCGGCCGCCCATGCGCAGGTAAACCGCACCAAGAAAGCTCATACGAGTGCGGCGCATTCGAACAGCTCCCATACACGGAAAGTCCGAACGAGGAGGAGAATTTCGCACAGTCGACGGCAACGAGGGCAAAGAGTGCCAACAGGCGACCGCATCTCGGAGATTCAGGCAGCCCTCGGAAAAGACGGAGCATATACCGGCGAGCCGACCGGAAAGTGGGATAACAGCACGATCGAAGCTATGCGCAAATTCCAGGCGGAACACGGATTAAACCCTTCGGGTAAGATTGACGCGCTGTCGCTCGAGAAGCTTGGGCTCGGATCGGAAACAGCAGGGATTGCAGCGCCTCTCCCTCCAGTCAATTCTTCCTCTGCGAATCCGGCAGCCCCTTCACAGACTGCCGAGAGGCAGTAGCGTCCTTAAAACCTGCTGGAAACAGCCAAAAAAGACATTCTAACTTGACTCTCAACGGGGCTTCGCCGCCGGAGTTCCCGGGCGGACGGATTTTTCTCTGCGTTTCGCTTCCGGGTTGTGGGGCGACCAATCCTCCGGTGGAAATGAGACGCGCCAGAACCGTGGTGACGGCTCTGCGAATTCCACTCCGACTTCCGGGTCTCCGGACTGTCCGGTCATTACTCCAACCACCCTGCAGTCGGATGTCTCATTGGTTTTCATGTTCGTCAGAGTAAGGTATTGACCTGTAGCAACCGGTTCGAGCAACCGTAGCGAGGCCCCGTGAGCGTTAACCACCAGAGTTGAAGCCTTCTCCGAAAAGGGCTTGCCATCGAGACGCACACCCCTTACAAGAACGCTGATGACCAACAGGATGCGCTGGCTGCGGCGTGCCGATTTTTGCGGTAAGACAGGTGAATTCAAGCGACTCTTCCACGTTTCAGTTCCCCTGATTTTGCCGAGATGCAAGCTTACCGGAGAGGGGAACCGCCCGGATAAGGGAGAGCGTCTGCAGGGCCAAAGGCGATTAGATTTGTCTAATTGTTCTCCAATCCGTGAAAAAGAACTCCGGCGGCCAGGATGAAACAAGAACGACACTTATGCGCGCTCAGTGCACCTATACAGCGGGAATGGCTCCGCGTTTGACGGAGTTCTCCACGATTTGTAAGATTTCAAGGAAGAGTAAAAGATTGTCTTGATGCCGCATTCCGCTGAGTTGCGGCGCGATCAACAGGACGAGGAGGGGCAATGGCAACAGCAGTTGCGCCCAGGGTCTACAAGAATTTCATCAACGGCGAATGGGTAGAAGCGAGCGGCGGCAAAGCCTACGAGAATCGCAATCCGGCAAATACGGATGAGCTCGTGGGGATGTTTGTTACATCGTCGTCGGAGGACGTAGACGCCGCGGTGAAAGCGGCGAGGGAAGCATATAAGTCATGGCGCCTGGTTCCGGCGCCGAAACGCGCGGAGATTCTTTTTCACGCCGCCGAATTGCTGGTGCAGCGCAAGGAACAGTTCTCACGCGACATGACCCGCGAGATGGGAAAGGTGCTGGCTGAAACGCGCGGCGACGTGCAGGAAGCAATTGACATGACGTATTACATGGCCGGCGAAGGCAGGCGGCTGTTCGGTCAGACGACGCCTTCGGAATTGCCCGACAAATTCGCGATGAGCGTGCGACAGTCGATTGGCGTGTGCGGGTTGATCGCGCCGTGGAATTTCCCGATGGCGATTCCTTCGTGGAAGATGATGCCCGCGCTGGTGTCGGGCAACACCGTCGTGTTGAAGCCAGCGGAAGACACACCGCTTTCTTCCTATCACCTGGTGCAGACCGTGGTGGAAGCCGGACTTCCACGTGGAGTGGTCAATCTGGTGAGCGGCGACGGGCCGAACGCGGGCGCTCCCCTGGTGAGACACAAAGATGTGCCAGTGGTGAGCTTTACCGGTTCGAGTTCCGTCGGGCGGCTCGTTGCGGAAGCATGCGCTCCGGAGTTCAAGCACTACAGCCTGGAAATGGGGGGAAAAAACATCATCATCGTCATGGACGATGCGAATCTGGACCTCGCGATTGACGGAGCGATTTGGGGAGGTTTCGGCACGACCGGCCAGCGCTGCACTGCTGCCAGCCGCGTCGCCGTCCACAAATCTGTCTACAAGGAATTCATGTCCCGATTTGTGCAGCGCGCCAAGAGCCTAAAAGTGGGCGACGGCTTGGATTCTTCGGTGGAGATGGGACCATGCATCAATGAGCAGCAACTTAAGACGGTCATGTCTTACGTGGAAATTGGAAACGCGGAAGGCGCAACGCTGCTCGCGGGTGGAAACCGCCTGGACTCAGGGTCCCATGCGAAAGGATGGTTCCACGAGCCGACCGTGTTTGGCGATTGCCAGCCGACGATGAGGGTGGCGCAAGAAGAGATCTTCGGCCCGGTGGTTTCGGTCATTCCGATTGAGGGCCTCGAGGAAGCTTTGGAGGTTGCCAACGGGGTGGTTTATGGATTGTCCGCCTCGATTTACACGCGAAACGTCAACCGCGCGTTCGCCGCGGCGCGCGATCTCTACACCGGAATCGTGTATGTGAACGCGCCGACGATCGGCGCAGAGACCCATTTGCCGTTTGGCGGAACCAAGCAAACCGGGAACGGCCACCGCGAAGCGGCCATCGCCGCAATTGACTTTTTCACTGAATGGAAAACGATCTACGTGGATTATTCGGACAAGCTGCAGCGGGCGCAAATTGACAACAATTGAGGCACTTTAGCTGGTTGCGACACGTGGACGGCACGGCGCGTTGACCGAACTTGACAGGGTTCCTAGAATAGAAGGTAGCACTGGTCTCGTGCGAGTGCTGCTATGCGCAACGCCGCCCTTCAGGAACGCCGCAATCGCCAGATTCTGGCGGACATTGTCCGCACGTATATCGAATCTGGCGAACCTGTATCTTCGCGCGCGATCTCCAAACGTTTTGAAGAGACACTGAGCACTGCCACGATTCGCAATATCATGGCTGATCTCGAAGACGGCGGCTTTTTGTACCAGCCGCATACCTCCGCGGGACGCGTGCCCACGGCAGCGGCGTACCGGTTTTTCGCGCAGGAAATCGCGACTCAGGCGACCATGAGCTTGGCGGACAAGGAGTGGATCCGAGGCGAGCTTGCGGCAGCCACGAACTCTTCTGAGATTACTGAACGGGCGGGGCACGTTCTTGCGGTGGTATCGCAGGGATTGGGAATTATCGTTTCACCACCTCTCGGGAGGACCGTTCTGGAACACGCGCGAATGTGGCTCCTGCCGGACGGCCGCGTGGTGGTAGTTCTGATTTCGCCTGGTGGAATCACGCGCGACAGAATTTTGCGGCCCGGCCGACAGTTCACGCAAGCGGAGCTTGACGCAACAGCGGAATTCCTGAACCGGCACTACTCGGGCTCGACGCTAGAGACCATCCGCGGTGATCTCCTGCAAAAGCTCGCGACCGACCGCGAGCGCTACGAAGGTTTGGTTGGCAGCGCTCTGGTGTTGTGCGACCCGGCGCTGCTGGGCGACGATCCGTCACGCCAAGTGCACGTGGAAGGAACGGCTCAAATGGTCGGGGCGATGGAATTTTCCGACCAGGTGCAATTGAAGGACTTGCTTGGTGCGATCGAGGAAAAACACCGGCTGATCACGGTTCTGAACGCGTGTATTGACGCGCCAGAGCCGGTGCTCGTGCAGATCGGCGTGAAAGAACTTCCGAACGCGGGAGAAAATCTGGCGCTGATCAGCGCGCCCTACGCGCGCGGGGAGGTGGTCCAGGGTTCGCTGGGCGTCATCGGCCCCACGCGGATGCACTATGAACGGGCGATCAGTGCGGTAGCCTATGTTGCGCAGCTTTTCAGTGAAGCTTTAAATAAAATTCAGTAGGACAGTAACCATTGTCCCGGAGAGGGAAGCGAAGAGTGGCGAAGGAGATCAAGATCAACGCAAAGCGCGATCCGGAAGAGCAGGACTCGCGCGGTGAAAATCAGGCAGCGGCCGAAGAAGTGACGCGCGGGGAGGCCGATTTGGCGAAGGCTATGGCGGAATTGGAAGATTTGCGCCAGACGCTGCTGCGGCGCCAGGCGGACTTTGACAATTACCGCAAGCGAATCGATCGCGAACGTGGCGAAGAGTCAAAGTATGCGACAGCCCGGGTGATTGAGGGGCTGATTCCCATCGTGGATGGATTCGAGCATGCCCTGGCGGCGCACCGGGAGGAGGAATATGAAAGCTATCGCAAGGGATTTGAGCTGATCTACAAACAACTGCTCGATAGCCTGGCAAAGCTCGGTGCGGAGCGGATCGATCCGCTTGGCAAGAACTTCGATCCTCATTTGCACCAGGCTCTGGACCGCACGGAAACTTCCGAGTATCCCGACGGAACTATCCTTCAGGTATTCCAGCCCGGGTACGTTTTTCATGGGCGCGTTTTGCGCCCGGCGATGGTGCGCGTGGCCGTTCATCCGGCTGCCGCATCGAAAAGTATAGTGAATTAATTCGACCGCGAAACGGAAATCAGTGGCACGTTGAATTAGCAGGGTGCCGCGAACGTTGAGGAGAAAGATGCCCAAGGGTAATCAGAGAGATTATTACGAGGTTCTGGGAATAGCTCGGACGGCGTCCGTCGAGGAGATCAAGTCCGCCTATCGCAAAGCCGCGCTCAAGTGGCATCCGGACCGCAATCCGGAGAACAAGTCCGAAGCGGAAGTGAAGTTCCGCGAATCAACGGAAGCCTACAGCGTGCTAAGCGACGGCGAGAAGCGCCAGGTGTACGACACCTACGGGCACGCCGGATTGAGCGGATCTGCCGGCGGCGTGGATTTCAACGGCACGATCTTCCAGGATTTCCACGATATTTTTGGCGACTTCTTCGGCTTCGAAGATCTCTTCGGCGGCAGGCGGGGAAGGTCGAGAACGCAGCGCGGGGCGGACCTTCGCTATGACATGACCCTGACTTTCGAGGAAGCCGCCGCGGGCGTCACCACCAAAATAAAACTTCCGCGGCAGGAACTTTGCGGCGTCTGCAAGGGGACTGGCGCAAAGGCGGGGACCGGGGTCACCGCCTGCCAAACGTGCGGCGGCCGGGGCCAACTTGCCTATCAGCAAGGTTTCTTCACTATTACGCGGACTTGTCCGGCTTGTCAGGGCGCGGGCCAGGTAATTCGCGAACGCTGCCCGGACTGCAAAGGGAAGGGAAGAATTGAGCGCGAGCGAACCATTGATCTGCGCGTTCCGCCAGGCGTGGATACCGGGACGCAGTTGCGCAAGCCGGGAGATGGCGAAGCCGGGCCGAATGGCGGCCCTAGCGGCGATTTGTACGTTTTCCTGGAAGTGAAAGAACATCATTTCTTCGAGCGGCGCGGCGCCGATCTGTATTGCACGATTCCGGTCAGCATCGCACAAGCGGCTCTCGGCGCGGAATTGCCGGTTCCGGGGCTCAACGGAGACGAGCATCTGAAAATTCCCGAAGGGACGCAAAGCGGCGCAGTTTTTCGGATGAAGGGCCGTGGCTTACCCGATCCGCACGGAGGCGGAAGGGGCGATCTGTACTACCATGTGCGGGTCGTCACGCCAAGCAAGCTGAATCGCGAGCAGCGGAAACTGATGGAGCAGCTTGGAGCCACAATCAAGGTAGAAAACAAGCCGGCCGAACGCGGCTCAACGTTCTTTGATAAGGTGAAAGACATTTTTGGCTGAAGCTCGCTGAAGCCGTTGCGCATCGAGCCTCGCTGGGGAAGACGCGGCAATCCAAGTTCCTATAAACTTGGACCGGGATGCGTAGACGGTTCTTCGTCCTAGGATTTCAAAACGGCCGTGCCGTCATGGCCGGAGAGGCCGCGTATCACCTGGGTCATGTTTTGCGCGCTCACACAGGACAATTGCTCGAGCTGAGTGATGGGCAGAACGTCTGGCTGGGTGAAGTCGAGAAGGTGACGCGCGAGCGGATTGAATTCAAGCTGGTCGAAAAGCTGCCGGCCCACTTTCCTTCAACGGAAATCACTCTTTTGCTGTCCATCGTGAAGTTTGACGCGTTCGAATGGGCCCTGGAGAAGGCCACGGAGTTAGGCATCAGCAGAATTGTACCTGTGGCTGCGGACCGCAGCGAAAAAGCTCTCCTCAAGGCGGCGCCGAAGCGCGCTGACCGTTGGAAGAAGATTCTTCTGGGTGCGGCAGAGCAGTCGCGGCGGGTAAGCGCACCTTCCTTGGAAAAAGTGACTGAACCTGAGCAGGCTTTCGCAAGCGCATCGGCGGAAATCAAACTTCTGCTTTCCGAGCGGCAAGATGCTCCTTCCATGAGATCAATGCTGGAGGGAAAATTTCCGTCCAGCGTTGCGCTTGCGGCCGGGCCGGAAGGCGGATGGAGCGACCCGGAATTCAGTCAAGCCGAGCGCGCGGACTTCTTGCAGGCCTCGATGGGTTCGCTCATTTTGCGCACGGAAACGGCTGTGATCGCCGCGCTGGCCAATTTGAACTACGCTCTGTCGCGTCCGAATGCTCCATGAATCTTCGGGTTCTCAAAGATTTGCTCGCCGCGGCGGACGGTCCTCTTGGAGCGAGGTTATGTGCTGGGTAGAATTCGCGCTCCGAGTATTAAACATTAGCCTGCACCGTCCTTCTGTGATGAGGAATGGGCAAAATCGCAATAGCGCGGCGACCGATTCGCGTGTTATAAGTACAAGGTAAGGGAAAATGCAGAACAAGGACGAGAAACCACTTCCCGCGAAAGCTGTTCCTCCCGCACCGGCGACTTCTCCTTCCTCTTCCCCCACAGAGCCCGCTCCCGGCGCAAATTCTCATGGGCATTCGCTGCGCAATGAGATCCGCACCTGGACGCGCGACCTCTTGATTGCCATCGGACTGGCGCTGGTCATCATCGTATTTCTCTATCAGCCGGTGAAGGTCGAGGGAACGAGCATGGCGCCGCTTCTCTCCGACCAGGAACGCATCTTCATCAACAAGTTTGTATATCGCTTCGAGCCGATCGAGCGCGGCGATGTGGTGGTCTTCTGGTATCCCCTCGATCACACGAAGTCGTTCATCAAGCGCGTGATCGCTTTGCCGGGAGAAACGGTGGAGATTCGCCAGGGCGTCGTATACGTAAACGGCAAGACGCTTCCTGAACCGTATGTACCTGCGAGATACGAGGACATGAGCGATTATGGTCCCGTTAAAGTTCCTCGCCAGATGTATTTTGTGATGGGAGATCACCGTATCAGCTCGAATGACTCCCGGATTTTTGGACCGGTGGCGCGGCGGTTCATTTACGGGCGCGCCGTCTTTGCCTACTGGCCCATGGATCACTTCGGGACTCTTTACTCGGCGGAAGCACCAGACAAGCAGGAATGAAGGACGGAGGACCATCTGAGCGAAGTTCCACACCGGCCCGCGATTCTCGCGCTCGAAGACGGGCGCGTCTTTAACGGCCGCGCGGCTGGCGCCATTACGCGCCGCGGCGGCGAAGTCGTTTTCAATACCAGCCTCACGGGCTATCAGGAAGTTTTTACGGATCCGAGCTATGCCGGGCAAATCGTCTGCCTGACCTATCCGCACATTGGAAACGTCGGCGCGAATCTCGAGGACGAGGAATCCTCACGGCCGTGGATTGAGTCGCTGGTGGTACGTGAGTTTTCGCAGATTTCTTCCAACTGGCGTTCCACGGAATCGGCTCATCTGTACCTTAACCGTCACAAAATTCCCGTGATCTGGGATCTGGATACTCGCGCTCTGGTGCGCCACATTCGCAAGGTGGGAGCCCTGCGCGGCATAGTGTCCACGGACGGGACGGCGGCGGAACAGCTTGTCTTTGAGGCCAGGCAACTTCCCAGCATGGCTGGACAGGAACTCGCCAGCCGCGTGAGTTGCTCAAGGCCATACGATTGGGCCCAAGGTTCCATCGAACTGGCTACCTCGCCGTGGTCGGAATCCATGGGCGAAGCGGGTTCTCAGCAGGGTACCGAGAGATTCCGAGTTGTTGCTTATGATTTCGGAATCAAGCAGAACATTCTGCGGCTACTGACCGATCACCACTGCGAAGTGGGAGTGGTGCCTGCCACGACTTCTGCCGAAGACATTTTGGGAATGAAGCCCGAGGGCGTTTTCCTGTCGAACGGCCCGGGCGATCCCGAGCCCATGGACTACGCAGTTGAAAATGTGCGCAAGCTCGTCGGTCGTGTTCCTGTGTTTGGCATTTGTCTGGGACATCAGGTTTGTGGGTTGGCGCTGGGTGGAAAGACGTTTAAGTTGAAATTCGGGCACCACGGCTCGAATCATCCGGTAAAAAATCTTCTGACCAACCAGGTTGAAATTACGGCACAGAATCATGGGTTCTGCGTGGACCCCGATTCGTTGCCGTCGAGTGATATCGAAATGACCCACTTCAACCTCAATGATGAGACGAACGAAGGCTTCCGGCACCGGTCGGCTCCGCTCTTCAGCGTGCAATATCATCCGGAAGCGTCGCCGGGTCCGCATGATTCGCATTATCTGTTCACGCAGTTTACCGACTTGATGAAGGAGTGGCAGAGCCCGGGAAGTTCGCGAAGATAGGAAATCCGAAGCGAAGTGGTGTGCATTGACGACAAGCGGGTAGCCTCAAAGGGGCAGAATGCCGAAGCGGAAAGACATTAAGAAGATTCTGATCATTGGCTCCGGCCCGATCATCATCGGGCAGGCATGCGAATTCGATTACTCCGGTGCTCAGGCGTGCAAAGCGCTGCGCGCCGAGGGCTATGAAGTCGTTCTCGTCAACTCAAATCCGGCGACCATCATGACCGACCCGGAATTGGCGCACCGGACCTACATCGAACCGCTGACCAAGGAGTATCTCGAGGAGATCATCGCTCGCGAGCGCCCCGACGCGCTGCTGCCGACCGTTGGCGGGCAAACTGGATTGAATCTTGCTGTAGAACTCGCCGAAGGCGGAGTTCTGGAGAAGTATCACGTTGAAATGATCGGCGCATCGCTGCGCGCCATTAAAGTCGCCGAAGACCGCCTCTGGTTCAAGGACGCATGCCGCAAGATCGGCCTGGAAGTCCCTGCCTCCGCACTGATCAACAACGCGCAGGATGCTCTGCGCCTCTGCGAACAACTCGGATTCCCTCTTGTCATTCGGCCCTCGTTCACCCTGGGTGGCACCGGCGGCGCGATCGCGTACAACCGCGAGGAATTTTCCGAGGCTATCTCGCATGCGCTTGACGTCAGCCCCGTGCACGAAGCGCTCGTTGAGGAATCCGTACTCGGCTGGAAAGAGTACGAGCTCGAGGTGATGCGCGACTTCCGCGACAACTTCGTGGTCATCTGTTCCATCGAAAATTTCGATCCCATGGGGGTGCACACCGGCGATTCCATTACCGTGGCCCCCGCGCAAACGCTGACTGACAAGGAATACCAGCGCATGCGCGATGCCGCTGCGGCAATCATTCGTGAAGTTGGCGTGGAAACAGGCGGTTCGAACGTGCAATTCGCGGTCAATCCAGAAAACGGCCGGATGGTCGTGATTGAGATGAATCCGCGCGTTTCTCGCAGCTCTGCGCTGGCCAGTAAAGCTACGGGTTTCCCAATTGCAAAAATTGCCGCGCGCTTGGCGGTGGGAATGTCGCTGGACGAAATCCCGAACGACATCACGAAAAAGACGCCCGCGTGTTTCGAGCCCACCATTGATTACGTGGTCACAAAGATTCCCAAATGGCAGTTTGAAAAGTTTCCCGGCGCGGACAGCACCCTCGGCACACAAATGAAATCCGTGGGCGAAGTGATGTCCATCGGGCGGACATTCAAGGAGTCTTTGCAAAAGGCGGTTCGCTCGCTGGAACCGCATGCACCGTGGCGCGCCCCGGCGGAAGCGCCTGACTCGCTACTGCGCGAAAAGCTCGCCACACCGCGCCCCGACCGCATTCACTGGCTGCTCACCGCGGTTGACCGCGGTTTGCCCGGCGAGGAAATCCGCGAGCTGACAAAAATTGATCCCTGGTTCATCCGCCAGATTGAAGAGCTCGTTTCCATGAATAAGCGCGCTTCAGGCGTGACCGTGGAAACCGCCTCGAAAGACTTACTCCGCGAAGTGAAGCGCCACGGTACAAGCGATGAACAGCTCGCCCAGATGTGGAAGACCACTCCGGCGGCCGTGCGCTTGCAGCGCGCGCGCTACGGCGTCGCACCGGTTTTCAAGCGCGTGGACACTTGCGCCGCGGAGTTCGAGTCTTTCACTCCGTACATGTATTCGACTTACGAAGATGAAGACGAATCCGATTCCCAGCCGCGCCCGAAAATCATGATTCTCGGCAGCGGCCCCAACCGCATCGGGCAGGGAATTGAGTTCGACTATTGCTGTTGCCATGCTGCTTTTGCTCTGCGCGAGGACGGCTATGAGACGATCATGGTGAACTGCAATCCGGAAACCGTCTCGACCGACTACGACACTTCCGACCGGCTCTATTTCGAGCCGCTCACCCTCGAAGATGTCCTGGCCATTGTGGAGCGCGAAAAACCTCAAGGAGTCATCGTCCAGTTTGGCGGCCAGACTCCCCTGAATCTGGCGCTGGAGCTGAAACGCAACGGCGTCTCCATCGTTGGCACGGCCCCCGAGTCCATTGATCTCGCCGAAGATCGCCGCCGCTTTGGCCGGCTTCTCGATGAGCTGAAGATTCCTCAGCCGCGCAACGGCACCGCGCTTGTCCCCGAAGAAGCAGCGCGCGTTGCCAATGAGATTGGCTTGCCTGTTCTGGTGCGCCCCAGCTACGTGCTCGGCGGCCGCGCGATGGTCATCGCTTATGACGTGAATACGGTTCAGGAGTACGTCGCGCAGGCAGCCTTGATGGGCCCGGCGCGCCCTGTGCTCATTGACCAGTTTCTCGAAGAGGCCACCGAAGTGGACGTAGACGCCCTTGCCGATGGCACGGACGTCGTGATCGGCGGCATTATGGAGCATATTGAAGAGGCCGGCGTTCACTCCGGCGACTCTTCCTGTGTTCTCCCGCCAGTCAGCTTGACTCCTGCCGTCCTTAACACCATTCGCGATTACACGAAGCGGCTGGCTCTCGCTCTCAAAGTCGTCGGTTTGATGAACGTGCAGTACGCCATTCAGCGCGATGTCGTTTACGTGCTGGAAGTCAATCCCCGCGCGTCACGCACAGTTCCCTACGTCAGCAAGGCCACTGGCGTTCCTCTCGCCAAAGTTGCTGCGCGGCTTATGGCAGGCCGCAGGCTTGCTGACCTGAACCTTCCCCTCGTGAAGCACAACGGCGTCTCAGAAGTTGCCGTTCATGAATTTTACTCTGTGAAGTCCCCTGTTTTCCCTTTCAACAAATTCCGCGGCGTGGATACCATTCTCGGCCCGGAAATGCGCTCCACTGGCGAAGTCATGGGTATCTCCGTGTCTTACGGTTTGGCGTTTGCCAAAGCCCAGCTCGCCGCCGGACAGCGGCTCCCGCGTCACGGCACGGTATTCCTCAGCGTCAACGATCGCGATAAGCGCCACGTCGCGTCAGTCGGAAAAGAACTTGCTGCGCTCGGCTTCCGCCTTGTCGCCACGCGCGGAACCGCCGCCGCCCTTCAGTCCGCGGGAATCGAAGCGGAAGCCGTCTTTAAGGTCAATGAAGGAAGGCCCAACATCGTGGATCTAGTCAAGACTGGAAAAATAGATCTGGTCATCAACACGCCGCTTGGCCGCGAATCGTTCTACGATGAGAAATCCATCCGCCGCGCCGCGATCCGCTATAACATTCCGTGCATCACCACCCTTGCAGCAGCGCACGCGGCCGCGCGCGGAATTGCCGCGCTTCTCGATCAGGGTACTCCGGTCGCGGCGCTCCAGGACCTGCACCGCGGGCAGCTTGCCGCTTCCGAATCCGCCGCCCCGGGAGATTGAACCGTGGACTTTTCCGGAATCTACCCTGCCCTGACCACTCCGTTTGCCTCTGACGGAGAAGTGGATCTCCAGGCCCTCCGCCAAAACGTCTCTCGCTACAATCAAACGGCCGTTTCCGGTTATGTTGTCTTAGGCTCGACCGGCGAATCCGTCATGCTTTCCGCGACGGAAGGAGAAGCAATTCTCACAGCCGTGAGAGATTCCGCCGCTCCCGGCAAGCGCATGATCGCAGGCACCGGCGCGGAGTCCACTGCCGAAACCATTCGCAAAACGAAAAAAGCCGCAAGCCTGGGCTATGAAGCAGCTCTTGTGAAAACGCCCTACTACTACAAACCATTTTACAAAGCTGAAGCGATGATCGCGCACTACCGCGCGGTCGCGGACTCCTCGCCCATTCCCGTCCTGCTTTACAATATTCCTCAATTCACTGGAATCGCCCTCGAGACGCCGGAAATTCTGACTCTTTCCAAACATCCGAACATCCTCGGCATCAAGGACAGCTCCGGCGACGTCAGGCGTCTAAGCGAAGTCGTCGGCGGTGCTCACGGTGAATTTCAGGTCTTTACCGGCTCGGCCTCCGTCGTCTTTCCCTCTCTGATGATGGGCGCTCGCGGCGCCATACTTGCGCTTGCCGCTGCCCTTCCCGAAGCTTGCGCGGCTCTCTACCGTCTTTTCCTCCAAAAGCGCCTCGACGAGGCTCGCCAGCTTCAATCCAGGCTCCTCCTCGCTTCAAAAATCATTGTTTCCGAAGCCGGCATTCCCGGAGTGAAGCACGCCATGGATTTATGCGGTTATTACGGCGGTCCGCCGCGCCTCCCGCTCCAGCCTGTGTCAGAAGGCTCGAGAAAAAAGATCGGCGATACGCTCGCTGCGCTGGAAACGTCCGCGGCTCGCGCTTAGCGCCATATGGGAGTTTTCACTAAGCTCGCGGGCCAAGCGCTTCTCGGTAAGCTGTGCTCCGGCCTTGTATTTGAAGTGACCTTCGGCCCCCGGTATCATCTAAGAACTCATGCACTGTCGCCCCCTGCCCTTTCGATGCCTGCCTCACCAGCCAAAGCTGTCACTTGACCTCTTGGACGACTACTCCCGCGTTTCTCGCTTCTACCCCCTTCCTCCTTCGCTGGAAAGTGTGACCCGCGCTGCCAACTTGTTGGACTATCCCGCGGATCGCCGGCAATCCATCGCAAAAATTCTCCGGGAACAGAATGCCGCGTTTGGCGCAGGCAAGGAGACCGAACGCAATCTGGCCCGTTTCGAAAATGGCGCCGTCGCTATCCTCACGGGACAGCAGGTGGGCCTGTTCACCGGTCCGGCCTATGCCGTCTACAAGGCTCTTTCAGCCATCAAGGTGGCAAAGGAGGTCACCGAGGCGGGGAAAGAAGCCGTACCGCTGTTTTGGATGGCTACGGAAGATCACGATCTGGACGAGGTCCGCCACACTACATTTTTTCAGGACGGGGAGCTCGCGCATTTTGAACTTCCGCCCGCTCCCAGCCTCGGCGCTCCGGTTGGTTCAATCCGCCTCGGAGAATCCGTAAGCGAGCTGGTCCGAGCGGCCACGGTCATGCTTCCGGGGGAGGATGGAGCTGCCCTCGCCAAACTGCTGCGCGAGTTCTATCGCCCCGAGGAATCTTACGCTGGCGCTTTCGGAAAATTGTTCACGAAAATCTTTGCCGATCACGGATTGATCCTGATTGATCCTCTGGATGCACGTTTCCATCGCATCGCTTCGCCCGTATACGTGAAAGTCATCGAAAATCGGGAAGCGCTCAACGCGGAACTTCTGAGTCGTGACAACGAACTCGAACGTGAAGGCTATGCCGCACAAGTCAGGGTTACGGCTCGCACCGCGCTCCTTTTCTTCACCGGCGGCGGCGTGCGCCAGCCGATCACCGCCAACGACAAGAAATTCCGCTCCGGAGAAATGTCCTGGAGCCGCGACGAATTGCTCTCGCGGATTAGGGCGGAACCCGAAAAATTCAGCGCCAACGCGCTCCTGCGGCCTGTGGTTCAGGATTATCTCTTCCCCTCCGTCGCATGCGTGGTCGGCCCGGCGGAGGTTTCCTATTTTGCCCAATCGGAAGTCCTGTATCGCGGGGTTCTTGGCCGCATGCCCGCTCTGCTTCCTCGCGCCGGTTTCACTCTCGTGGATCCCAAAGGCCAGCGCCTCTTGGAAGAGTATGGTTTGCAGGTAGAGGACGTTTGGAAGGGTCCGCAGTGGGTCCGGCGCCATATCCAGTCCGCCAATCTCCCGAAACCCATTGCGAAGCAGTTCGAGAAAGACGCCAAACAATTTGAGAAGGTTCTGGACAAATGGAGCGCGACGCTTACAAAAGTTGATCCCACCCTGCTGCCTGCGGTCGAGACGACCAAAAAGAAGGTTGCATTCCAGGTGGATAAATTGCGCCAAAAAGCGGGCCATGCCTTCGATCGCAAGAGCGGCGTTCTCGCAACCCACGAGGATTTTCTCAATAACCTGCTTTATCCGCGGAAGGCTCTTCAGTCGCGGGACTTGAATTTCCTTCCGTTTCTGTCGCGATGGGGATTCTCCGGGCTGCGCGACCTCGAAAATCACATTTCCGTGAAATCCCTGGGCCAACATTTTATTGTGCCGATCCCCTGAGAATCGTCCCGCTTTGGCAATGCTGGATTCAGTGCGGATGTTTCGAAGCAGTTGACAATGAAAACTCTGCGAATCAAGACGGACAAAAGAACACAGTTGGTGGACGTGACACGGGAAGTCGAGAAGGCCGTCCAGGAATCCGGCGTGCGCTCCGGCGTGTGCCACGTTTACGTTCCGCACACGACCGCGGGAATCGCAGTCAACGAGCATGCCGATCCCGACGTAGCTCGCGATGTCGAGGCTGTTTTCGATCGCCTTGTACCACACCACGGCGCTTACCGGCACAACGAGGGCAATTCAGACTCTCACGTGAAGGCTATCCTCACGGGAGCCAGTCAGACCATCCTGGTTGAGAACGGAAAGCTTGTCCTCGGTACATGGCAGGGGATTTTTCTATGCGAGTTTGATGGTCCCCGCCAACGTCGCGTCCTCGTGAAGACGGTCCCGGATCCTGCCTAGAAAACGAAGCCTGCAATGCGTTCATCGGGTGCAGTGCCTATTCGTATCGCAGGGCAACTGAAGGATCCACTCGTGTCGCTCGAAAAGCAGGCAGGTAGCAGGCGATCATGGCCACCGTGACTAACAACGCTGATACGCCGAAGTAGGTGAGTGGATCGTAGGAATTCACTCCTACAAGCAAGCTTGAAAGTAGCCGGCTTACGCCTAGAGCGCCGAAAAGCCCGATCCCAACCCCCGCTCCAACGAGAATGATCGCTTGCCTCAGCACGAGCCCGAAGATGCTGACAGGCTTCGCGCCGAGCGCCATTCGTACGCCAATCTCATGCGTTCGCCGGCTCGCGGTGAACGACACAACTCCATATACCCCTACAACTGCGAGCAAGAGCCCCAGTCCACCGAGCACCCCGGCAAAGGTCGCTCCCATTCGGAAGAGGAAGTAGCCGTTCGCGCCGCTCAGGGATCTCTCCATGCTCATCACGTCGAAGAGCGGCAGACTCGGGTCGAGTTCCCGTACCTGAGCCTCCACCACTGGAATGAGACTTTCCGGAGCCACGGCCGTTCTGAGCTGTAATACATGAACCGATTTGTAGAACTGCGTGTCCGGTAGATAGAAGAAGTTTCCCGGTGGTTCGGTGATGCTGTCGTTTTTCACGTTCCGAACCAGCCCTACGATCGTGACGTACGGGCCGGAGGCGCTGGTGTAGCTGAATCGCCGGCCCAGCGGATCCTGGTTGGGCCAAAGATGCTTAGCCATCGTTTCGTTGATGATCGCTACCCCTTCGGAGTTCTTTGTGTCGGCATCCGTGAATGCGCGTCCTTCCAGGATCTTCATGCGCATGGTCTTGAAATAATCCGGGCTCACCGCATTGATCCCCGCTCCAGGAATCCTGCTCTTTTCCTGCTGCACTGCTCCTTCCACGTAGATCTGCCTTCCCTCGCCGTAATAGCTCATGGGCACAGTGTAAGCAAAGCTCGCGGACTCAACGCCTGGAAGGGACTTGGCCCGGCGCAACAGTTCCCGGAGCAGTGGTTCCGCCCGGTCTTGGTCGTAACCCTGTAAGCTGGGATTGATGCCCACGTTTAGCAGATTGCGCGGATCGTATCCAAGGTCTACCGCCTCCGCGCGCAATAGGCTCCTGGCAAAGAGGCCGGCAGCGACGAGCACAATGATCGAACCTGCCACCTGGACGGTTACCAGCCCATTCCGCAGCCAGTGGTGGCCGCTGTCCCCGATCATTCCGCGGCCGCCTTCGCGCAGAGTGCCCACAAGATTCGTTCGCGGCACACGCAATGCGGGAACCAGCCCCGCCATAATGCCCGCGGTCAGGGCAACTCCGGCCACATAAAAGAAGACGCGCCAGTCAAGCGTGAAGCCAAATCGCACGGGAAAATCGCCCACAGGGCGCAGTTTGTCCATTGAATGGCAAGCCCACAATCCGACGATCGCGCCCATTGCGCCGCCCGCCAACGCGAGCAGCGTGCTCTCCGTCAGCAATTGTCGGATCAGACGCATGCGCCCCGCCCCCATCGCCGCCCGAATTGCGATCTCCTTCTCCCGCGCCGCGGCTTTGGCAAGAAGCAAATTCGCCACATTGACGCAGGCCACCAGCAGCACTAGACCCACCAGAAGCAGAAAGACTGTGGCGACCAGCCCAATTGAGTTGGCGACCGATGGTTCAGGCCGGGCCAGATGCTCCGGGACCACGCGCGCCGTAAACCCTTGATCGCTTTGCGGGTATTCCTGAGCGAGTCGCTGGGAGATCACATCCAGTGCGGCCTCGGCTTGTCTAGGCGTCAACCCAGGTTTTAGTGTAGCGAGCACTCGCGCATTATGGTCGGCTCGCTCCGTGAAGAAACTGTTGCTATGAGCGCCTACTCCGTACATTCCGATCGGCGCGTAAGCATCCATATCCACGATGCTGTATGGGCCCGTAAATTTCTTCTCCATCACCCCGATTACGGTAACGGCCTGCCCATCCAGACGCACCGTCTTTCCGATCACCGAAGGTTCCCCGCCAAACCTGTTCTGCCAGTAGCTGTACCCAAGGACTACCACCGGGGCCGATCCTCGCGCATCTCCTTCTCCAGGCTCGACAAATCTTCCGATCGCCGGATGCAGCCCCAGCATGGAGAAGAAGTTGCTCGGCACGTAGCACATGATGATCCGGTCCGCGTGCCCTTGCGCTCCAAGTCCGGAGAGATTCAGCGTGTATTCCGTCATATCCGTAAAGACGTTGTTCTGTTGTTTGTAATCCAGGAAATCCAGGTAGGAGAGTTGCTCCGGGTCGCTGTCGCGCCCATTTTGCACTGCAACCACCGTCAATCGGTCCGCGTCCTTCACCGGTAGCGGTCGAAACATGAATGCATTGGCCATGCTGAAAATGGCCGTATTGGCGCCGATCCCCAAGGCGAGCGTGACGATTGCAATGGCGGTAAACGCGGGACTTTTTGTGAGCAGGCGCAATCCGTATCGAATGTCTTGCCAGAGAGATTCCATCACGCTGTCTCCCTTCATCTGGGCAGTCTAGGGGTTCGTCGCGGTTGATGGTAGTACGGACCATAGTGCCAAAAAGTTCCTGGGGAGGAGCGTTCTCATAGGACTACGATCGCCTCACGGGGTACCGCCCGGAGGTCAGGTCGGGCTATGCTAAAGTCTTAGTTTCTGATTATGAATCTCGGAATCTACACCCAGGTGCCTTTCTGTCAGACAAAGTGCACCTATTGCAACTTTCATACGGGCGTGGTGGCCTCCTCTCGCTTTGCCCCTTATGTCGCTGCAGTGAAAGAAGAAATTGAATCCTTTTCGCAGCTCTATCAGGCAGCCGGTGTCCGCCTGCCGGAGACATTTCATGCAGCTTCCGTGGACACGGTCTACATCGGCGGCGGAACTCCCAGCCTCCTCGATCCGGCTCATTTGCAAGCTCTCCTGGATTCCATCCGCGTCACCTTTTCCTGCGAACTGCTGGAAGTCACCCTCGAAGCTGACCCGGAAACTATTGAGCCGGAAAAAGCCGAAGCCTGGGCCCGGGCGGGGATCAATCGAATCAGCTTTGGCGCGCAGTCTTTTTCCGACGTCGAACTCAAGGCCGCCGGCCGCATGCATCGCCGCGCCGATCTTTATCACGCTGTTCCGATCCTTCGCGAAGCCGGAAGTACAAACATTAGCTTCGATCTGATTGCAGGCTTGCCCCACCAAACCGCGGAAAGCTGGCAACAATCGCTCAAGGAACTCATTTCTCTGACTCCTCCTCACGTTTCCGTCTACATGATGGAGATTGACGAAGGTAGCCGCCTCGGAAGGGAAGTCCTCACGGGAGGAACGCGTTACGGCGCTTCGGAGCTTCCCTCCGACGACGAAATTGCCGACTTTTACGAGCAAGCGCAGGCCAAACTTGCAATAGCCGGATATCTTCACTACGAAATCTCCAATTGGGCTCTTCCAGGCTACGAATCCCGCCATAATCTAAAATACTGGCGCCGAGAACCGTATCTCGGCTTTGGCGCTGGCGCTCATTCCTTCTCCGGCACACACCGCTGGGCTAACGCGCACGATCCTGCCGCGTATGCGCAAGCCATCTCCAACGGAATACTGCCCGTCGAACAATTGGAAGAGGTCAGCTCCAAACAAGCTCTCGAAGAAGAGCTTTTCCTCGGCCTTCGCCAACTCGCTGGTGTTGATTTCCGCCGCATCGAACGCGATTACGGCGTTTCCTTGACCCCACGTTTGGAGAAGTTGTCGAATGCAGGCTTGGTCGAACTCAACGGGAATTTAGCCCGTCTATCTCCGGCGAAATTGGGCATCTCCAATGAAGTTTTCGTGGAGTTGTTGCAATGAAACCTCTGGAAAGGTGCATCCCGCCATGCCATCCGGCGACATTAGCATCACTGCAGTGAGCGATCCCGACCGCGTTTCGCCCGTAGCTGGAGTTGTGGATCTCCGCAGCGACACCGTCACACGTCCCACCCCTGCAATGCGCCGGGCCATGGCCGAAGCCGAAGTTGGCGACGATGTCTATCTCGAAGATCCGACCGTCAATCGGCTCGAAAAGCGCGCCGCCCAGATCTTTGGCAAGGAAGCAGCCCTATTCGTCCCTAGCGGCTGCATGGGAAATCTCATTTCGATTCGCGGCTGGACCCACCACGGCGCTGAGGTCATTTGCGAAGAGCGCAGCCACGTCAATCTCTACGAACTCGCTTCCATGTCCGCCATCGCCGGATGCATGCCTCGCATCGCGCGCGGCGAAGACGGCATTCTCACTTGGCTAGCCATCGAATCGGTGATCCGTCCAAAAAGTTATTACGACTCACAAACTACGCTGGTATGTCTCGAAAACACACACAACATGGCAGGCGGTACCGTTTATTCCACTTCTCGCGTCAACGAAATCTGTTCTCAAGCTCACGCTGCCGGATTGAAGGTACATCTCGATGGCGCCCGCATCTTCAACGCCTCGGTGGCTCTTGGCCAGGACGTCGCCGCGATAACCCGCAACGTGGATTCCGTGATGTTCTGCCTGTCCAAGGGCCTCGGCGCCCCCGTCGGCTCCATGGTCGTTGGCCCGCGGGACTTCATCGAAAAAGGCCGCATCTTCCGCAAAATGCTCGGAGGCGGAATGCGCCAAGCAGGCGTCCTCGCTGCCGCGGGGCTCATTGCACTCGAAGAATCGCCCAAGCGCTTGCACATAGATCACGAAAACGCGCGCCGCCTCGCCGAGGGAATCTCTGCAATTGCCGGCCTGCGCATCGATCCCAAGCGCGTTCTAACGAATATCGTCATCTTCGATTGCCGCCAATCCTGGAAAACCGCCGTCGAGCTCTGCGATGCCTTGCATGCTGTAGGAATTTGGGCTCTCGACGTCGCTCCCTTCGAAGTCAGGTTTGTAACTCACTGCGACGTGAGCCGCGAAGGCATCGAAAAAGCTCTCGTCTCTCTGCAGCAGATTGTCGCGCGATCGCAAAGCAAAAGCGCATAACTTCTGAGCCACCTGCCATATTGGCCCTCGGCACTATCTCGCACAACCAGCACAAAAAGAGCAACCCGTCCGTGGCTTTGTGGCCAGCTGATATAAAATTACTTTAGGCGCTTTGCTGCCTCTTCAACCGCGCCGGAGTTTACGTGGATTTTTCCTTCACTGAAGAACAGCAGCAGCTCCGCCGCAGCATTCGCGAATTCGCCGAAGGCGAAATCGCTCCCCACGTAATGGAGTGGGACGAAGCTTCCCATTTCCCGCTCGAAATCATGCCCAAGCTCGCCGAAATGGGTCTTCTCGGCGTCATTTTTCCTGAAAAATACGGCGGCGCCGGTCTCGGCTACACCGAGTACGTCATCGCCATCGAGGAACTTTCCCGCGTGGATGGCTCCGTCGGCCTGATCGTCGCCGCTCACAATTCGCTCTGCTCCAATCACATTTTCAAGTTCGGCTCCGAAGCGCAAAAGCAGAAATATCTCGTTCCGCTCGCGCAGGGAAAGAAGATCGGCGCCTGGTCTCTTACCGAACCGGAAGCCGGCTCCGACGCCGGTGGCACGCGCACCGTCGCCAAGCGCGACGCCTCGCACTGGGTCCTCAACGGCGCAAAAACCTTCACCACCAACGGCCATTACGCCGACGTTTGTGTCGCCATGGCCGTCACCGATAAATCCAAATCCTCTCACGGCATCAGCGCGTTCGTCGTCGAGAAGGGAACTCCCGGCTTCAAGCCTGGTAAAAAAGAAAACAAGCTCGGCATGCGCGCCAGCGACACCTCCGAAGTCATTTTTTCCGATTGCCGCGTCCCGCACGAAAATCTTCTTGGCCCCGAAGGCGAAGGCTTCATCGGCAGCCTGAAAATCCTCGACGGCGGCCGCATTTCCATCGCCGCTCTCGCGCTTGGGATGGCCCAGGGCGCTCTCGAAGCCGCCACAAAATACGCCAAGCAGCGCAAGCAATTCGGCCAGCCTATCAGCGAGTTCCAGGCCATCCAGTTCAAGCTCGCGGACATGGCCACGCAAGTCGAAGCCGCTCGCCTCCTCGTTTTCCAGGCCGCTTGGCTGGCCGACAAAGGCGACGCCCGCTTCACCCGCGAATCCAGCATGGCCAAGCTCTACGCCAGCGAAGCAGCGGTCCGCGTCGCCAACGAATGCGTCCAGATTCATGGCGGCTACGGTTTCATCAAGGACTATCCCGCCGAAAAGTTTTATCGCGACGTCAAGCTCTGCACCATCGGCGAAGGCACCAGTGAAATCCAGAAGCTCGTCATTGCGCGCCAACTGCTTGGCAAGAAATAATAGGTCCATGCGTCCAGGCTGCATTCACGGTCGCGCAAAATTCCATGCCTTCGCCAATTGATTCCTGGGCGGATCAAATCCGCGCCGGAGACACTCGCGCCATCTCCCGCGCCATCACCGCCATCGAAAATCACTCTCCCGACGCCGAATCTCTCTTGAAGCTTCTCTTCCCGCATACCGGCCAGGCTTATCTCTGTGGCGTTACCGGCGCTCCCGGCACCGGCAAAAGCACTCTCGTGGATCGCCTTGCTGCTCACTATCGCGCTCTTCATGATCCCGTCGGCATTATCGCCGTGGATCCTACCAGCCCCTACTCTGGCGGTGCCATTCTTGGCGACCGCGTCCGCATGCAGGGCCACGCTGGCGATTCCGGAGTGTTCATTCGCTCCATGGCCACGCGCGGATTCCTCGGCGGTCTTGCTCGCTCCACCGCCGAAGTTGCACTTCTCCTCGACGCGGCCGGTAAGCGCCGCGTTCTCGTTGAAACCGTTGGCGTGGGCCAGGACGAAGTGGACATCGTTCGCCTCGCCGATTGCGTCCTGGTCCTTCTCGTGCCCGGCCTCGGCGACGACATCCAGAACATGAAAGCCGGCCTCATGGAGATCGGCGACATTTTCGTCTGCAACAAATCCGACCGCGAAGGCGCTGACCGCCTCGAAGAGCAGCTCCACGCCATGCTCTCGCTGGTCGCTCCTCGCGACGGCTGGCACCCTCCCGTCGTTCGCACTGTCGCCACGGAAAACAGGGGCATTGACGCGCTCGCCCAAACGATCGAGAAATTTCGAAAGCACTTCGACTCTTCCGGCGCGCGGCAGAAAAAGCACGCGGATCACTGGAAAAGTCGCCTCTTGGAACTTCTCCAATCGCGCCTCCTGGAACGCGTTCTCGGCGGCCCCGAAGGCGAAGCTCTCCTCACTTCTCTCGCGGAGGCCGTCTCCGAACGAAAGCTGGATCCCTTCTCCGCAGTGAACCAACTTCTCCGCTCTGCTCGGGTCACGGACTGATCGCACCATGCTTCTCGGTGACATCGATGTCCGCCACATTCACGCTGGCTCGCTCCGCCTCGATGGTGGCGCCATGTTCGGCGTCGTTCCCAAGCCGCTCTGGGAGAAGAAATCGCCCTCCGATGATCGCAATCGCATTCGCCTCGCCTGCAACTCGCTTCTCGTTCGCGCTTCCGGCAAAAATATCCTCATCGAAACCGGCAACGGCACGAAGTGGGACGCCAAGATCCGTGACATCTACGCAATCGAATCAGGCGAACCTCTTCTTGCTTCGCTTCAAAACGAAGGTCTCACTGCCGAAAAGATAGATCTCGTCATCAATACGCATCTCCACTTTGATCACGCAGGCGGCAACACGTATCTTGTCAACGATCGCGCCGTTCCCACATTTCCCAACGCCCGCTACATCGTCCAGCGCTCCGAGATCGAGCACGCCCTCCATCCGACCGAGCGCGACCGTGCCAGCTATTTCCCCGAAAACGTCACTCCGATTTCCGATTCCGGCAAGTGGCAAACGGTCGAAGGCGACTCGCAAATTCTTCCGGGCATCTCCGTCGAGCGCATTCCCGGCCACAATGCTGACATTCAGGCTGTCAAGCTCACCGGCGGCGGCAAAACCGTCGTCTTCATCGCCGATCTCATTCCCACGCGTCATCATCTTCCGCTTCCCTGGATCATGGCGTACGATCTATACCCGCTGCAGACTCTCGAAACAAAAAGAAAGTGGATCGCCGGGATCGTCCGAAACCATTGGATCGTCGTCTTCGGCCACGATCCCGAGATTCCCGCCGCCACACTGCGAGAAGTGGATGGTAAAATTGAGTCCGTGCCTGTGGATCTCAATCTCTAAAATTGACGGAGTGAAGGATGCCCAAGTCAGGAAGCACCAACCCGAAGCGCGCCGCAAGAAAGTCTCAAGCCGGCATCGGCATCATCGGTGGCAGCGGCCTCTATTCCATGGCAGGCCTCACCGATACTCGCGAAATCGCGATAAAAACACCATTTGGCGATCCTTCCGATAAATTCGTTCTGGGCACTCTCGAAGGCGAGCGCGTCGCGTTTCTCGCTCGCCATGCGCGCGGCCATCGTATTCTTCCCACCGAAATTAACTTCCGTGCGAACATCTACGCGTTCAAACTGCTCGGCGTCGAGCGCGTCATCTCCGTCAGCGCTGTCGGTTCTCTCAAGGAAAGTCTTTGTCCCGGCGAATTTCTTGTCGTTGACCAATTTGTGGATCGCACCAAACATCGCGTCTCCACGTTCTTTGGCGCAGGCCTCGTCGCCCACGTCACTTTTGACAAGCCCACCTGTCCGCAGCTCTCCGCAGTCCTCGCCGATTCCGGCGTCCATTGCAGCGTCAAAGTCCACCGCAAGGGCACCTATGTCTGCATCGAAGGTCCGCAATTTTCCACGCTGGCGGAAGCCAGCATGCATCGCCAGCTGAATTTCGACGTCATCGGAATGACCAACGTTACCGAAGCCAAGCTCGCCCGCGAAGCCGAGCTCTGCTATTCCTCCATCGCCATGATCACCGATTTCGATTGCTGGCATCCCGGCCATGAGTCCGTCACTGGCGCGCAAATCATGGCCACGCTCGCCCAAAACGCGGAAAACGCTCAGCGCGTCCTGCGCCAGGCTGTTAAAGAAATGCCTTCGGACCGTTCCTGCAAATGCGGTTCCGCTCTTCGCAGCGCCATCATCACTGATCTCAAACTCGTCCCCGCTCCCACAAAAAAACGCCTCGCCGCCATCCTCGCCAAATATCTATGATCTTCGAGCAAAGCTGTGGGTCGCTTCATTCTGGGGTCTCGCTCTGGGCGGGACCGAACACCGCTGCCTCTCCGAGCGCTTTACGCGTGGAGAATCTCTCATTTTTTCTGCGTGGACTGTCCGCCATGAGTGGCACCGTGGGCGCACTGCGCAATTTACTTTTAGGAGAAATCCGATAACCATGTCTCTTCTCGTCGTCGGTTCCGTCGCTTTTGATGCTCTCGAAAGTCCCTACGGCAAGGTGGACCGCATCATTGGCGGTGCCGCCACCTACTTCGCCGTCGCAGCCAGCTTCTTTTCCCGCGTGAATCTCGTCGCCATCGTCGGTGACGATTTCACCGCGCTCGACGCCCAGATTTTCAAGGGCCGCCCGATTGATACCGTCGGCCTTGAGCGCGCCGAAGGCAAATCTTTCTTCTGGGCCGGCCGCTACTCCGAAAATCTCAACGAACGCGTCACGCTCACCACCGAGCTCAACGTCTTCGCCCAATTCCAGCCCAAGCTCCCGGAAACTTATCGCTCCTCGAAATACGTTTTCCTCGCCAACATCGCTCCCGATCTTCAGCGCAGCGTTCTTCAGCAGGTTCGCGTCCGTCCGAAACTCGTCGCTCTCGACACCATGAATTACTGGATTGAACGCACTCCCGACGAACTTCGCGAAACCCTCAAGCACGTGGACATCCTCATGATCAACGACTCCGAAACACGCCAGCTTTCCAGCGAACACAATCTTCTACGCGCCGCCCGTCACATTTTCAAGATGGGTCCCTCCGCCCTCGTCATCAAACGCGGCGAATATGGTGCCATGCTCGTGGACAACAAAGGCGTCTTCTGCGTCCCCGCTTTCCCCCTCGAAGAGCCTCACGATCCCACCGGCGCGGGCGATTCCTTCGCCGGCGGCTTTATGGGCTATCTCGCCGGCTGCGGCCAGAAGAGTGACGCTTCTCTACGCCGCGCGATGGTCTACGGCTCGGTCATGGGCAGCTTCGCCGTCGAACAGTTCGGCCCTGACCGCCTCCGCAAGCTCAAGCGCAGCGAGATACACGCCAGGGCACGCCATTTCTCGAAGCTCACCCAATTTACCCTCTGACATGTACACTTTTTCCTGAAGCATCAGATGCCATTTCACGAAGCACGCCTGCGGAAGCGAGCCCGGGGCGATGGCGATCTTGCTGCTGCTCGGATCGTGAGACTCTCGGTGATGCGGACAAGCTTCTCCATTCGTGCTCAGGCCAAAGTCAGAACCGCGCCGAAGAAGCCGCAGGCGCTCACTCCCGGCAACCGCGTCGCCGTATTTTCGCCCTCTTCCCCTGCGGATGCCGACCGAACCGGGAAGGGCATCGAAGAACTCAAGCGCCTCGGCTTCTCGGTCGAACCGAGCAGCCTGATTTTTGCCGAAGGGTATTTCGCGGCTTCCGCGGAAAACCGCGCCGAAGAGCTCAAGCGATTGCTGGCAGATAACGCATTCCGAGGATTGTTCGCTCTTCGTGGTGGCTACGGTTCAAACTCTCTCCTCGATCAGCTGGACAATTACACTCCGGGTTCGCCTAAATGCATCGTGGGCTTCAGCGATCTCACCTCGCTTCAGATTTTTCTTTGGCAAAAAGCTGGCTGGATCACCATGTACGGGCCTATGGTTTCTGCCGGGCTCGACTCGGGTGCGGGTGCTCCCAACGGCTACGACCGCGAATCGCTCGAAACTGCAATCCGTGGAAACAAATCCTCCTGGTCTCTCGATCTCCTCGCCGAATCCTTGGTCGTTGGAAAAGCCGAAGGCCGCATTCTCGGCGGTTGCCTGACCCTTGTCGAAACCACTCTTGGCACGCCTTGCGAACTCGACACCAGCGATTCGATCCTGCTGCTCGAAGATCGTGGCATGAAACCCTGGCAAGTGGACCGCGCGCTGATGCATCTGCTTCAAGCCGGCAAATTCAAAAATATTCGCGGCATCCTCTTGGGCGATTTCCCCGAATGCGAACCGCCCCTAGCAGGCAGTCCCACCGTCCGCGACGTCTGCGCCAGAATCCTCGCTCCACTCGGCGTTCCCATCGTCTTCGGCGCTCCGGTCGGCCATACATCCCGCCCCATGCTTACCGCTCCCCTCGGGGTCCGCGCACGCTTGATCTCAGAGGGCCAGGGGCGGCTGGAAATTCTCGAACCGGCGGTCGTCCCGTGACCCACAAGAGGCACGTTCACATCATCGGCATCGGCGGATCGGCCATGGCCCCGCTTGCAGGCATGCTTCGCGAACACAGTTTCCACGTCACCGGTTCCGATTCTGGCGTCTATCCGCCTGCTTCCACGCTCCTCGAAAGTCTCGGTATTCCTTACTTCCATTCTTTCGACGCCGCAAATCTCACTCCCGCGCCCGATCTCGTCATCGTCGCCAACATCATCGCTCGCGGCAATCCCGAGCTTGAGGAAACTCTCGACCGCAAAATTCCGTATCGTTCACTCCCGGAAATCCTCGAAGAAGTCTTCCTTCCCGGAAAACATTCCATCGTCGTCAGCGGCACGCACGGCAAAACCACCACCACCGCCATGCTCGCTTGGATTTTTCATTCTGCGGGAAAAAGTCCCAGCTTCCTCGTCGGTGGCATCGCGGAAAATTTTGGCAAAAGCTACGGCCTCGGCTCCGGCCCCGAAATGATTCTCGAAGGCGACGAGTATGAGACCGCCTTCTGGGACCGCGGCCCCAAGTTCTTCCACTATCATCCCGACGATCTCATCATCACTTCACTCGAATACGATCACGCTGACATTTACGCCGATTTCGATCTCTACCAGCTCGCCTTCAAGCGCCTCGTCAATCTCGTCCCGCGCACCGGCCGCGTCGTCATCTGGGGCGACACACCGCAATCCGGCCCGGCCTTGCGCCGTTCGGCGGAGAAGGCTTTCTGTCCCGTCATCACCTACGGTTTTTCCGGCGAAAACGACTGGATCGCCAGCGATCCGCGCGTCGTAACAAACGGAATGCAGTTCGCTGTCACCCATCGCGGCGAGTCGTTTGGCGAATTCACGCTCGCCGCCTCCGGAAAGCACAACGTTCTTAACGCCCTCGCTGCCATGATTGTCGCTCAAGGCCGTGGCATCTCGGCCTTGCAAATCGCCAAAGCTTTAGGGACTTTCCAAAGCGTTCGCCGCCGCATGGACGTGAAAGGCGAGCCGCGCGGCATCCTCGTCGTGGACGATTTCGCCCATCATCCCACCGCTGTCCGCGCCACTATCGAAGCCGCTCGCGCCCGCTGGCCCGGCCGCCGCCTCTGGGCCATCCTCGAGCCGCGTTCCAATTCCATGCGCCGCAAGATTTTTCAGGATTCACTGCCGCAGTCACTCGCGCTCGCCGATGAGATCATTCTCGGCGGCGTTTTTCGCGCCCAGCAGCTCGGCGACGAAAATCGCTTGGATCCCGAAAGTGTCGCCTCCGCCGTCCGTGCTCTTGGTAAAGACGCGAAAATGATTGCAAGTTCCGATGCCATCGCGGAACATCTTTCTGCAACTGCGCGTTCCGGCGACGTTTTGCTGATCATGTCCAACGGCAGCTTCGACAGCCTGTGCGAAAAACTCATGAACAAGTTAGCCACTTCCATGCCGGAAACCTCCGAGGCGCGTTCACTGTGAAACTCTATTTTCGTCGCTTCTCCGCCGCATTTCTTTTTGCCTGCGCCTTGCTTGTGGTTTTTGTCGCACCTTCTTCCGCGACGATTCGCTATGAAATCTCCATCGCGCATCCCGAAAATCATCTCTTCCACATCGCCATGACCATTCCCGAGGTGCGTAACGAAGTTGAAATCCAAATGCCCGCTTGGAATGCGCTCTATCAAATTCGCGATTTCGCAAGCCACGTTCAGCAAGTCTCCGCTTTCGTCGGCGATGCAAAAGTCCCCATTGAAAAATTAGACAAGCAGACCTGGCTTATCCACGCTACCGGCACCGTCACCGTCCGCTACGTCACTTACTGGGACGATCCCGGCCCCTTCGGCACTCAACTCAATACGCACCACGCGTTCATCAATCCGGCCATGATCCTCATGTATGTCCCTGATCGTCGCTCCGAATATTCCGGGGTCTCGTTTGTAGATGTCCCGAGCACCTGGAACAATGAGACAAGTGGCTGGCTCATGCGAAACTTTGCTAGCGGTGTATTCTTCGGCATAGGCGATCTTGTGGAACCCAATTATGACGCTCTTGTGGACTCTCCCATAGAGATTGGCAATTTTCAGGAATTCAAGCTTCCCGGCTTCAAGCAGGAAATCTCTGTAGTGGTGGACGGCGATCACTGGACCGAGGCGCGCGTTTCAAGCGAGCTGGAGCGGATCTGTAAATACGAAATCAAGATGATGGGCGGCGCTCCCTATCCGGCCTACTGGTTCATTCTGCACATCGGCAAGGGCGCGGAGGGCGCGGGCGGAGGAATGGAACACGCCGACGGCACGGCGATCAATGTTCCCTCCGATGATCAACTCGCCGGCGTTGCGGCGCACGAATTCTTTCATCTCTGGAACGTCAAGCGCATCCGCCCCGCCTCTCTCGAGCCTGTGGACTACACGAAGGAGCAGTACACCCGCGCCCTGTGGTTCGCCGAAGGCGTGACCAGCACGTATGGTGACTACACGCTCGTTCGAACGGGTCTCTGGTCCAAGCAGGATTTCTACGACGATCTCGGCCGCCAGATTGATACGCTCGAATCGCGTCCCGCGGACAAATGGCAAAGCGTCGAGCAATCTTCGCTCGATGCCTGGCTCGAAAAATATCCCTGGTACAACGGTCCGGATTTCAGCATCTCCTACTACACAAAAGGCCAGGTTCTCGGCGATCTGCTGGACATTCTGATTCGCGACCATACCAATAATTCGAAAAGCCTCGACGACGTGATGCGTTACATGAACGACGAATTCGCGAAAAAGCACAGACCGTATCGCGACAACCTCGACATTCGCCTGTCGATCGAAAAAATCGCCGGAGGATCATTCGAGGACTTTTTCAGACAATACATCGCAGGCGCTGATCCCGTTCCGTACCAGCAGATTCTTGCTCTTGCCGGATTGCAACTGAACGAAGCGCAAGTGAATCGCGCGACGCTTGGATTTGAAGCTGATCGCGGCACGGGCGGAGCGTTGGTTGCGCAATCCGTGGATCCGAGTAGCACAGCATGGAATGCCGGTCTGCGTCCCGGCGACACAATCGCCTCGTGGAATGGCGGGAACCCTCCGCGATACGCGGCGTATTGGGTGGCGCGAAGAAAGTCAGGAGAAACTCTGCGGCTCGGAATTCTTCGCAACGGCCAGCAAATGGAAATCCAGTTTGCGCTCGGCGAATCGCTGGAAACGCATTGGACGGTGACGGAAGATCCGCACCCCAACGAAAAAGCGCGCCGCATTCGCGAGGGCATTCTGAAAGGCGAAACCCAAAAGCAGGCTGGCGCCGCGGGCCGTTGATTGAATATTGCCGGGCAGTTGTTGCTTCGCTGAGCCAACGATATATCGCAGCCGCATGGCTGACGAGAAGAAATTTCTGGGCTTGACTCGCGAAACGGGATTGGCGAAAGTCTCTCTGCAAAAATGCTCCGCACTTTCTTCATCGCGATTTTTCTGTCGTTGTATTCCATCATCGTGGGAATTCCGCTGCTCATCTTCACGGTGATTTCGCGGAATCCAAACCCTCTCTACTGGGCGGGCGTAAAAGGAACGGTGTTTTTTGTGCGCTCCGTCGGCGTGAAAATCGTGATCAAAGGAATTGAGCGAATTCCATCGGCGACTTGCCTCTTCGTTGCAAACCATACGAGTTCCGCGGACGCGCCCGCTGTCGTGGGCGCGATTCCAAGGCGCATCTCGATCTTGCTGAAGAAATCGCTCTTCAAAGTTCCCATTGTTGGCCAGGCATTCCAGCTGGCGCGGTTTATTCCGGTGGACCGTTCGCAGCACGATGCCGCTGTCGCCGCGCTCGAAAAGGCGACAGAAGCTCTGCGTTCGGGGCAATCTTTTTTGATCTATCCCGAAGGAACGCGCAGCGACGACGGCCGGCTGCAAACGTTCAAAAAAGGCGCGGCGGTGATGGCCATCAAAGCCGGCGTCCCGGTGGTGGCGATGGCGTGCTCGAACGCGCACCGGATCATGGAGAAGCGCTCGCTGGTCGTGCATCCCGGGAAAATCCTGGTGGAGTTTCTCGAGCCGATTGACGCATCGCACTACACCGTCGAACAACGCGAAGAGTTGAACGAGCGTTTGCACGATGCGATGGCCGCGGCGCTTCCGCCGGACCAGCGGCCCATCGGATTTCCCGGCGCGGCTTGAACCCGCCCTCACATTGAATCTCCTGCCTCGGGCGGCAAATAAGAAAGAAAAAGACGCCCGCCACGGTCGGCGGCCGCTACAAAAGCAAGGAATTTGGGAGCGTCGAGTCATCGTGATTTCAGCGTGGCGACCTCCTGCTCCAGCTCCCACACGCGGCGCTGCAATTCCGGCAAGCGATTGAGCGCGGCCACGTTCTTGAGCCACTGGCGATTTTCCACGGCGGGATAGCCGGAAAAAAGCACGCGCGGCGGAACGTCGTTGGGCACGCCGCTTTGCGCGCTGAGAACAGCGCCATCGCCGATCGAGAGATGTCCCGCGGTGCCGACCTGGCCGGCGAGAATGCAACCTTTGCCCACGCGGGTTGAACCGGCAAGGCCGACCTGGCCGCAGAGCATGGAATCCGCTCCCACCTGCGAAGCGTGGCCGACGAGCACGAGATCGTCGAGCTTGGCGCCGCGGCCGACGCGCGTTTCGCCGACCGTGGCGCGGTCCACGCAGGCGTTGGACTGGACTTCCACGTCGTCTTCGAGAACGGCGGGGCCGGATTGCACCATCTTGTACCAGGTGCCGTCTTTCTGCTTGGCGAAGCCGAGGCCATCTCCGCCGATGACGACGCCATTCTGGAGAATGACGCGATGGCCGATGCGGCAATGTTCGCGGACGACGGCGTGGGCATGCGCGAAGAAGTTGTCGCCGATCCGGGCTCCGCGATAGATGGTGACGAAGCTGTGGAGGACGGCGTTCTGGCCGATCTGGACGTCTTCATCCACGAAACAGTAGGGGCCGACGTGAGCTCCGGCGGCAATGCGGGCGGATTTGGCGATGACGGCTGTGGGATGGATGCCGGGGGCGTATTGCGGCGGCTGGTAGAAAAGCTCGATGGAATGGGCGAAGGCGAGATAGGGATTCGAGGAGCGGAGCGCGGCGAGGGGAGGCTGGCCGGGATCGCGCTGGATGGCGATGCCGTCCTCGATGAGGACGGCGGAGGCGCGGGTGGTCTTGAGAAGAGGGAAGTAGCGGCGATTGGCGAGGAAGGTGATCTGGCCGGGGCCGGCGTGGTCAATGCCGGAGATTCCGGTGATTTCGAGGTTGGGATCGCCTTCGAGGCGGCAGCCGAGTTTTTGCGCGACTTCAGAGAGTTTCATGGAAGGGGCTCCTGATGGATTCACTGGGAGTCTCGCACAATGGGATGGATTGGGGAAAGTCCGAGGGAATGAAGGAGGGGGTACCCCCGGTGTTTTTTGTAAGTGTTGATTGTAAAGGGGGTTAAAAATGGCGTTTTTGGAAGTGTTCATTCTAAAGGGGCTTACCGGCGCGAAATTCACAAGTGTTGATTTTGGGAGACTTACGGATGGGGGATGTGAGACGGGGCGCGGTGGGAAGCGATAGCAAGCTATCGAGAGGGAAGGAAGATGACAGGCGGGGAACATGGGGAATGGTATCACAAAAGTGAGCTAACTGTTAAGTACTTTGCAGGGAATGGGGAATTTGAGGGGTTGAATGGCATTTAGCGGGGGATGAACGGTTTTGCAGAGGCGGAGTTACCCACCGCCTGAAAATTGCAAAAAATACGCCAGCCCGGAGGGTTCTTGCTGGGCGGTAATGGATGGTCCACCCGGGAACGTCAGGCAAGTAGGAGTCTACTCAGAGTGCGTGGCAGCATGGCTTGCCCTTCATTGCTTCTCGTCCCTCGCGCACGATCAGAGGCAACAGAGCCAGCGCAGCGAGAGGGTCCGCCCATCTCACTCCCCAAATGGCGTTGACGGTTAGACCTGCCGAGGCAATCAAGGCCAGATAACCGCACACTGCCGACTCAGCAGCATCCGCCCTCAACGCTGCGCTGGCAGTGGCCATGGAAAGCTGCCGTTTTTGATTTGCAAGCCAAGGCATGCCCACAGCGGCGATAACCAGCACCACGATTCCGATAGGACTGGGCCGGGCTTCGACGTGCCCGAGTAGCGTCAGGATGGAAGCCACGGCGACAAGCACTGCGAGAACAAGAAGCAAACCACCTGCAATTCTCGCTGCCAGCCGCTCTGCTTGGACTCCGCGAGACGGGGCATGGAAGCGCCAGAGCACAACTGCCGCTGAGAGGAGTTCGACGGCGCTATCGCCGCCGAAACCAAAAAGAGCTGAACTGTGGGCCATCCAAGCCGCGCTCAGCGAGACCATTGCTTCGACGCTCATCCAGACAAGCGTAAGGGTTTGAATCCGAACTATGCGGCGGGCAGTCTCTAGCGCGAATGTTTTCGGCGGCGCAGACACGGGAGCATTATGCATCCGGGCCAGAATCGGCGCAGCGCGCAATCGCAAAGATGCGGCAGCTGCTAAATCAGAGTAGCGCAGCCGGTCTCACAACTTAGAGCCAGTGACAGATTGGCCGGCAACCCGGACATGATCGCGTTGGGGCTTGCTTCTC
>Ga0335076_10000226_pt1 | contig 48076 bp, 46 predicted proteins | sample Lox_Sample_25_FD_206717 | JGI IMG/M metagenome (GOLD analysis project Ga0335076, IMG submission 206717) | Soil microbial communities from Loxahatchee National Wildlife Refuge, Florida, United States - Lox_Sample_2.5 | ecosystem: Environmental > Terrestrial > Soil > Wetlands | place: USA... | reverse complement strand
CCCACACCGCGGAAGTCGAACCGGTTGCTGATTTCCTTCGCCGCCTGGTTCAGCGCGTTATCGGCTTCCTGGCGGTCGATCTTGCTGACGATGTCAAAGCTGGACTCGCTAGGCATGACCATCAGGTTAGACGGGTACGGAGCCAGTCGTCACACCGGACGCTCCGGATGCCGGTGTGCGCGGCGGCGGGGACACCGGCAACGATGCCGGAAGGTCCGCGTCGCAACCAGTCCTGTTGTCCGCTATTCTTCTCTCTGCTGCCTCACGAGGCGGCGCTTGGCAGGTTGCCCGAGTGGCCAAAGGGAGCGGTCTGTAAAACCGTCGGCTCAGCCTACGATGGTTCGAACCCATCACCTGCCACACGCTGCGAAAACGCCCCGCTAGCTGCGACATCTCGCGCTAGCGGGGCGTTTTCCTTTGTCCCGCCGTGTGTCGTCTTGTAGCGCTGTGAACCGTCATATTGCGGTGTCCACGGACGCATGGCGGACGGGAATCGGGGCCAGGGAGCGGTGTGGGTAGCCGCTTGACAGGGGTTCCAGTGCCCGTTCCGGGGGTGCCCTGGCCTTGACGTTTGCCCCCGAGTCGAGCGTCCATCCCGGTGTGTCCGCCCGCCGGCCCGCGTGATTTCCCGGGATGAGGGCGGCCGGGAAGGCGGGTGCGCTGATGGCTGGGCGGGCGGTCCGGGAGGCCGTGACGCTTGCGGGACGGGCGGAGCGGGTGCGCCTGGCCCGCGCGTTCGTGGAGGGGGTGCTAGGCCCCGGTCACCCGTGCGGGGACGTGGCCGCCTTGCTGGTGAGCGAGCTTTTCTCCAATAGCCTACGGCATAGCGGCTCGGGTGCCCCCGGCGAGACGGTCACGGTCGCGGTCAAGACGGCGAACGACGTCATCCGGGTCGAGGTCACCGACCGGAGCGGGCCGGGCGTGCCAGAACCGCGACCCACTGGCAGCGACGCGGAAGACGGCCGGGGGCTCCACCTCGTTGCCCGCCTTGCGACCCGGTGGGGATGGCGAAGGCGCGGCGGGCACACTGTGACCTGGTTCGAGATACAGGCTTTATTGCATCCAATGCAACATTCCGCGCGGTTGCCTGTACTAGTGACGGCCTGATGCCTGCCGGGGACGGTCAGCGAGGGCCGTTGCCGGGGAGGAAGAACAGCGCGACGATCGCGGCGGCGATTGCGATGGCGGCGGCGGTGGTGAGGGCGGCGACTAGGCCGTGGGTGAAGGCGTCCTGGGCTGCCTGGGCCAGGAGCTGCCCGGCGGTGCCGGGCAGCTGGCGGGCGGTGGTGAGGGCGACGGCGGCTGACTGGCTGGCCTGGCGGGCCGCTGCGGGCGGGAGGTGCCCGAGGGCGGGGGTGATCCGGCTGGTGTAGCCGGTGCTGAAGACGGCACCGAGGACGGCGACCCCGATCGCCCCGCCCGCCTGCAGGGAGGCAGAGTTCACCGCGGAGGCGACCCCGGCCTGCTGCGGCGGCACGGAGCCGAGGATGGAGCTGACGGCGGGGGCGATGACGCCGCCCATGCCCGCCCCGATCAGGGCCAGGCCGATCTCGGCTACAGCTAGCGGAGAACTGGGGGACGACAGTGCCAGCAGGGCGGTGCCGGTGGCGGCCATCACGACCGAGCACGCGACGGTGGCCCGGGTGCCGAGCCGGGCGGTGAGCCGGTGGCTGAACGGGGAGACGGCCAGCAGGGCGAGGGCCAGGGGCAGGAACGCGGCCCCGGCGGCCAGCGCAGACAGGCCCCGCACGAACTGGAAGTACTGGGAAACCAAGAAGTTCGAGCCGAGCAGCACCAGGAACATCAGGGCCAGCACGGTGATTGCGCCGGAGAAGCGGCGCGAGCGGAAGAACGACAGCCTCAGCATGGGGTGAGACGTGCGGGCCTCCCAGGCGGTGAAGGCGGCCAGCCCGGCCGTCCCGGCGGCGAAGCCGGCCAGGACGGCGGGGCTGGCCCAGCCGCGGGACGGCCCTTCGATGATGGCGTAGACGGCGCTGCCCAGGCCGATGACCGACAGCAGGGTGCCGGGCAGGTCGCCGCGGGCGCCGTGCCCGGGGGATGCGGGCACGAGGAACCAGACGGCGGCGAGCCCGGCGGCGCAGACGGGCACGTTGACCAGGAACACCGACCCCCACCAGAACCGCTCCAGGAGCGCGCCGCCGATGAGGGGGCCGAGCGCGAGGCCGGCGCCGGACATGGCGCTCCACGCGCCGATCGCCCTGGCCCGCTCCGGCCCGGTGAACACGCTGTTGATGATCGCGAGGGTGGCGGGCATGACCAGGGCGGCGCCTGCTCCCATGACCGCGCGCAGACCGGTCAGCGCTCCGGCGGAGCTGACCAGGGACGCGGCGGCTGACCCGGCGCCGAACACCGCCAGCCCGGCCAGGAGGGCCTGCTTGCGGCCCCAGCGGTCGGCGAGGCTGCCGGCGGCCATCAGCAGCCCGCCGTAGACGACGGTGAACGCGTCCACGATCAGCTGCACGCCGGAAGTATCCGCGTGCAGGGTCCGGCTGAGCGTGGGCACGGCGACGTTCAGGATCGAGTTGTCCATGGCTACCAGCAGCAGGCTCACGCACAGCACTGCCAGGATCCACCACCGGCGCGGATCGGCTTCCGTAGCCCCCGTTGCCGTCGCTTCCGCAGTGGTCCCGACTTCCGCAGCCCCGGCAGCCTCGGCGTGAAACTGGCCGTGCTTGCTGCCCTGCGTCACGTGACCTCCATGATCGTCTGTCACGTGTTCCGCGCTGCCATCGGCAGCCGCCTTCGCGTCCTTCCCGCGCGGGCGCCCTGCCAGGCGCCACGCGGTCACTGCCAGTGCCACCAGGGCCGCCGCGATCCACATAACCGCTGCCCGCTTACCGCGCGCAGTCAGGCGGGACCGCCATACCCTGGGCGGCGAGCCAGGCCAGCGCCTCCGTCGGCGAGGCGAATGCCTCGGCGGGACAGCCGAACATGACCCGGGCGGCCCGCACCCGCCGCTGGTCGCCCATCGCGTCCGGCGAGACCACGAACGCCAGCCCGGCGCAGGCTGACATCCCGGGGCGCAGCGCCCGCAGCCGCCGCACCTGCTGCAGCCGCCCCGGCCCGCGCTCGGGGCCGGCCGCGCGGCGCGCGTCGATGAGCGCCCCGAACGGCTCCCCGGCCGCGCACGCCGCCTCCAGCCCTTCGATCGCGCCCGCGTCGGCCGCCTCGATCTGCACGAGGCGGGCGCCCGCCCCGCTGCCCGGCCCTGCTGTCGGTGTCACCGGCTTCTCCCTCGCTCCCAGGCTGACTTAGGGGAGCCTAACCTAATTAACTGCGGATCGCAATTAATTCATCGGTAGCATGACCGCATGCCCGGACAGCACGCCAGGCGCGGACGCGGGCGCCCGCCCAGGATCAGCCGCGAGCAGATCGTCGCCGCCGCCTTCGAGCTCGGCCTCGACGGCCTGACCATGGCCGCCGTCGCCCAGCACCTGGGCACCACCCACCAGGCCCTGTACGGCTGGGTCACCAGCCGCGACGAGCTGTTCGACCTGGTCACCGACACCCTCGCCGAGCAGCTGACCATTCCCGCCCCCGGCCAGGCCGGCGACTGGCGGGCCTCGCTGCGCGCTTTCGCTGCCGACCTTGACCGGCTGCTGTCCCGGCTGCCTGGCTTCGCCGCGGTCGGCCTGGCCCGGTACCGGACCAGCCCCGCGTTCCTGCGCCTCAACGAGCAGGCCCTCCAGGTGCTCACCGCCGCCGGGTTCGCCCCCGGCCAGGCCCAGCGGATCTACCAGACCTTCGGCACTGCCCTGCTCGGCTGGCGCGCCCGGGAAGACGCCTACCGCAGCCTTCCCGAAATCCCCGCCGGTCCGCCGGGCGGCCAGTTTCCCCTCACCCGCGCCGCCGCCCCGGCAGAACTCGCCGCCCCACCCGAAGACCGCTACCAGTTCCTCACCGACGTCCTGCTCGTCGGCTTCCCCGACCCTCCAGTCCCGCACTCGCCGAGCGCACTCCCAGCCCCTGGCGCAGGTGCTCTCGGCGCGGGCACGGCGGAAGCCGACCAGGAATCCTGCGGATTATGAAGCCAGCTCCGGGGATTCGCCGGTGGGACGCCTGCGATGGGTGGCGGCGGTCACGGGACTGACCGGGAAACAGCGACCCGGGCCGTCTAGCCTGCCTTCTCTGCCCCGGCATCCGGTTTCGCCCGCCACCGCAGCAGGCGGCTGCGTCGTGGTTCCGTGACGGGACCGTTCTGCGGCCGCGGGCCGGGGGCAGGCGCGCTGTCCGGCGGGTCCTGCGTCCCGGGTGCCGTGATCGCGTTCCTGATCGCGGGCCAGTCGGCCGCCCGCCACCAGTCGAAGAGCTGCCGGGCTGAGATGACGGGGAAGGGGAGGGCGGAGACGAACTCAGGCCTGGTGTAGACCTGGCTGGAGCGCTCGCGGGGAGGGCGTCGGCACTGGTGGCTGACGACCAGCGCAGCTTGGGTGACGGGCTGCAGCGCGGGGCGGAGGCCCGGCCACGTCGAGATGTGCCGTTGCAGGTCGCCCACGAGGCCCTCGCCGGCGTTGCCGCTGGCGGACTTCACCTCGATCAGGCAGCGGCTGGTGCCCCGGACGGCAAGCAGGTCCGCTGACTTCGGCCCGCCTAGCTCCACGTCAAGGTCATGGACCTCGAATCCTGCGGCGGTCAGGACGGTGCGCACTGCGTCAGCGAGTTCGCCGCCGGTGCCGTGCAGGAGCCCGTCGCGTACCGGCGTCGCTTCCTCGGTTGCGCTGCGGAGCTGCTGTTCGAGCGCCTCCTTGTCCTGCTCATACCGTTCTCTGAGCTCGGTGATCGCCAGCCGGGTTGCGGTCTCTTGAGCCGTCTGGAGGTCTTCGTCGACATGTCCCCGGGAGCGCACCCGGCGCTGGGCACCGGGGACGTAGGCGGGAAGTGCCTGCTGGACCAGCCAGTCGATGACCGTCGGCCAGTCGGTCCCGAGGGGGACTACGTACCAGCGCAGGTCCAGTTCCGGTGAGGTCCAGACGGCGACGACGGGGTCGCCCAGCCCGTCTGCCAGGATGGGGGCGAGGTTCCCGTCGGGGCCTACTGCGCCCAGCGGTCCGCCGCTGCCGTCGAACACCACTTCCGACGCTTCCAGCTTCAGTGACCACCAGGCGCCCGGCGGACGGTTCTTGAGGCGCAGCCCGAGGTCACGGTCGGTGCGGTTCAGGTCATCCGCGAGCCCGACCGCGGCCCCCTGGGGGAGGCGGCGCCCGCAGACTGATCCGGATTCCAGCGACAGCGAGACCGACGCGTCGTAGGTCGAAAAAATGTTCCTGCGTGTACCGTCCGCGTTCCCGATGACCGAGACCAGCACCGCAGTCTCGCCCCGGCGCGCAGCGCCGGCGATGTACCTGTCTCGCTCGCGGGCACCGTCGCTGTGGTAAATCCCCGGGTGCAGGGCGGCGGCGCAGTCGCTTGACTCCATACCGACCCACCGCGGGTCCGCCCCGAGGGCGGTCCAGTTAATTCCTCCCCCGTCCAGCCGTGAGCGCTCCTGGGCTCCCGGGGACGGCGGCGCGTCCGGGCCGGCAGGGTCGCGCAGACCGACCAGAACGGGGATAAGTCCTTCTGCCACCCGGGTAACTGTAGCCATGTGATCCCGGCTCCGCCGCCTCACCACGTGCCCGGTGCCGCCACTAAGCGCGTGGCTACCCGGCTGCCCAGGGCGTTAGCCGCGCTGTGCGCCGTCCGGCCAGATCACGCGCACCGGGGTGCCTCGCTCGCCGGGTGTAGGCCACCACGTCGGCGGTCCCGCCGTAGGCTCGCGGTCCCACACCGCGTACAGCTCTAACAACAAGGTCGGTTCGTCGCGTCGGCGCGGGTCACCTGACCGCGTGTCGCGCTGGCGGACGGGCAGCTTCGCGCCGCGCCGGATTGCCGTGCACGGTGGTGCAAGCTAGCCGTTTTGCGACGAGTCGTGCGCGTATCGTGGCTGGTGTCGTTCTAGGAGGGCGCGGCGGATATGGCTATGGCTTCCGGGGTCGTCGGCGAGGACCGTAAGGCCAGTGCAGAGGCGATTGCGCTGGGGTCGCTGATCCGTGACCTGCGGCTGGCGCACGGCTGGTCGCAGGGTCGCTTGGTGTCGGCGCTGGAGGCGGCCTCGGGCATGCGGGTTAGCCGGGAGTACGTGTCGAGGTGGGAGCACGGGAGGCGGACGCCGGGCGGGTTCTGGCTGCGGCACCTGGCCGCAGTGCTGCAAGTCCCGCTGGCCGTGCTGGAGGAGGGAGGAAGGGTGGACAGGCGGACGTTCCTCACCGATGTCGCGGCCGGGGCGATCGCGCCGGTGGTGGCGTCGGACCTGATCGGGCACGGGTTCAGCGCGGCGCTGCGGGCACGGCCGTCCGCTGAGGTATGGCAGGGCAAGCTGGCCGCCTACGGGCGGGATTACATGACGGCGGGCGCTGCGGAGGTGCAGCGGCGGCTGGCTGCTGACCTGGTGGTGCTGCAGCAGCAGCTCGATTCCCCGGTGATGTGGGACGTGGCCTCGCGGCTTATGGTCTTGTATGGCAAGACGTTCCCCGGCAGCGACGGGGCGAGGGCCGCGCACTGGTACCGGATGGCGGCTGAGGCCGCTGACCGGGGCGGCGACCGGCGGACGCGGGTGTGGGTGCGCGGCCGGGCCGCCATCGCGCTGGGCTATGAGGGTGCGGCGCTGCCGGTCGCGCGCATGTTCGCTGACCAGGCGCTAGCGATTGATTCCTCGCCGTCGCTGGGCCGGCTGAACGCGATCATGGGGAAGGCCCACGTGGCGGTCCTGAGCGGAGACGGCCCGGGGGCGCGGGAGCTGCTCGCCCAGGGGCGGCGGGTCTTCGACGCCGCTGGCAGCGGCGACGGGGAGGAAAGCGACTACGCGGTGCCGTGGTGGCGGATGAACGTCTTCACCTCGCTGCTGGCTGCGCGGCTGGGCGACGAGCCGCTGGCCGTCCAGGCGCAGGATGCGGCGGCGGCCTCGCTGCCGGCCTCGATGCCGAGGTTCGCCACTCACCTGGAGCTGCACCGCGGCCTGATGCTGGCCCGTGCCGGCGACCGGGCGGGCGGGGCCGCCTACGCGAGGGCCGCGATGGGGGCGCTGCCGCCGGAGAAGCACTCGCTGACCTTGCGGATGCTGGTGGCCGAGATCGAGGGCCACTAGCCTGGCCACTAGCCATTTGGTCTTGCCCGGAGGGATAGTCGGTGTGCAAGTACATGCAGACACCCAGGCGGAGGAGGCCATCATGGCACTACAGTTCATCGGCATCGACCCGGAAACGGACGGGAATGACTGCCCCACGGTGTGGGTCGATGACGTGTCCGGAGACTTCGTGCTCAAGGGATGGAAGATCACCGACGCCGCGATGCTGGCCGAGGCCGCGCCAGATCACCGCGAGGTGGTGATGCGGTTCCCGGCACGCATGGCGCAGTTCGTCCAGGAGGTGGCCGGTGCCCGCAGAGGACCCGCCGTTTGAGGATCTGATCGCAGGGACGCAGCGCACGGCTGTGCACCTGGAGATGCGCGACGCGTACGCGCCGGCAGACCCGTCCTTCATCGCCTGGCAGGGCGGCCCGCCTTACGACCGCACCCAGCGGGAGGCGGACTGGCATGCCCTTATCGGCGGGGCGCGGGCACGCGGGGTAGTGTTCCGCAGGGCGCGCATCATCTCCGAGCCGATCACGCCGTATATCCGGTTCGAGTACGACGTGACCGGCTCCATGAACATCACCGCCGGGGAGCAGGTCCGGTGGCTGCCCCGCCGGCGGGCCTCTGACCTGGCGCTCCCTGGCAACGACTTCTGGGTCTTCGATGACCGCCTGGTCCGGTTCGGCCACTTCGCCGGCGACGGCGCCGGCCTCGGCCACGAGATGTGCGATGACCCCGCAGTCGCCAAGCTGTGCGCGATGGCATTCGAGGCGGTCTGGGAACGGGCCATCGACCACAAGGACTACCGGCCCGCCTGACCCGCCCACCTCACGACCATGGCTATCTCGCCGTCATCGAGCGTCCGCCAGGCACGCGGCGCTCTCGCGCAGCGGCTCCGCGAGATCAGGCTCGACGCCGGACTGACCGCGCGGGCGCTGGCCCTGGCCGCCGGCTGGCACGAGTCGAAGTGCTCGCGGATCGAGCACGTCAGGACGGCGCCGTCCGAGGCTGACATCCGGCTGTGGTGCCAGGTCTGCGGGGCCGGGGACCAGGCCGCCGACCTGATCGCCTCCTTGCGCGCCGCCGACTCGATGTACACCGAGTGGCGGCGCCTGGAGGTTACGGGCCTGCGGCACCTGCAGGAGTCCATGGTCCCTCTGTACGAGCGGACGGCCAGATTCCGCGCCTACCAGTCCCACGTGGTGCCCGGCCTGTTCCAGACGCCGGCCTACGCGGCGGCGCTGCTCGCCGCGATCAGCGCCTTCCGCGGAGTCCCCGACGACAGCGCGAAGGCGGCCGACGCGCGCCTGGAGCGCTCCCGCGTGCTCTACGAGCAGGACCGCCGGTTTGAGGTCGTCCTGGAGGAAGCGGTCCTGCGCTACCAGGTCGGCGACGCCGAGGTGATGGCCGGGCAGCTCGGGCACCTTCTGTCGGTGACCTCGATGCCGTGGGTCTCCGTCGGCGTGATCCCCTTCACCATCCGGGAACGGCCGATGTGGACGGTCGAGGGGTTCCTCATGTTCGACGACGCCAGGGTCGACGCCGAGCTGCTGTCCGCGCGGGTCACGGTGGCGCAGCCGCGCGAGGTCGCCATCTACGACCGGGCGTTCGCCGCGCTGTCCGCGATGGCAGCCAGAGGCCAGGAGGCACGCGCGCTGATCACCACCGCGATCACCGCGCTCGGCTGAAGTCGCGTGCAAGTCCGTGCACATTCCCTTCCGCGCCCGCCTGGGCGTCCATAGCGTCGTTGTCAGCAGCTTGCACGCAAGGCCGGACGACTCGGGCAGGAGACAGCCACGTGGCTCACCAGGCGAACGCGACGAGGAACGCAATCGCCCCAGGCGATGACCCGGGCAGCCGCGCTGCCAGGGTGGCGGCAGGAGGCGTGTCGGTCGCGGCAGGACGCAAGGGGTTCAAAGCCGGGCTGGACGACGTGCGCGAGCGCATGCGCAGCCTGGGCCTGGGATACGACGAGATCGCGGCCGAGGTAGCACGCCGGCACAGGCTGCGCCCCCGCGAGTCCTACCGGCTCGCGTGGGGATGGACGCAGGGCCACGCGGCGGAGCGGTTCAACGCGCTCGCCGCGCAGCAGGGCACCGACCCGCAGGCCCGCGCGGGCATGACCGGCGCGCACCTGTGCGAAGTCGAAAAGTGGCCGGACAGCAGCCGCAAGCCCTCGGTGTGCGTGCTGCTGACGCTGGCCAGGATGTACCAGACCGACGTGCTGCGCCTGCTCGACCTTGCCGACCACGAGAGCCTTGCCCCCGAAGACCGGCTCGCGCTGGTCCGCCCCCCGCAGCCACGCGCGGTCGGCTTCCCCGGGGGAAGCCTGGTCACGGTGGCAGGCGAGCGCGACCAGGCGGACGTCCCTGGCCTTTCCCTGTCGCTGCCGTACGTTCCCGGCCGGCTGGTGATCGAGATATCCGACCTGGCCGCAGACGCCGGACAGGCCAGCGGCCCGCCGCCCGGCGGACATCTCGCGCTGGTCCGGGACAGCGCCTTCGGGCGGGCCCAAGCCGAGGCGGCAGACCGGTGAGCACGCGGACCACCGGCACCGTCTCCCGCGACGGCCGCTTGCCGGGCCTGCTGGGAGACAGCGTCGGCCGGGTCGGAGAACCCGCTGATGTCCCGGGTCACGGGGCCGGAACGACGAGCGGAGGGGAGCCGGCCCGAATGGACCAGGACAGGGTGGTGACGCGGATCCGCGAGTCCTGCCGCAAGACGAGGCTGTCCGGCTACAACCCCGGGACCATCTGCGCCGCGTGCGAGCGGGCGCTGTTCCACCGACAGCACCTCGCCGACCCCGCCGCACGCGATGACCTGGCCACGTGGGTGTGGGACACCGGGCCGATGCGCGACGCGCTGGCCCGGCTGGACTTCCAGGCCGTCCTGGTCATCTACCGCTCGGCCGCCGGGATCAACCGCAAGGAACTGGGCAAGCGGGCCGGCCTGTCGGAAAGCGCGATCTGGTACTGGGAAGCCGGCACGCGGCAGGGCATCTACGACATCCGCCAGCTCCTGCAACTCGCCGACGCGCTCCAGGCGCCGCGCCTGGCACTGCTCCCGGTGATCCTCGGCCAGCCGTGCGCCCTCAGCGACCTTATGCCCGGCCCGGCCGCCGTCCCGGCAGGAGAGGCGGACCATGGCTGACCAGCAGGCAACAGCGCTCCCCATGGCGGCTCCGACGGGCGCGGCGGCGCGGGCGCTGGCCGCCCGGCTGGCGGAGCACGGCTACCAGGTGAGGTTTCCGCCTGGCCGCGACCCGGCCGTCTTCAGGGTGACCGGGCTGCCCGGCGGGCCTCACGTGGAGGTTACCGCTGAGGACGACGGCCCGGCCTCCTGCTACTACACCGGCCGCAGCACGGCAGAGGCGGCCAGGGTCATCGCCCGTCTCCCGGCAGCCGGCCAATACCAGGACAGCGCGTTTGCCGGCGACACGGTAACCGCCGTCTGGGGCGGCACCGACGTGGAGTGGCACTACGTGCCCCGGGGCGGGCAGGCCGTCGGCCCTGGCCAGGTCATCACGGTCCTGCTCGCTCACCTGGCCGTGCTCGACGGCCGTCACGACGGGGCCTTGGCGATGCCCTGCCTGCCGCGCACTGACGCTCCCGGGACGGCCCCGGGGGCGTGACCACCTGCAATTCCGTCCGAACCGAATGAGGATCTGCTCAAATGGCGTGGCCCTTCGATACGACAGTCCCCAACGTGGCGCGGATGTACAACGCGCTGCTCGGGGGAAAGGACAACTTCGAGGCTGACCGGGTCGCTGTCGAAAAGATCCTTGAGATCGAGCCGGGCTCTGCTGCCGCTGCGCGGAGGAATCGTGACTTCCTGCGCCGCGCGGTGCGGTTCCTCGCCGCCGAGGCGGGCGTCCGCCAGTTCCTGGACATCGGCTCCGGCCTGCCCACGGCCGACAACGTGCACGAGGTCGCGCAGTCGGCCGCCCCGGAAAGCCGGGTCGTCTATGTCGACAACGATCCCATCGTCCTCAGCCACGCCCACGCGCTGCTGGTCAGCAGCCCCGAGGGCAGGTGTGCCTACGCTGACTGCGACTTGCGCGATACCCAGGACGTCATCAGGCAGGCAGCGCAGACGCTGGACTTCACAGAGCCGGTCGCGGTGCTGCTGATCGCGATCCTGCACTTCATTTCCGATAAAGACGACCCGTGGGACATCGTCCGCCGCCTCATGGCCGCCGTCCCCGCGGGCAGCTACCTCGTGGTGTCGCACGCGACGCCGGAGGACTTCAAGGACGCCGCCGGTAAGGAAAAGCTGAATGCGGTCTACGCGCAGACGGCATCGGGCGGGGTAACTCCCCGGCCGCTCCCGGAGGTCACGGATTTCTTTAGCGGACTGGAACTGGCCGACCCTGGCGTGGTCGACATCTCGGCATGGCGGCCAGTCGTGGAGCGGGCAGCGGATCACCCGGACCGGACGCTCTTCTACGGCGGCGCCGCGAGGAAACCATGACGGCTCCAGCGCAGGCTCCCGCGCCCCTTGGCGTCCCCGCGCCGATGACCTGGGCACGTTCCCGATGCGACCCCCTAGCCGTGCGGCCGGCTAGGGGGTCCCGCAGCGCGAAGCCGCCCTGCCCCGCGCAGGCCGCCACCCGCATCGAAAGCTCCCGCCGCGGCACGCACCAGCCGGGACGGGACCGGCGGCCCCGGGCCGCAGGCCGGGCTGCCCCCACCCCGGGCAGCCCGCCGTCAGGCCCGGGGTCTCCTGCACCATCCCGGAGGCACCAGTGACCGCCTGCACCACAGTGAGAAGACGGACCGTGCATCACCACCCCCATCCCGTGCACCCGCCCCCGGGCCGGCCGCTGAGGGAGGTGCTCGACCTCGGGGCGGTGCCGACCGCGCCGGGCTGCGCCCGCGCCTGGACCCGGCAGATCCTGTGGGAGTGGCGGCTGGCCGGCCTGTCAGACACGTCGGAGATCATCGTCTCGGAGCTGACGTCCAACGCGGTGCTCGCCTCCCGCCGGGAGGGCCGGTCCTTCATCCGGCTGATCGTCACCCTCGATGAGGGTGAGCTGGCCATCCTCGTCCGTGACTACTGCTCCGGTGCCCCGCAGCCCAGGGACGCCGGAGCCGATGACGAGGACGGGCGCGGACTGCTGCTGGTCCAGGCGATGAGCAGCAGGTCCGGCTGGTACCCGGCCGGCGACGGCACCCCCGGCAAGGTCGTCTGGGCCGTTGCCCGCCCGGAATGAGAACGTCACGGCTGGAAGGCGCGGAAAGTGATCATCAGGCTTGAGTCGGGAAGCCGGTGGCTGGCGGCCCGGATCGGCGATTTCGAGAAGTGGCAGGCGAGCCTGCTCGAAGAGTCCGCGAGCCGCCTGGGCGCTGTCCTTGACCCCGGTGGCCGTGTCTACCGCTACGGCTTCGCCGGCTCGCCGGTTACGCTCCGCGGGCAGCGCGCATGGCTGCGGGTCAGCCCGTTCCTCGAGCACGAGATGAGCCGCAAGGCGTGGCGCGGCACCGCCGAGGCCGCAGGCATCCCGGGGGTAAGCAAGCCGGAGCTGCTGCACCGGATCGAGTGGCACGCCGACGGGCCCGAGCCGGTCCCGGTCAGCGCGGAAGTCCTCACCCTGGTCACCGACCCCGTCGCCTCTCGCGAGCGGTTCCTGCGGACGGCCCCGGACCTGCCACCGGAATGGTTCCGCGACCTGGCCGCCTCGCTCGCGGCGCTGCGCGCCTATCCGACGGACCGCCGGTTCCCGGTCCACAGCCCCGAGGAGTACGGCTACCTGCTCAGCGCAACCTACCGTCGGCCTGTCCCGGCCACCTGCGTCCCGGCGTTCGGGACGGAGCACATCGACTTGAACTGGGAGAACATCACCGCCCCGCGTTTCTGCATCCTTGACATGGAGCACTGGTGCACGGCGGTCACCGGATACGGCGCCGCCTACCTCTACCTCACTGCGCTGGAAGTCCCGGCTGTGGCGGCCCGGGTCTACGAGGCGCTGGCCGGTGTGCTGGACACGCCGAGCGGCCGGTACGCCCAGCTTGCCGCCGCCGCGCTCATCATCAGGAACCTCACCCGGCTACCCGACCCCGGCGGCCTGGCGGCCAGGCTCCACGACCACACCGACACGCTGCTCGCCTGACGCGGAAACACCGCAGGACGGAGGCCCCCGTGCCCCACCAGCTCATCGCCAGCCCCTACCCCGAAGGGCACCTCGTCGTCCGCCCCGGCCACGACGGCGCGGTCCGGATCGGCGCCGCCCGGTACGCCGAACTGCGCGACGCGCCCCCGGACGCGACCCTGCCGTCCTGGCTCGCCGAGGCGGCCCGCGCCGGATGGGGCATCGACCTAGCGGGCCGCCCGACCGCCGGGACGATCCTGGTCCGCCCGGAGACCGGCTACGGGTACGCCCGCGCCAGCTACGAGGTGAACCTCGGCTGCAACTACGACTGCGAGCACTGCTACCTCGGCGAAAAGATGTTCGCGGGCATGGACTGGCCCGGCCGGGAGCGGCTGCTGAAGGTGATGGCCGACGCCGGGGTGCTGTGGCTTCAGCTCACCGGCGGCGAGCCGCTGATCGACCCGCTGTTCGCCGAGACCCACGCCGCCGCCTGGGACATGGGCATGATGATCCAGATCTCCTCCAACGGGTCACGCCTCGACCGGCCCAAGACCCTTGACCTGCTGACGGCCCGCCGCCCGTACCGGCTGACGCTGAGCTTGTACGGGGCGACCGAGGCGTCCTACGACGGGATGACCCGCCGCCGGGGATCGTTCCGCCGCTTCATGCGCGGCCTGGCCGCCGCCCACGAGGCCAGGCTGGCGATGCGGATCAACATCGTCGTGTCCAACCGAAACGCCCACGAGGTCCCCGCGATGAAGGCGATCGCCGACCGGTTCGGCATCGAGTCGTTCGAGTACACCAACATCAGCCCCACCATCCACGGCGGCGGCGAGGTGCTGCCCAGCCAGTCCCGGGAGATGCTCCGCACGCGCAAGCCCTACACGGGCTGCAACGCCGGCATCACCCACTTCCACGCCGACCCGCACGGCAAGGCATCCATCTGCAAGGTCGGCCGCGACCCCCAGGTCGACCTGCTCGCCGAGGGCGCCGACGGCCTGCGCAGGCTCGCGGCTGCCGCCGATTCGCTGCTCACCCGACACGGCAGCTGCACCGGCTGCACCCTCCACAAGACATGCGGGACCTGCATGCCACTGGCCAGCCTTTACCGGCAGGCGCAGGCGCCGCCCGAGGTTTTCTGCCAGCACGGAGGGAGGTGAGAAACCCGCTGAGTGCCCCTGCTAGTACGGAAGGAGGTGAAAAGGCTCATGACCGCAGTTGCCGTCGAACTGCTCGCCTGCCCGCCTGAGCCGGCGGGCGAGCCGCCGGCCGGCCCGCTGAACGGGCTCGCGCCGGATGCCGTCGAGTTCGTTGCCGACACCGATACCCTGCTGACGATGTGCGGGTGCAGCGCGAGCAGCGACCAGCCGTACTGAGGCCGGCCGCCCGCGCCGCACCAGGCGAACCGGGAGACCCGGCGACCGCCGGGTCTCCCATCACATGAGGAGCACCGTGGAAGAGCGCATCGCATGGGACGACCTGCCCAGGCCGCTCAAGCAGGCGATCGAGGCCCGCACCGGACCCGTCACCGCCGTCCGCATAGCGACCGCCGGGCAGAACTCGCCGCTGGCCGCCATCATCGACACGGCCGGCGGCAAGGTGTTCGCCAAGGGCCTGCCGTCCGGCCACCGGCGGGTCGTCACCCAGGCCCGCGAGGCTGCGGTCGCCCCGCTGGTCAGGGACATCTCCCCGGCCCTGCTGTGGCACTTCGACGAGGCCGGGTGGAACGTCCTCGGCTATGAGTACGCGCCCGGCCGTCACGCCGACTACACCCCGGGGTCACCCGACCTTGACCGGCTGGTGCAGCTCATGAACGCGCTCAGCGCCGTCAACGTCCCCGATAACCCCGGGCCGTTCAAGCGGGCCGAGGACCGCTGGAAGCCCTACGTTGACGGCCCGGCGGCGGCATCGCTGTTCGCCGGCCCGGCCCTCACGCACTCGGACTGGACACCGGACAACGTGCTGGTCGCTCCCGGCCGCGCCTGGCTGATCGACTGGGCCTGGCCCACCCTCGGCGCGGCCTGGACCGATCCGGCCTGCTGGATACTGCGGCTCATGGCCTCCGGCGGCCACACCGCTCCCGAGGCCGAGCGGCAAGCCTTCCGCCTGCCCGCCTTCCAGGCCGCCGACCCAGCGCACGTCGACCTGTTCGCCGCAGCCAACGTCCGGCTCTGGGACGAGATCGCGCAGCTGAGCACCACCGCCTGGACGGGCAAGATGGCCCAAGCCGCGCACGCCTGGGCCGCCTACCGTCAGGCTCGCTAGGCGTGCCCGGGGCTGGTGCGCCGGGGCCGCGTCTGATGTCACTGGTCTGGCAATCTGCCACGGGGGCAAGCGGTGCGGCGTCGTTCAGCCAGAGACAGCGCGGGCTGCCCAGGTGAGGCTTCCGGTCTGCGGGAGCCGCTGGCCGATGGCGTCGGCGACCTGGCGGCCGATGGCGTCGGCGTCGCGTGCGGTCAGGTCCGCATCGACCCAGCCCTCGACCTCGACCCGGAGGGTGCGGCCGGTCCAGCGTGCCCTGGCGTGCGCGTGGCGGACTCCGGGGACTGACCCGGCGGCGGCCTCGGCTGTGGTGATGATCTCGGGGTCGACGCCGTCGGCGAGGCGGCGGGTGACGTCGGCGGTGACTTCCCAGCCGACGTGGCAGATGAAGGCGGTGACTGCGATCCCGGCGACGGGGTCGCCCCAGGGCTGCCCGGCGGCGACCGCGATGAGCCCGGCGAGGGCGCCCGCGCTGGACAGGGCGTCGAGCCAGGAGTGCCTGGCGTCGGCGATGAGGGTTCCGGAGCCGATCCGGCGGCCGGTGCGGAGCTTGTAGCGGGCGACGAGCTGGTTGCCGGCGATGCCGAGGGCGGCTCCGGCGATGCCGGCGGCGAGGTGCGTGGTGCTGCCATGATCAGTCAGCTTGCGGATGCTCTCGAACCCGGCGAAGGCGGCGCTGGCCCAGATCACGACGGCGATCCCGATGCCGGCCAGGTCTTCGGCCCGTTCCAGCCCGTAGGGGTAGGACTCGGTCGGCGGCCGGCGTGAGAGCCGGAACCCGAGGAACACCACCGCGCTGGTCGAGACGTCGGACAGGTTGTGGATCGCGTCGCCGAGCAGCCCGACCGACCCGGTCAGCAGGGCCAGGGCCAGCTCGGCCAGGCCGGTAACGGCCAGCCCGGCCGCGCTGACGGCGACGGCCCGGTTGGCCTGCCGGCGGTCGGCGGCGTCATCGCGCCCGGCGGGAAGCGGGAAGGCCGCGGCAGGGTCGCGCAGCCCGGAAGTCTTGTGCACCCTGTCATGATCGCGGCGCGGCCGGGGGGCGGGCAAGACGGGCGGCGGATTGACGCGCGTTGCGTTCGCTGCCCCGGCGAGCTGCGGCGGCTGCGCACCATTGCGACTATCTTGCAATTGCTATGATTACGCATTACCTACTGGATTACCCCGAGGAAGCGCATGGACATGTCAGCCGGGACCGCGCGGCCCGTCACCCGGCACGGTGAGGCGGTGCTGCACCGCCCGTGCGCCCGGGTGGAGTCCTTCGGCCCGGGGCTGGAGGCCCTGGTGGAGGACATGTTCGCCAGCATGTACGCGGCCCAGGGTGTCGGTTTGGCGGCGAACCAGATCGGCGCGGGGCTGCGGGTTTTCGTCTACGACTGCCCGGATGACTCGGGCGAGAACCAGGTGGGGCATGTCGTCAACCCGGTGCTGGCGCGCTCGGCGTTCGCCCGCCCGGTAGCCGGTCCCGAGGGCTGCCTGTCGGTGCCCGGCCAGCAGGCGGAGGTCGCCAGGGCGTCGGTCGCCACGGTGACGGGGACGGACGTGCACGGCAGCCCGGTCGCCGTCACGGGCACGGGCCTGCTGGCCCGCTGCTTCCAGCACGAGACGGACCACCTGCGCGGGATTGTGTACGTGGACCTGCTGCCCGAGGAGGAACGGGCGGCGGTCCTGGGCGCAGCAGGGCTCCCGGGCCGCGTCCGCCGCAGCGCGGCCCGCCGGGGATGACACCGGGGCGCCGGCTGGCTAGCGGCCGGCGGTGACGGCCCAGCGAGGGTGGGTGCCGAGCAGGCTGTCGAGCGGGCTGAGGCCCTCGGTGACGGCCCACTCGACGTCGCGGAGCCGCTCGATGCGCGCTCGGCCCCACGGGCTGGCCTCGACCAGGGCGACCGCCTCGTCAGGTGTGAGGCCGCCCCGGTAGGGCAGGGCGGCGTTCATCTGATCGGTGTAGTGGCCGTGGTGGTCCGGTGCGGGCTTGCGGGCCAGGTCGGCGAGCGCGCGGGCCTGGAGGCGGAGCCGGCTGGCTGCGGAGGCGCCGCGGCCGGTCCAGCTGCCCTCGATGAGGACGAGGCGCCCGCCGGGGGCGGCGGCGTGCCAGGCGGCCAGCGCGGCGCCCGGGTCGGGCAGCGTCCAGGCGAGGTGGCGTTCCACGACCGCGTCGAACTTGCCCTCCGGCGGATGCAGGGCGTCGGTTTCCGCGACGTTGATGGCTAGGCTGCGATCGGCGGCCTTGGCTTTGAGGCGGGCGAGCATGGCGGGTGCGAAGTCGGCGGCGGTGACCTGGTAGCCCTGGGCGGCGAGCAGGAGTGACAGGAACCCGGTGCCGGCGCCCATGTCCAGGACGGCGGCGGGCGGTGCGGGCAGTAGCCGGCGCAGCGTCGCCGCCCAGGCGGCCTGTTCCTGCGGGCGCTGGGGGTAATGCGAGGGTGAGTTGTCGTAGGTGGCCGCGTCGGTGTCCCAGAACTCGCGGATGTCCTCCGCCACGCCAGCCTGGGCGCTCCCGGGCACCGCGTCGCCGTCTTTGGGTTCCATGAGGTGAACGCTAATGCGTGCAGTGCTCAGGTGCAACGAGTTAGCGTTAGTTGCCTCGCTGGATGGCGGCGTCCCCTGCCGCTGCGTGCCGGCTAGCGTGCGAGGCGCTGCTCAGCGCTGCGACCGGGTGCGGCTTAGGACGGGGTCGGGGTGGGGGGTGAAGCCGAGGCTCTGGTACAGGTGCTGCGCGGCGGGGCTGGCGTTCAGGTCGACCCGGCCGATGCCTTGCTGGTCGAACCAGCCGAGCAGTGCCTGGGTGACGGCGCGTGCGTGGCCCTGCCCGCGGCAGGCGGGGTCGGTGACGATGCCGAAGACGTGCCCGATGTGCCCTCCCGGGTTGAACGGGCTGGGCAGCCGCCGGTCGACCGTGCCGACCCCGCAGCAGGCCAGGCCGGTGCCCGCGCTGGTGACCAGGACGCGCGCCGACTCGTCGGCCAGGGCCTCGCGCAGGGCGCCGGCGCACGCCTGGCGCCACTGGCCGCCGGGAGGCGCGGCGCCCCAGGTCCCGGCGAGGCCCTCGAACAGGAGGGCGCGCAGCCGCACCAGCTCGGGGATGTCGGCCTCGGCGGCCTGGCGCACGTGGTGGCCGGTCACCGGCCGCTGTCCGGGGTGCCGGGCGCGTGGGCGGCCAGGTTCAGGCTGAGCTCGGCCGCGACCTCATCAGCGGGGCGGTCCTCGTAGCGGGCAAGCAGCGTGACGGCCAGGTCGGCCAGGAGCAGGAACCCGGCGGCCTTCTGCGCGTCGGTCAGGCCGTCGAGCAGGGCGGCGGCGCTGGCGAGGTCGCCGCGGTGGCGGGCGGCGATGATCCCGGCGGCGGCCTGGGCGGCCTCGGCCGAGGCGAGGAAGGAGGCCGCCGGGTCCGCGCTCACAGCGCCAGCGGGGAGGTCTTGGCGGCGGACCTGGCGGCCTGGTAGCGGGCGCTGACGTCGGCCCAGTTGACCAGGTCCCACAGGCGGGTCACGTAGTCGGGGCGGACGTTGCGGTACTGGAGGTAGTAGGCGTGCTCCCAGGCGTCGAAGACCAGCAGCGGGACGGTGCCCTGCCCGACGTTGCCGTGGTGGTCGTAGACCTGCTCGATGATCAGCCGCCCCGCGACCGGCTCGTAGCCCAGGACGCCCCACCCGGAGCCCTGCACGCCGGTGGTGGCGGCCGACAGGCGCTTGCTGAACGACTCGAAGGACCCGAAGTGCCCGGTGATCGCGTCGGCCAGCTCGCCGTCGGGGCGGTCGCCGCCGTCAGGGGACAGGTTGCGCCAGAAGATCGAGTGCAGGACGTGGCCGGACAGGTTGAACGCCAGGGTCTTCTCCAGGCCCACGGTGACGGCCGGGCCGGCCTTCTCGGCGGTCTCGGCGATCTGCTCCAGGGTGTCGTTGGCGCCCTTGACGTAGGCGGCGTGGTGCTTGGAGTGGTGCAGCTCCAGGATCTCCCCGGACATCGCCGGCTCCAGCGCGGCGTAGTCGTAGGGAAGGTCGGGCAGGGTGTAGGCGGCCATCGGCAGCTCCCTTGATCGTAGTGGCCAGGACCTTGCTCATGCTTGCTCTCCGCAGCCGCGTCAAGCAGGTAGATGCGACTTGTTCGCAAGCATACAGACCGCGCTGCCGCCCGTCCCGTGCAGCCGCCGCTTCATCGCAGTAGGTGAATCACGGCATGTACGGCTTGGGAGCTATTGCAACACTTTCGCATGACTGGTTACGCTGTCCCTGGTCAGGCACTGAGACTGGAAGGCGGCTGCTGATGGCGAACGTGACCGTGGGCGCGCGACTGGCGCGGATCAGGAACGGGCTCACGCCCCGGGAGTGGGCGCGGGCCGGGGCGATGCTGCTGTCGGTGATCGCCCTCAACGTGGTCGGCTGGGTGATGCTCGCGGCGGCGGCCGGCGGGCACCACCACATCAGCAACACCGAGATCTTCGGGTTCGGCACCGGGGCGCTGGCCTACACGCTGGGGATGCGGCACGCCTTCGACGCCGACCACATCGCCGCGATCGACAACACCACCCGCAAGCTCGTCAACGACGGCAAGCGGCCGCTGAGCGTCGGGTTCTTCTTCTCCCTGGGCCACTCCACCATCGTGTTCGTCATGGCGCTGCTGCTCAACTTCGGCATCCGGGCGCTGGACGAGCAGGTCAAGAACGACAGCTCCGGGCTGCACAACGTCACCGGCATCATCGGCACCGGCGTCTCCGGCGGCTTCCTCTACCTCATCGCCGCGATGAACGTCGTCATCCTCGTAGGCATCCTCAAGGTCTTCCGCGACATGCGCACCGGCCACTACAACGACGAGCAGCTTGAGACCATGCTGGAGAGCCGCGGCCTGATGAACCGCTTCTTCGGCCCGATCGCCCGCCGCGCCGACACCCCGTGGAAGATGTACCCCGTCGGGGTGCTGTTCGGGCTCGGGTTCGACACCGCCACCGAGGTCGCCCTCCTGGTCCTGGCCGGCTCCGCCGTGGTCTCCGGGCTGCCCTTCTACGCCATCCTCTCGCTGCCCATCCTGTTCGCCGCGGGCATGTGCCTGTTCGACACCCTCGACGGCTGCTTCATGAACTTCGCCTACGACTGGGCGTTCGCCAAGCCGGTCCGCAAGGTCTACTACAACCTCACCATCACCGGCCTGTCGGTCTTCGTCGCCGTCTTCATCGGCACCATCGAGATCCTCGGCCTCATCGGCGGCGAGTACGGGCTGTCCGGCGGGTTCTGGGACTTCATGGGCAACTTCGACATCAACACCGCCGGGTTCGTCATCGTCGGCGTCTTCATCGTCACCTGGATCGCCGCCCTCGCCTACTGGCACTTCGGCAAGGTCGAGCAGCGCTGGGACACCCGCCAGGCCGTCACCGTCACCGCCGCCGACGGCGCCGACAGCTAGCCAGCCGCCCCGCAGCAGCGAACGGGGCACGCGGCCGGGGGCCGCGTGCCCCGTTCGCTATTGCGACGTCACGCAACTGCACCCATCTTGCTATATGCTCGTCTCATGGCCAAGCCAGCAGCCCGGGCACTGACCGAGCCCGCCGGCCAGGACCCGGTCGAGGACGTCCTGGCCCTTGTCCGCTCGCACGGCGGGCGGGCCACCCCGGCCCGCAGGCTGCTGCTGAACGCGCTGTTCGGCAGCGGCGAGCACCGCAGCGCCGAGGAGCTCGCCGCCCAGGTCCACGCCCAGGCCCCCGACGTCCACCTGTCCACCATCTACCGCAACCTCGAAGAACTCGAGCGCCTCGGCGTCATCGACAGCACCCGCCTCGGCACCGGCCCAGCCACCTACCACCTCGCCTCCGCCGCCCACGGCCACCTCGTCTGCGAGCAGTGCGGCACCATGACCGAGGTCCCCGACGAGATCTTCAAAGACCTCGTCCGCGTCGCCGCCGCCGGCTACGGCTTCGCCATCAACCCTCACCGCTTCGCCGTCACCGGCCGCTGCGCCAACTGCCAGGAACGTGCGCCAACTGCCAGGAACATAAGTAACCTCCAGGCGCAGTGACACCGCAGGCAAATCGGGCAAATTACGCCACGGCGCAGTTTCGGTCTCAGTAACCCCCTCTGGCCAGATGCAATGCTCAATGGCCAGATACCGTGCTCAATCTCGGCACTGGCGCGCCGATCACACCAAGGGGTGCGTTCGATGGCACTTTGAAGTGCCATCGGCCCGGGTGCTATCACGGTAATCACCTCCGGGGTTCCGCGATTGTCGGGAGGTGGCCTGGATTGCGCGGTGGCAGGAGAATCTCGCGCGCGGCGGTCTTGTCGTGCTGCGCGGCGGCCGGGCTGGCGGGGTGCGCGGCGGGCACGCCCGGCAGCCAGTCGACGGCGCTCCCGGACCGCACGGTGTCGGCCCCGGCCAGCACGGCAGCGACGGGCAATCCGCAGGTGCTGGCCCGCCAGGCGTACCTGGGCATGTGGCAGGCGTTCACGGCGGCCTCGCGGACGGCGGACTACCAGTCGCTGTCGCTGGCGCACTACGCGGCCGGCGCGGCGCTGGAGCTGCTGATCCACGGCCTTTACCAGAACTACCGGCAGGGCATCGTGACCCGGGGCACGCCGTCGCACTCGGTGGCCGTGACGATGACGAAGACGTCGCTGGGAACGCCCGAGGCCAAGGTCACCGACTGCTCGGATACCTCGGGCAGCGGCACGTACTACAAGTCCGGCAAGCCCGCCGCCGGCGGGCCACCGGGGCGGCAGGCGATCTACGCGCAGGCGCAGCCGTTCGACGGCACCTGGAAGGTCACCTACCTGGTGGTCGAGAAGGCCGGATCATGCTGAGCCGCGCCCTCGCCATCGTGCTGGCGGCCGGGCTGGCAGTCGTGCTGCTGCTGGCCGGCGGGCAGCAGGTCGCGCTGGCCGGCGGCCCGGGGAACAACGGCTTCTACGGCAACGTGACCTGCGATCAGTCGTACTCGCCGCAGTGCCAGGTGACGGCCGGGTCGAGCCCGTCGGCCGGCACCCCGGCCAGCCCCGGCACCCAGGCGGGCGGCCAGCCGCCGGCCGGGACCACGGCCGGGGGCGGAACCGCGGGCGGGTGCTCGGGCACGATGAACGCGACCTGGGGCTGCATCCCGGCCGGCTGCCAGGTCACGGTGCAGACGCTGGCCTGTCCGCTCGGCGTCGGCGGGGTCGCCCCGCCGCCGGGCAACAACCCGGCCCCGGTGCTCCCGGCCCCCGGGGTGCTGGCCGCGCTGGCCCGCCAGACCCTGGGGCTGCCCGGCCCGGTGATCCGCTCCAGCCCCGCCCAGAACGCCTTGCAGCTCACCAACTTGCCGACCTGGCTGTGGATCAACCCGGCGGAGTGGGTGCCGGAGTCGAAGACGGCGACGGTGCCGGGGGAGAGCGTGACCGCGACCGCCACCCCGGTCTCGGTCACCTGGCATCCGGGCGACGGGAGCGCGGTGACCTGCCAGGGGGCGGGCACCCCGTACTCTAGCGCGGACAACCCGGCGGCGGCGTCGCCGGACTGCGGGCACACCTACACCAGTTCCAGCGCCGGTCAGCCGGGCGGCGCTTTCCAGGCGACGGCCACGATCACCTGGGACGTCACCTGGCAGGGGCCAGGCGGTGCGGGCGGGGCGCTGGCGCCGTTGTTCACGACCGCCGTGGCGGCGTTCCGGGTGGCGGAGTCGCAGGCGCTGAACACCAGCGGGACCTGACGCCCGCCGGGCGTCGGCGCGGTCTCCCGGCGAGGGCGGGAACCGCGCCCGAGCGCAGAGGACCGGGCGCCGGCGGCCTTCCCGGCCCGCCCAGCGCGTGCAAGGCGACGGTCAGCGGACCACCGCCGTGCGAGGGCCGGGACCGGCGGAAAGGCGGCCCCGGGTATATCGCAGGTACACGCCAGGTATACGCCAGGTACATGACCCTCCCGTAACAGCCGACAAATTTTGCCCCTCCGGCAACTGATTTCGGGACCGGACGCCAAAAAGGGCCTCAAAAACCCGATTTCTGTAGATGGAGGGAGTTCTGTCCCGGCCCGCCCGGGGGCCTCCCTCGATGCCGGCGGCACGGCAGCCGCCGGCGGGGCCAGGGCCGACCGCGTGTTCAGGAGGCAACCAGGCGTGAGGAACTCAGCGTTCACCGGGACAGCCCCGCTCGGGCGCAACCGCAACCGCTCAAGGCCGGGACGGGGCGGGGACGGCCCGCCGGGCCGTCCGGGACGGGCCGGACGGCGGGACGGCTGGTGAGCGCGGGCCGCCGCCTGCTCGCGGCCGCGGACGCGCTGCCCGTCACCGTGCTCGCGGCCATCGCCGGGGCGGGCTCGTTCACCCACATCCGCGACACCGCCGCCGAGCACGGCCAGTCCGGCCCGATGTCCTGGGCCGTGGCGGTGTGCATCGACCTGACCTGCGTGATGGCCGCCCGCGAGCGCCAGCGCGACAAGCAGCAGGGCCTGGTCACCCGGCGGCTGTCGTGGCCCACCGCGGTGCTCGCGGGCGGGATACTGCTCAGCCTGGCCGCGAACCTCGCCCAGGCCCAGCCGACCGCCTGGGGCCGCATCGTGGCCGCCGTCCCGCCCGCCGCGTTCCTGGTCGCGGTCTCGATGATCGAGCGCCGTGCCGCCCGCCGTCCGCGCCTCGCCGCCGCCCGGGACGGCGCGGCCGGGGAGGTGTCCGCGCCGGGACGGCCGTCCCCGGTGCCCGGTGCCGGGGACGAGGCCCGGGACGAGGAGGACGAGGCGGTGCTCGCGCTCGCCCGCCGGGCCGCCGCCGAGCACCAGGGCGCCCACGGCCAGCCGATCACCCGCGACCAGCTCCGTGCTCGCCTCGGCGTCTCGAACCAGGCCGCCTCCGAGCTGCTGCGCCAGCTCCGCGCTGGCGAGGGCCAGCCGCCGGGAACCTCCCGCGCCGCCTGACCGGCTCTCTTCCCCGCGCCGGCCGGCGGCACCCGGTCCGCGGAGCGCGGGCCGGCTGCCCGGCGCAGCGCGGCTCGACAGGCACCGCGAAGGCATGGCAACCTACCGGGGACGGGCACGCTGACTGCCGGCCGGCCCGCAGCCCGCCCGCCGCCGGCGCGGAGCGCCTCCGGCCGCTTCCCTGGGGGCACGGGACGGTCGGCGGAAATGGCACACCGTTTACCGGGATTCGCGAACCTGTGCCCCCTCCATGTCGCCAGCTAACCTGCTTGCTAATACGTACTCCTGCCGACACCGGAGCCCTATTTCAGTGGCGGACGTGCTGGACACGGCGGTAATAAACCTTCCGGTGGACTCCCAGACTGATATAAGCGTAAAGCTTATAAAACAATCATCCGTGGCGGGCCGCAGATGCGTGACGTACGTTAATTCCCGGCCTCCTGTCCGTGGCAATGTATCCGTTCAGTGTCAGCTACTCTCACCCCCTGGTCCGTGCCCCCAGGCCCGCGCCCGCCCGGCCCCGCGAGGGCATGCGGCCAGGTGAGGGCAGGCGCGGGAAAGGCGGCCGACGGCGGCGGAAAGGCGAGAGGGCGGACGGTAATCAATTCAGGCGCGGTGAGTGACGAATAGCGCGGAAATTGGCGAGGAATTCGGCTATTTCGAGGCGGAAAGGCGTTGACTGCCTCGGAAAAGGCGAGATAGCGTCGTGTTGTGCCCGGGAAATTCCGGGGGAATTCCCCGGTAATTAATAGCCTGGGTCATGGCGAAGCGCGCGCCCGCCCGTAATCTCCGCACTCGCGTTTTCCCGGAGGTATTCCCGATGACCGCCCCCGCTATTCCCGCCCCGGCCCCGAAGGGCCGGCTCGGCAACGGCCAGCTTCGCCGCCAGGTTGCCGAGTGGCTGGCCGCCCGCCCAGGCCCGCACACGGTCGGCGAGATCGCCAAAGACCTGGGCCGCTCGGCCGGCGCAGTCGGCAACGCGCTGACCACCCTGGCCGGCCGGGCCGAGGCCAGCCGCCTCGCCGGCAAGCCCATGCGCTACGAGGCCAACGCCGCGACCGCCGCCGCAGCCGCCGCCATCACCCCCAAGGCCCCCGCCCCGCCCAAGCCCGCCCCCGCCGCCCCCAAGCCGGCCGCCTCGCCGACCCCGCCGGCCGCGCCGAAGCCGGCCGCCCCGCCCGCCTCGCCAGCGCCGCCGGCCGCGCCGAAGGCCCCCGCCCCGCCGGCCAAGCCTGGCCCGGTCACCCGCCCGGGCGGGCAGGTCTACCGGCCCCGCGTGCTGGCGGGGATGGCCGATGTCGAGGCGCTGCGCACGCTGCGCGCCGAGGGAGTGCCCTCCCTGCTGGCCGGGCCGCCCGGCACGGGCAAGACGAGCCTGGTCGAGGCGGCCTTCCCCGACCTGATCACCGTGGCCGGGGACGGCGACACCACGGTGGGCGACTTCGTCGGCGAGTACACCCAGAAGCCCGACGGCACGTACGAGTTCATCTACGGGCCGCTGATCAGGGCCATGAAGGAAGGCCGGGTCCTGTTCATCGATGACGCGACCTTGATCAGCCCGGCGGTGCTGGCGGTCTGCTACCCGGCGATGGACGGCCGCCGCGAGGTGACCGTCAAGGCGCACAAGGGCGAGACGATCACGGCGGCCGACGGCTTCTACGTCGTAGCCGGCCACAACCCGGGAGCGCACGGCGCGGTCCTGACCGAGGCCCTGTCCAGCCGCTTCACCTTCCAGTTCGAGGTCGCGACCGATTACGACCTGGCCCGGTCGCTGGGCATCGACTCCCGCGCGATCACCGCCGCCCGCAACCTGGCGACCCGGCAGGCCAGCGGCGAGACGGGCTGGGCACCGCAGCTCCGCGAGCTGCTCGCCTTCGCCAAGATCACGAAAATCTTCGGCCTCGACACCGCGCTGGCCAACCTGGCCGGGGTCGCCCCGGCCGAGGACCGCGACGTGGTCGCTGACACCCTCGCCAAGACCTTCGGCAAGACGGTCACCCCCCTCAAGCTCGGCCGCCAGATCTGACCCGCCCCTCGCCTGCCCTGGAAAGGAGCGCCGTGATGAGCGCGACCCCTCCCGCCCCCGCCCCCGCTTCCCGCCCCCGCCCCTCGGCCGCCTGGCTGGCCTTCTCCGCCACGATGACCGCCCAGGTCGCCCCGGTCGCCGGCCGCGCCGACCTGACCGTGACCGTCGCCCCCGGCGCGGGCCGGGGTGCCCCGGCGTGCTTCGTGCCGGCCAGCGCCGAGATCGAGGTCAACGCCGACCACCTAGGCGTCGACCCCGTCACCGCCGACCCGGCTAACCCGGCCGACCGCGAGCGCTACCCGGCCCTGTGGGGCGCGACGGTGCACGAGTGCGCGCACGCCGCCCACTCCCGCTGGCGCGCCCCGAAGGACACCAGTGCCGCCTGGCTGTCCGCCGCCCTCGCGCTGGAGGAGTCCCGGATCGAGGCCCGCCAGGTCGCCCGTCGCCCGGCCGACCGGGCCTGGCTGCGGGCCTGCACCTGCCAGATCGTGGTCGGCGACTTCGCCGCCGCCGCTGCCCCGCCCGCGAGCGCGGCCGAGGCCGGGTCGGCCGCCGCGCTGATCCTCGCCCGCGAGGACGCGGGCATCCTCGAGAGCGCCGAGGCCGAGCCGGTCGCCAGGGCGGTCGCCGGCGTCATCGGGGAGGAGAAGCTGGGGCAGCTCCGCCAGGTGTGGCGCGAGGCCCACCGCACCCGCGACGACGACGCGAAGACCATGGTGCGGCTCGGCCGCCGCTGGTGCCGCATCCTCGGCGTCCAGCCTGACCAGCCCGCCCCCAAGGCGGACCCGTCCCAGCCCGGCCAGGGCACGCCCTCGCCGGTCGCCTCGGCGGTCGGCGAGGCCACCGCCCGGGTCGAGGACGCCTCCAGGGCCGAGTTCGCGCCGCCGCCGGCGTTCCCGCCCGGGGCGGCGGAGGCCCGCGAGGCCGAGAGCAAGGCCCGCCGCGCTGCGGGCGACGCCTCGGCGCGGGTCTTCGCCCGTGACCCCGGTAACGAGTCCGGCGGCACCACGGGCACCAGCCGCGAGCCGACCGCCGAGGAGCAGGCCGCCGCGAGGCGGCTGGCCCGCGCGCTGCGCGAGGCCAGCGCCGGGGGCCGCGCCGAGACCAAGATCAGCTCGGCCACCCCGCCGGGCCGGCTGCGGATGCGGCACGCCGTGACGGCCGACGCCCAGCGCGCCGCCGGGGCCATGCCAACCGCGAGGCCGTTCACGAGAGTCGAGCGCCGCCGGGTACCCGCCCCGCCCCTCGTCGTCGGCGTCGCCTGCGACGTGTCCGGCTCCATGAGCGGCTTCACCGGGCCGGTCGCCTCGACCGCCTGGATACTCGCCCGCGCGACCGCGAGCCTGCCCGCCGCCCGCACCGCCACCGTCACCTACGGGCGGCACGTCCGCCCGGTCACCTACCCCGGCGCGGTCCCCGCCCAGGTCGCCGAGTTCAGCGCGGCGGGCAAGTACGAGGACTTCACCCGCGCGGTCAATGCCCTGGACGGCGCGCTCGGCCTCGCCCGGCCCGGTGCCACGCGCATCCTGGTGATCGTCTCCGACGGCCGGTACAAGGGCACCCAGCACGCCGACGGGCAAAAGCTCATCACCCGCCTGGCAGCCTCGGGCTGCCTGGTCATCTGGATCGCCCCCAGCGACACCGCGAACACCATGGCCGGCGCGAAGGTGGTCATCCTCGATGACCCCGCCGCCACCAGCGCGGCGGTCGCCCGCGCGGTCACCGCCAGCGCCCGCACCGCCTGACCGCCGCCCCGGGAGGCGGCCCAGCCCGCCTCCCGGGCGCGAGCGCCTCCCGCCGGGAAAGGCCACGCGCGCCAGATCGCGGCACCGGGATAAAAACAGCGGAAAAGAAAAGGCGGCGGGCGCGGAAAAGCCTTGGCATCCAAGTCCGAAAGCCGGAATTCGGCTCTGCTTCTTTCCGGGAAACCGTCGTCCAGGTCACTGGCACGAGTCGTCATGCCAGGTGAGGACAGCGGGCCGTCGTATTTACGTGCCCGCCGGGCCGGGCCGAAAACGGCGTCTGGAATTGTCGCGGAGCCGCTTGACTTCACGTCCGGACCAGAGCAATTGTCGTCCAGAAAACACCGGCGCAGTCAAAACGGAAACCGGAATAGCGCCGGAGAACAGGAACGGAGTCACCATCATGGCACGCACCCCCGCCCCCGCTCCCGCCCCGCACGCGGCCCGCAGCGCCGCCGACACGGCGACGACCGCGTCCCCCGCGCCCACCGCCCCGGCGGCGGGCGACAGCCCCGCAGCGGCCGTCCTGGCCGCGCTGTCGGCCGACCCCGCCGGCGCGGCGGTCGCGGTGATCGCCGCCCGCGCCGGGATCAGCACCGCCGCCGCCCGGCAGGCCCTGCTCGCCTGCGAGAAGAACGGCACCGCGACCCGGGTCAAGGGCAGCCGGCCCGGCATCGCCGACACCTGGACGCCCGCAGCCCCGGCCGACGAGGACGCCACCGCCGAGGGCCAGCAGGTGGACGCCGGCCCCGAGCCGGGGCCGGACCCGGCCGTCACAGCCGAGGCCGCCGGGACCGTCGCCGCTATCGCCCAGGCGGCCGACGAGGCCGAAAAGGCCCTCGCGGCCGGGAACCTGGACGTCGCCCTGGCCGCCCTGGACACCGCCCGGGACCTGGCCGCCCAGGGGCGGCGCGCGGTCAGGGCCGCCGCATCGGGCCGGCGTGCCCCCGCCACCCGACCCGGGGCGCTGCGCGACCTGGTCGAGGAGCACCTGCGCAAGTTCCCCGAAACCGCCTTCACCCCGCACCAGGTCGGCAAGGTGCTCACCCGGTCGGCCGGGGCGGTCGCCAACGCCCTCGACAAGCTGGTCAGCCTCGGCACCGCCGAGATGGTCACCGACAAGCCGCGCACCTACCGGCTCGCCGCCTCCGTCCCCGCCCCGGAGGCTGCCCCCGCCGCCCCGGACGCGGCCGGCGACCCCGCCGCCAGCGGGGAGGCCGCGCCCAGCGCGGCGTAGCGCGCGGACGGCGCGGCCGGGACGGCAGCCGATGCCGCCCCGGCCGCGCCGTCTTCGCGTTGTCCCTGCACGGCCGGCCTGCGGTCGCGGCCGGGCGTTTACCCCTTCCCGCCGCGCCGGCCGCTAGCCGCTCCCGGCCGGGTACATCAGGGCGCTGACCGGCGTCGTTTCCCGCCGGGTACACCGCCGGCCCGCGCGAGGTACATGAAGGGCCACCGGAAGTAAACGCACCTCCCGCAACAACCGCGCTTTTTTGCCTCACCAGCACCAATTTCAGGGGCGCCGGCGAAAAAAGGCCCCAAAAACCCGATTTCTGTAGTGAGACGGAAAACCGGGAGGCGCACGGGAGCGGCCTATGACGAATCCTTCGGTCGGGATAACGCGCTGCGCGGTGCCGTGCGAGCCCGCACCGGGCCGCCGCCCGGGGGCGGGCGCGGGTACGACGGGGGCGCGCACCGTCGCGGTGCGCGCCCCCGTGCCCCCCTCGCGGGGCCCAGCCCGGGGCCGGCCCGCCGCCGGGCTTCCCCCTCCTGGCCGGGCGGGCACCGACCCGCATCGACGCGTGGCTGCGGGCCGGGTGTCAAGCCCGCCCCCGCGCCGGGCCGCGCCGACTTGACGGGGCGGGCGGAGTCGAGACTGGATGCCTGCGGTCCCGGGCGGCAGGCCAGCCCGCCCCGCCGGCCGGCATCAGGGCCGGCCGCCTCCACCCCCGGCAACGGCGAGGGCGCGCACGAGGTCACCGCCCGGGACCCCGCGTCCGGTCCTGCTGGCCTTCCCCTCCGGCAGGGCCGGGCCGCCCGCCGGCCCTCGCCCTGCCGCCCATTGCGACCGCGGGGCCTTACCTCTTTCTCCTGGTCCCCAGGCCAGCCGTCGAGAGCAGCCGCCTGCCGTCGGCCCGGCGGGGGCCGGACTTGACGCGGCGGGCGGAGCGGAGCGTCCGTCGTCGCGGACCCACGGACGGGCCGCCCCCGGGAACGGTGACCGCTCCCGGACGGCCCCCCGCCACCCCGGCGAACGAACCAGGAACCCCGGGCGACCCGCTGCTGACGATCGAGGAGGTGACCGCCGAGCTGCGGGTATCCCGGGCGGCCTTCTACCGCTGGCGCCGGCAGGGAGCCGGGCCGCCAGCGGTGCGGCTGCCGGGCGGCGGGGTGCGGGTCCGGCGCAGCGCGCTCAGCCAGTGGCTGCGCCGCCTGGAAGAAGAGACGACCGCGAAGGAGCAAGGAGCAGATGGACAGTTACGACGTCAGGTTCTGGGACACCAAGAAGATCGCCGACAACGCCAGCGGCGGGCGGTACCGGGTCCGGTGGGCCGTCAACGGGCAGGAGCACTGCAAGTCGTTCCAGAACAAGACCCTCGCCGACGGGTTCCTCGACAACCTCAAGGACGCCGCCCGCGACCGGCGGCCCTTCAGCCCCCGCACCGGCCTGCCCGCCGCCGAGACCACCGAGGAGGAGCAGGTCACCTGGTACGAGCACGCCCGCAGCTACGCCGAGGCCAAGTGGCCGAACCTCGCCCCGGTCTCCCGCCGCTCGATCGCCGAGTCGCTGGTCACCGTCACCGTCGTCCTCACGGCGAAGGAGAAGGGCGCGCCCGAGCCGAGGGTGCTGCGCCGGGCGCTGTTCGCCTGGGCGTTCAACCCCGCCACCCGCGAGAGCGACCCGCCGCGCGAGATCGCCCTCGCCCTGGGCTGGGCCGCGCGCGCCTCGCTGCCGCTCAGCGCGCTGGACGACCCGGCCACCGTGCGGGCCGCGCTCGGCGCGTGCGCCAAGACCCTGGCCGGGAAGCCGGCCGCCGGGTCGACGCAGCGGCGCAAGCGGTCGGTGTTCTACAACGCCCTCGGCTACGCCGTCGAACTCGGCCGCCTGCCCTCCAACCCGATCGACCGCATCCAGTGGACCGCCCCCGCCGTCGCGGCGACCGTCGACCGGCGGGTGGTCGTCAGCCCCGCCCAGGCCAGGAAGCTCCTGGCCGCCGTCCGGGGCCTGTCTGACCGGGGCGCGCACCTGGAGGCGTTCTACGGCTGCCTGTACTACGCCGCGCTGCGCCCGTCGGAGGCGGTCATGCTCCGCGAGCTGGACCTGTACCTGCCGGGCAAGGGATGGGGGAGGATCGTGCTGGCCGCCTCCGCCTCCCGGGCCGGCACAGCCTGGACCGACCACGGCACCTCCCGCCAGGAACGCGGCCTGAAGCACCGCGCCGACAACGAGACAAGGACCATCCCCATCCCGCCCGAACTCGTGAAGCTGCTGCGCGCACACATCAAGCGGTACGGCACGACCCCGGACGGGCGGGTCTTCCAGACCAGCCGGGGCGGCATCATCCAGGACTCGGCCTACAGCGCCGTGTGGGCCGAGGCCCGCCAGGTGGCCCTGTCCGAGGCGCAGTTCCGCTCCCCGCTGGGCCGCCGCCCGTACGACCTGCGGCACGCGGCGGTGTCGCTGTGGCTGAACTCGGGGGTGCCCCCGACCGAGGTCGCCCGCCGGGCCGGGCACGGCGTCGCGGTCCTGCTGAAGATCTACGCGCACTGCGTCGACGGGCAGGCTGATGCCGCGAACCAGCGCATCACCGACGCCCTCGGTGCCCAGGGCACCGGGCCAGAACCGGGGGACGAGGCAGACGGCGGCAGCGAGCAAGCAAACTGAGGCGTGCGGGCCGTGAGAGCGTCCCCGGAGGGCGGGCAGCACAGGCTGTCCGCCCCTGGGTGCGTGAGGGTGCTCGGCTCAGCTGGCGAGGAAGCCGAAGGTATCCGTAGCCGTGCCAGGGTGGCCTGGCCGGCGACGGCGCGTCTGGAGAAGGTGGTGAAGGGGACGTTTCTGCCTGGGTGTCGGGCGGCGGCTACGTGGCCGCTTCGGGGACCTACTCTGGGATGAGGCGCGCGGGGGGCGATGGCAGCGGGAACGGGGGCAGGCGATGGTGCGCAGGCCTCAGGGGGCTGCTTCCGGCCCTGGTCCGGCGCTGTCCGGCTGTCATGGCGGCGCAGGCGCTGAAGGGGAGCCGGGCAGGCCCGCTACCGGCGGCGGGTTGCGGGGCAAGCCCGGGCACCTGTCCGCGATCAGGCGGCGGCGGCGCGCGGTGCTGGTGGTGAACACCCGTTCCCGGCGCGGGCTGGGCTTGTACCGGGCCGCGTGCGGTCGTCTGGAAGCCGCCGGGTTTGACCTGCTCGGCGCGTTTCCGGTGGCCGGGGCGGGCGAGCTTGAGGCGAGCCTGGCGGCGGCGGTTGGCCTGGGGCCGGACTTGCTGGTCGCCGGCGGTGGTGACGGCACCTTGAGCCTGGCGGCGCGGTACCTTGCCTTCCGTGACATCGCGCTGGGCGTGCTGCCGCTGGGCACGACGAACAATTTCGCCCGGTCGCTGGGCGTCCCGCTGGACGTGGCGGGCGCGGTCGGCGTGCTGGCCGGCGGGAAGGTCGCCGACGTGGACCTGGGGGAGGCCAACGGCACGTTCTTCGCCAACCTGGTTAGTGTCGGGCTGTCCGGCCAGGTCGCCGCTGCCGTCCCGCACGGCCTCAAGCGCCTGCTCGGCAGCGCCGCCTACCCGCTCGCCGCGCTGGCCCGCCTGCCCGGTCACCGCCCGTTCCGTGCGGTGATTACTGCCGGGGAAGAGCGCCGGATCGTGACGACGCACCAGCTCAACATCGCGAACGGGAGCTTCCACGCGGGCCGGCCGATCACCGCCGACGCCAGTGCCGACGACCGGCTGCTGCTGGCCTACAGCCTCGGCGGCGCCAGCCGGGCCGGGCTGGTCGGGGCGACGGTCCGCCACGCGCTGGCCGGGGCGCGCCGCAGCCAGGCCGAGCCGGCGTTCCTGGTGAGCAGCGACTTGCATGTGGACACTGACCCGCCGCTGCCGCTGGTAGTCGACGGGGAGCTCTGCGGCCTGACCCCGGCCCGGGTCACGCTGGCGCCCAATGCGCTGCGCGTCATGGTCGCGCCCGGGTTCCCTGATAGCTGACCCGTCCCGCCGCAGAGCGGCCCCGGCGGCGGGCGGTCAGGTGACGTGGATGCGGGGGCGGCGGGCGGGGTCGGGCTCGGCGCGGCGGAGGACTTCGCGGGTGACGGGGGCGACCTGACCGGAGCCGAGGAGGATGTAGCGGAGGAACTGGGTCAGCGGGCTGCCCTCGGCCCACTCGAAGTAGACGTGCGGCAGGAGGCCGTGCTTGTCGCGCAGGTGCAGGCAGGTGGCGGCGATGGCGTTGGGCACGGCGGGGCTGGTCACGGTGAGGATGCGGTAGCCGTGGCGTTCCTCGCCGGCCAGTTCCAGGCGGGAGGCGAATTCGGAGGCGTCGGGCACGGTGACCTCGAGGAACAGCGGGGTCATGCCGGCGGGCAGCCGGTTGGCGGACTGCGCGTCCGACCACTTGCGCTCGTATTCTTCCCTGTCCCTGGCGTCGGGCTCGTTGGCGATGATGTGCACGGTGGCGTCCCCGGCGCGTGCCTGGGCCAGGAAGCGGGCCGCTGCCTGGCCGGTGCTGACGCTGATGGCCCGCAGCTCGTAGGCGCGGGTCACGCGCGAGATGACCGAGGTGGCGAGGATGGCGGCGATGAAGCAGCCGGCGATCTTAATGCCGTCCGGCCGCTCGATAATGTTCGCGACGGTGGTGGCGGCGAATACGGCGGCGATCGCCGCGTAGGCCCAGGCGGAGCGTTGCCGCCGGCGGTAGGCGGACAGGGTGACCGCGGCGGCGGCTGAGGTGATCAGGACGAGCACCCCGGTGGCGTAGGCGCCGGCCTGGGTGTCGACGTCGGCGTCGAAGATCCAGGTGACGCCGAACGCGACGGCGGACAGGAGCAGCACGAGCGGCCTGGTGGCCTGCGCCCAGGACGGCGACATGCCGTAGCGGGGCAGGTAGCGGGGGACCAGGTTCAGCAGCCCGGCCATCGCCGAGGCGCCGGCGAACCACAAGATGGCGATCGTGGACACGTCGTAGGCGGTGCCGAAGCCGCCGCCGAGGTAGGCGTGGGCGAGGTAGGCGAGGGCCCGGCCGCTGGCCTCGCCGCCGGGCTGGAACTGCGCGGCGGGGATCAGCACGGCGGTGACGAAGCTGGAGGCCAGCAGCAGCGCGGCCATGACCAGCGCGGCGGCGGCAAGGAGCTTGCGGGTGCCGGCGACGCGGGCCGCGAGCTGCTGCCCGGGCGTGCCTTCCCCTCCGCTTACCTGGGGCATGACCAGCACCCCGGTCTCGAAGCCGGACAGGCCGAGCGCCAGCTTCGGGAAGCTGGCCAGGGCCACCGCGGCGACCGCGAGGCCGCCGGGGTGGGCAGCAGTCAGGGCGTGCCACCAGCTGGTTACGTGCACGGGGGACGCCGCGAGGTGGGCGGCCGCGACCGCGATGACCACCGTGTTGAGCAGCAGGTAGGCGGCGACCAGGACGACGGCGATGCCGATGGCCTCGCGGAAGCCGCGCAGGAACACGGCGCCGAGCAAGGCCAGCAGTACCAGGGTCACGGCGAGCTGGTGGCCGTGCAGGGCGTGCGGGGCGTACTGGTTCTCGATGAGGTGGGTGGTGGCGTCGGCGGCCGACAGGGTCATCGTGATGAGGAAGTCGGTGGCGGCGAAACCGAGAAGGACCAGCACGAGGAGCTTGCCGCCCCAGGCGGGCAGGATCTTCTCCAGCATGGCGAGCGACCCCTCGCCGTTCGGGCTCTCCCGCGCGACCTGCCGGTAGACCGGCAGAGCCCCGGCCAGGGTGACCGCCACCAGGACGACCGTCGCGAGCGGGGACACCAGCCCGGCGGCCAGGAACGCGATGGCGGGCTGGTAGCCGATCGTGGAGAAGTAGTCCACCCCGGTCAGGCAGACCACCTGCCACCACCGGTGCCCCGCCTGCCCTTCCCCGGGCCGCCCGTGCGGCCCCGGCTGCCGGCCGGGCGGGGGCCGTTCACCGCGGAGCAGCCGGGAGCGGGCCACGCGACGCGGTACCGTCATGATCAGCGCACGCTCCCTGGAGTGCCTCAGACCCGGCTGGTCGCCACATCGTATCCGCCCGGCTGCCGGACCCTGGCGCCTGGCGGGCAAGGGCTGTCGGGCATGCTGGGGAGCACGATGCTCGCAGTCGGCGGCTGAACGGGGGACGGATGAACGTCACGGGAGCCGACTGGGCGGTCCTGCTCGCCATCGTGGCCGGGCTGTTCGCGCTCGACCTGCTGGTGGCGACGCTGCGCCCGCACGCCGTCGGGTTCCGCGAGGCGGCGCTCTGGTCGGCGTTCTTCGTAGCCGCCGCCGCGGGGTTCGGCGTGGCCCTCGCCGCACTTGAAGGCTGGGACTACGCCGGCCAGTTCTTCGCCGGCTACATCGTCGAGAAGAGCCTGTCCGTTGACAACCTGTTCGTGTTCGTCATCATCATGTCCTCCTTCGCGGTGCCGCGCGAGCACCAGCAGCGGGTCCTCATCTTCGGGATCATCGCCTCCCTGTGCCTGCGTGCCGCGTTCATCGCGGTCGGCGCCGCGCTGCTGTCGGCGCTGTCGTTCATGTTCCTGGTCTTCGGCCTCGCCCTGGTCTGGACCGCGTTCCGGCTGTTCACCCACCGCGACGCCGACCCTGACGTCGCCGGAGGCCCGCTCGTCCGCGCCGCCCGCCGGCTCCTGCCGGTCACCGACTCCTACGACGGCGGCCGGCTGATCACCCGCGAGCACGGGCGGCGGGTGGTCACGCCGCTGTTCATCGTGTTCACCGCCATCGGCGGCACCGACATGCTGTTCGCCCTCGACTCCATCCCGGCCGTGTTCGGCGTCACCAGCGAGGCCTACATCGTCTTCGCCGCCAACGCGTTCGCCCTGCTCGGCCTGCGCGCCCTGTACTTCCTCGTCACCGGCCTGCTCGACCGGCTCGTCTACCTCTCGGCCGGGCTGTCGGTCATCCTGGCCTTCATCGGCGCCAAGCTCATCCTCCACTGGGCGCACGGGCTGTGGCACGCGGCCCCCGAGATCAGCACGGCGCTCTCGCTGGCCGTCATCGGCGGCGTACTTGCCGTCACCACCGCGGCGAGCCTCGTCAAGTCCCGCCGCGACCCCGCCGCCCGAGCCCACCCCGGTGCCGTCCTCGGCACCGCAGACCGCGCCAGCCAGGCCGGGGACGCTCCCGCCGCCACGGCGAAACAGCCCGCCGGCGGCCAGGCGGACGCCGATCCCGGTCCCCCTGGCGGTGCAGACGGCGGCGGCGGGCAGCCAGCCTGAATCGCGCGTCAGGGCAGACGCCGCGAGAGCAGGGACGAGCCGTTGGAGCACAGCCTTTCGCGGGTATCGCCGGGGTCATTGTCGCATTGCGCCGCCTGATCCGGCGGGCACGGGCCAACCTGCCGCCGGGGCACCCGTCGCCAACGCCGCGCATAGCAGGGGAACTGGTCTGCTACCGTGCGCAGGGTGCCGCTGACATGGACGGGCTTGCTCCTGGCGTTCGGCTCGGCTCTGGTTACCAACACGGCCTATTCGCTTGAGCGCAACGCGGTGGCGGCGCTGTCGCCGCTGTCGCCGCGCCGCCCGCTGGAGTCGGCGAGGATGCTGCTGGGTGACCGGCGGTGGCTTGCCGCGTTCGGCGTGGAGACGGCGGGCTGGCTGATGTACGTGGCGGCGCTGCGGCTGGCGCCGCTGGCCCTCGTGCAGCGCCCTGCTGGCGCACATGGACGCCGACGGCGACCAGCAGATCTCCCCGGAGGAGTTCGCCGCCGCGGTCGGCCGCCCCGTCGTTGACCGGCCCCGCTTCGACGCCGCCGTCACCGCGGCTGCCCGGTCGCTCATCCAGGCGGCCGACCGCCGCCGCACGGGAGTGCTGGACCCGCCCGGGTACGCCCGCCTCGCTGCCGCGTACGGCGCCAGCGCCGGGCAGGCCGCCAGGCCTTCGACCGGCTCGACCTTTGACCGCAACGGCGTCCTGGACGCCGCCGAGCTCACTCAGTCCATTACTCAGTTCTTCACCAGCCTGGACCCGGATGCACCCGGCAGCCTCGCCTTCGGCCGCCTCTAGGGCCGTCGGCTTCCCGGGCGGAGGGACCCCCGGTGTTGAGACGGGTTTGACAGGCCGTCCGCCGCTGGCGCATCATATGAAGCGTTGTTCATGTGACACCTCGTTCGGTGAGGCGTCTCCACGGACACAGGCCACTGATCCCACCGGTCGAGAGACCCTCCGGATCAGGACACCTTTCCCCGGGTTAAGGGGAAAGGCCAGGTGGCTGCGCAGACGGGTCCCGCCGTTGACGGGGCACCGCGCTACGCCGTGGAGTGCCAAAGCTCTGACGAGTCAGGGGTGTCCTGCCACGGCGCGGTGCGCCTGGCATCCCCTGAGGTTGCGCATGTCCAGCGCCGCGCAGGCACTCTGCGCGGCTGCCCCGGCGCCCGCGCGTGCCATGACCGGAGGGAGGCGACACACGGTGGATTCCGGTTCCAGTAGTAGTCCGGGCCGGCCACGGCCCCGCATCCGTTTGTGTTCGCCATCCGCCTCCGGCGCGCACTAGCCCGTTCCCTCCTGCCCCGCGGCCCGGCCTTACGGCCGGGCTGCCCTCGCGGGCACGGTGAATGCTGCGCGCCTCCCTGAACCGTCAAGCGCTGCCCTGTCCCGGGGCGAGGGAGGAACCGATCATGACCGCAACGAACGACCGCCCGGCGGTCCTGGATGAGATGCACGCCGGGGACATCCGCGGCGCGCTCGGCACCATCCGCGCGGATGACACCGCGCCCCGGCTGGGCCTGCCGTCGAAGCTGAAGACGCTGCTGGCGATCGTCGGGCCGGGGCTGATCGTGATGGTGGGCGACAACGACGCCGGGGCGTTCGCCACCTACGGGCAGGCCGGGCAGGACTACGGCACCCGGCTGCTGTGGACGCTGCTGCTGCTGGTCCCGGTGCTGTACGTCAACCAGGAGATGGTGCTGCGGCTCGGCGCGGTCACGGGGGTCGGCCACGCCCGGCTGATCCTGGAGCGCTTCGGGAAGTTCTGGGGCGCGTTCAGCGTGATCGACCTCTTCATCCTCAACGCGCTGACCATCGTGACCGAGTTCATCGGCATCACGCTGGCCGCCGGGTACCTGGGCCTGCCCAAGGTGCCGTCGGTGGTGCTGGCGGCGGCGGTGATCATCGCGGCGGCGTCCACCGGCAGTTTCCGCCGGTTCGAGCGGGTTGCGGTCGCGTTCTGCGCCGGGTCGCTGCTGCTGATCCCGCTGTACGTGCTGGTGCACCCGCCGGCTGCGCAGATGGCGCGCGGGTTCGCGGTGCCGGGCCTGCCGGGCGGGTCCGGGCAGCTGGCGACGGTGATGCTGCTGGTGATCGGGATCGTTGGGACCACGGTCGCGCCGTGGCAGCTGTTCTTCCAGCAGTCGTACGTGATCGACAAGCGGATCACCCCGCGGTTCATCCGGTATGAGAGGGCCGACCTGTGGATCGGCATCGTGGTCGTTATCGCCGGCGCCGCCGCGCTGATGGGCGCGGCGGCTGCCGCGTTCGCCGGGACGAAGGGCCTCGGGAACTTCACCGACGCCCGGGGCCTGGCCGAGGGCCTGGCCGCCGAGGCGGGCAAGGCCGCCGGGGCGCTGTTCGCGGTCGCGCTGCTGGACGCCTCGGTCATCGGGGCGTTCGCGGTATCGCTGGCGACCTCCTACGCGCTCGGCGACGTGCTGGGCCTGAAGCACTCCCTGCACCGGGGCGTCCGGCAGGCCAGGGGGTTCTACGCCGTCTACGCGCTGCTGATCGCCGGGGCGGCGGCCCTGGTGCTCATCCCCGGCGTCCCCCTCGGCCTGCTGACCGAGGGGGTGCAGGTGCTGGCCGGGGTGCTGCTGCCGTCGGCGTCGGTGTTCCTGGTCCTGCTGTGCAACGACAGGGACGTGCTCGGACCCTGGGTCAACGGCCGGGTGCTGAACGCGTTCACCAGCATCGTGGTCGGCATCCTGGTCACCTTGTCGGTCATCCTGACCGCCTCGGTGCTGTTCCCCGCCATCACCGCGGCCCAGATCGCCTGGATCACGGCCGGCTGCGGCGCGGCGGGCCTGGCCGCGGCCGGCTACGCCGCCGCCGCCCGCCGCCGTGCCGCCCGTGAGCCGGTTGACCGGGCCGGGCGGGAGAGCTGGCGGATGCCGCCGCTGGGCGACCTCGGCCGGGCCCGCATGTCCCTCGGGCGGCGGATCGGGATGGGCGCCCTGCGGCTGTACCTCGCCGCCGCGATGATCCTGGTCATCGTCAAGATCGTCCAGGTCGCGCTCGGCCACTGACCCGCGCCGGCCATCACGTCCCTGCCCGCCCGGCCTGCCCGCGCTGGGCGGACGGGGACACGGCCCCCTTGACCGGAAGCGGAAGGAGCTGCCTGGAATGCAGACGCTGACCACCCTTGAGTTCTTCACCCGGCTGGCCGTGGGACTGGGCTGCGGCGCGGTGATCGGCGCTGAGCGGCAGTGGCGCGCCCGGATGGCCGGGCTGCGCACCAACGCGCTGGTCGCCGCCGGGGCCACCTTGTTCGTGCTGTACTCCGACGTCGACGGCAGCGCCAACTCCACGCAGGTCGCCGCGTACGTGGTGTCGGGCATCGGGTTCCTCGGCGGCGGGGTGATCCTGCGCGACGGGTTCCACGTCCGCGGCCTGAACACCGCCGCGACCTTGTGGTGCTCGGCCGCCGTCGGCGTGCTGGCCGCCTCCGGGCACCTGGCCTTCGCCGCGACCGGCACGGCCACCGTGCTGGCCGTGCACCTGGTCGGCAGGCCGCTCGGCCGGCTGATCGACCACGACAACCCCGACACCGAAGACGAGGAGCTGCAGCCCTACGACCTGCACATCACCTGCAGGCCCAAGAGCGAGGCGCACATCCGCGCGCTGATCGTCAGCAACACCGCCGGCAGCGACATCATCCTGCGCGGCATCGCCACCACCCGCGCCGGCCAGGACAGCGAGACCAGGCTCACCGCCCGCCTCCTGCTCAACGGGAACGCGGCCGCCCGCCTGGAACAGCTGGTGGCACGGCTGTCGCTGGAGCCGGGCATTCACGCCGTGCACTGGCATGCCGCAGACGGCCCGGCAGCGGCGGTACCCGCAACTGCGGCCGGATCAGGAGATGAGGGCTGACGAGGCCCTGCCCGGGGTAGCTGGTTACATGAACGATCTTTCATGTTAAGTTGGCCTTGGCCCGGCGCGCAGCCGGGCCACCGAATCACTTCCGGGGCGAGTGCAGGGAGGCCGGAGATGCTGCTTCCAGGGCGTTCCGCGGGCCATGGCCGGCGCCCGCTGTGGCCGCTGGCGGCAGCGTGGGCGGTCCCGGCCGCCAGCCTGCTCGCGCTTGCGCTGCTTCCGCGGGCGCAGGCGCGCGACTGCGGCATGTTCCTGATGGGCGGCAGTGCCGGCGCGCTGATCGTGGTCCTGATATACGCGCGGGTGCTGCGCCGGCCCGCGCCGCCGCTGGGCACGGTGCAGCTGCTCGGCGGCCTCTGGGACGGCCGGGTGCTGCTGGCGGCTCGCACCGGTCCGGTGCCCGAGGAAGTGTGGCTGGCCGTCCCGGGGATGCCAGCGTGCCGCTATCGCGCGGATGACCGGGACCAGCCGCGGCTGCGGGCGCTGCGCTACGAGCCAGGCGCCGGCCCCGGGCCGGAGGCCGGACTCTAGCGTCCGGCGGCGGTGGGCCGGGCGGCCTGTGCTGGGCCCCGGGCTGGCGGGTGCCTGCGGGTCAGAGGTTTTCCTGGGCTCCGGGTTCGAGGGTGAGTTCCTCGTCGTCGCTGTCGTAGTCGTACAGCTCGGCGTAGCGGCCCCAGTCGATCGCGGTGCCGAGCTGGCTGCGGGCCTCGTCGGGCGAGAAGCCCCGGCGGAGGATGTCGAGGAAGAACCCGGTGCGCAGGGTGTGGTCCTCGGTGGCGGCGAGGGCCTGGACGATGGTGCGGACGAGGGGGGCGCGCCTGGCGGCGTGCCGGGCGAACAGCTGCTTGCTGGCGAGGATGCCGGCTGAGGCGAATTCCTTGCCGTCGGCCGTGAGCTCGATGTCGGAGCCGTCGATGCGCGCGAGCGTGAGCAGGACGGCGGCGTCGGTCAGCGGCAGCAGGTCGTCGATTTCGAAGCTGAGGTCGTCGGCGATCTCGGCGAGGCCGTCGCTGCCGCCGCGGGCGGCGAGGATCTCCAGCAGACCCGCGAGGCCGCCGGGGCTGACGTCGGGCAGCGGCGTGTTGACGGGGGTGGGCGCGGGGCGGCCCGGCGCTGCGGGCGCCGGCTGTGCGGTGGCTCCCGCCTCGACGGCGGTGGCGGCGGCCTGCTCGCGGCCGGTGAGGATGCCGTAGATGGTGTCGACCAGGGCCTCGAAGCGGGACGCGTGCCGATCGCGGGGGCGGGGCAGGCCGACGGCGAGCTCGGCCATGATCCGGCCGGGGTTGGAGGACAGCACGAGGATACGGTCGGCGAGCAGCACCGCTTCCTCGATGTTGTGGGTGACGATGAGGATGGACTTGACCGGAGCGCCGTGTCCTTCCCACAGCCGGATGAGCTCGTTTCGCAGGTTCTCGGCGGTCAGCACGTCGAGGGCGGAGAACGGCTCGTCCATCAGCAGCGCGTCCGGCTCGGTGACGATGGCGCGGGCGAAGCCGACCCGCTGCCGCATGCCCCCGGACAGCTCCTTCGGGTAGGCGGACTCGAACCCGTCAAGGCCGATCGTGTCGATCGCCGCCAGCGCCCGTTCGGCCCGCTCGGCCTCACCGGTGCCGCGGGCCTCAAGTCCCAGCTCGACGTTCTGCTGGACGGTGAGCCAGGGCAGCAGCGCGAAGGTCTGGAAGACCATGGACACCCCGGGGTTGGCCCCGGTGACCGGGGTGCCCCGGTAGGAGACCGTGCCGGAGGAGGGGGCGATCAGCCCGGCGACGCAGCGCAGCAGGGTCGACTTGCCCGAGCCCGACTTGCCGAGAAGCGCGACGATCTCGCCCTCCGCGAGGGTGAAGCTGACCCCGTCGAGGACGGGCAGCGCGCCGCCGTCCGGGGTGGTGAACGCCTTGGTCACCGACTCGGCCGCGACGATCACCGCGCCGGGCTCTACCGCGGTTCCGCTGCTCACGGTCTGGTCCTGCTCGGGTCGGCTCACAGCGAGTACTTCCGTTCGGCGAGGGCGTACAGGCGGCGCCACAGCAGGCGGTTGGCGAGAACCACGTAGAGGCTCATCACCGCGATGCCCACGAGGATCTGCGGGAAGTTCCCGGTCGCGGTCGCCTGGAAGATGTAGGCGCCGAGGCCGGTGGCGGTCAGGTGGTGGCTGCCGTAGGTGACGACCTCGGCGACGATCGAGGCGTTCCACGCGCCCCCCGCGGCGGTGATCCCGCCGGTCACGTAGGAGGAGAAGACCGCGGGCAGGATGAACTTCTTCCACCGCAGCCAGCCGCCCACCCGCAGGCTGGTCATCGCCTCGCGCAGGTCCGACGGGATCGCGGAGGCGCCGGCGATCACGTTGAACAGGATGTACCACTGCGCGCCGAGCGCCATCAGCAGCACCGCGCCGAAGTCAAGCGGGATGTGCCAGGCCACGAACACCACGGTGGCGAACGGGAACAGGAAGTTCGCCGGGAACCCGGCGAGGACCTGGACGAGCGGCTGGGCGAACCTGGTGACCTTCGGGCTCATCCCGATCCACACCCCCACCGGCACCCAGACCACGGTGGCGACGGCAGTCAGGAACATGACGCGGGCGAAGGTAGCGGCCCCCAGCGCGAAGGCGTAGCCGAACTCGCCGAGGCCCGTCGTGGCGCGCACGTAACCGAGGGCCTCCCAGGCCCCGTACGCCACCAGGACAGCGATCACCCCGGCGAAGAACACGTCCCCGGTGCGCTCGCGGGCCCGGGAGACCGCGAGCGGGTGCTCGGCGACGCCGAACGGGCGGGCGGCCCGGTCGAGCAGCCGGCCGGCCGGCTGCAGCGGCCGGCCGAGCAGCCCGGGAACGTCGGAGCGGCGCAGCACGTCGAGAACGAGGCTGCGCGGCTTTTCCGCGGCCTCGGACTCTTCCACCCGGAACCGCTCGGCCCACGCGGTCACCGGCCGCCAGAACAGGAAGTTCACCCCGAGGACGAGGATGAGCTCGGTGATGATGGCGTAACCCACCTCGCCCAGGTTCCCCTGGCTGATCGCGGCGGCGGCGTAGGACCCGAGCCCCGGCAGCGCATAGTGGTGGTTAAGCACGGAGATGGACTCGGAGGCGGCCAGGAAGAACCACGCCCCGCCGAAGCTCATCATCCCGTTCCACACCAGCGGGATCATCCCCGACGGCACGTCGAGCCGCCAGAACCGCTGCCACTTCGTCAGCCGCATGATCCTGGCCGCCTCGTCCAGGTCCCTGGGCTGCGACACCAGGGAGTGGTAGAACGCGAACGTCATGTTCCACGCCATCGAGGTGAAGATCGCGAAGACCGACGCGCACTCCAGGCCGAGCTCCGAGCCCGGGAACAGGTTGATGAACGCGGTCACGGTCACCGACAGGAACCCGAGCACCGGCACCGACTGCAGGATGTCCAGGACCGGGATCAGTACCTTGTCCGCCCGCCGCAGCCGGGCCGCGGCCGTGGCGTAGACGAAGGTGAACAGCACCGACAGGATCAGGGCGATGAACATCCGCAGCAGCGACCTGACCGCGTAGTACGGCAGGTTCACCGGGTCGGTGGAGACCGCGGACGGCGCGGCATTCGGCAGGAACGGCGCGTTGAGCGCCGGGGCGAGCCGCAGCAGGCCGAACAGCAGCGCGAGCAGCGCCGCCACGACCACCACGTCCGCCCAGCGCAGGGCCGGCCGCTGCCACAGGCCGCGCGCCGGGAACCCGCCGGGAACCGCCACGGCTGTCACCTCCTCTTTCTTCCTGCGTTTCTGCCTCCGCCTGGGTAAACCTGGCCTGTCCGGGCAAACAGCAGGCGGTGCCCAGGCAGCTCTCGCGTTAACATTCCTTGCTTTGCGTGGCTGGCGCTCCGCGCTCCGGAGCGCCCGTGCGGGCTGATGCCGGGCCGGCGGGGCGAGTGCACCGAGTGCGCCGGCGTTAATGCCGGGGGCGACGCCGCCTGCGCTGGGTCGCCGGAAGCCCGGCGGCGCGGCGTTCAGCCTCGGGTTTCCTCGTGGCCGCCGGGTGCCCAGAGTGCTTCCTGGCGGCCGAGGAGGCCGGCGGCCTGCTGGTACAGGTGCGCGCGGGCCGCGCAGACGCCGCGCAGTGCCTGCAGGGATGCCAGCAGGCCCGGTATGTCAGTGGTGCCGGGAAGTTCCTGGTCCAGGGTTGCCGCTGCCTCGGTTTCGCGTATCCGGGCGAGGACGGCGCGGAGCTCGGAGAACAGCACGGCGGACTGCTCACGGCGGGAGGCCGGCGATACGGTGGGGCCTGCCCGGGTCCGGCTCACGTCCGTCACCTCCATCTTCCGGGCCGCCGGGAACAGCTAAAGCATGAAGGCTTATTCATGTAGTGTCAACTTGCGGGCGGGAGCCCGCAGGGGAGAGGACGAGCGATGGCACCAGCCCGGCCGGGCGGCGAGGGCGAGCTGCCGGTCAGCGAGGCCGTGGCGGAGCGGCTGGCGGACACGATGTTCGCGCTGTCCACCCCCAGCCGGGTGCGGATCCTGGCCTGCCTGCTCGCCGGCCCGGCCTCGGTCAGCGACCTGACCCAGGAGCTGGGCATGGAGCAGTCGGCCGTCTCCCACCAGCTCCGGGTGCTGCGCGAGCATGACCTGGTGCGCGCCGAGAAGGACGGCCGCAGGCGGCTGTACGCCCTGTCCGACGAGCATGTCAGCACGCTGCTGCACGCCGCTTTCCGGCACGTCGGCGTGCCCCGCCCGGTCCTGCCGGCATCCGCCCCGCCCCGTGCCGTGCCGGGCGAGGCCGCCGGGGGCGCGCGGTGAGGCAGGCATCCACGGGCGGCGGCGACGGCGTGACCCGGGTGGCGTTCGGCCCTTCGGCCGACCGGCGCTCGGTGCTGGACCGGGCGCACCGGGGGGACATCATCGGCGCGCTCGGCCGCGTGGCGTCAGCTGACACCGGCCCGAGGGGCTCGCTGCGCCGGCGGGTCCTGACGCTGCTGGCGGTCATGGGGCCGGGCGTGATCGTGCTGGCGGCCGACAACGACGCCGGGGGCATCGCCACCTACGCCCAGGCCGGCCAGGACTACGGGCTGCGGTTCCTGTGGCTGCTGGTGCTCCTGGCCGGCGCCCTGCTGGTGAACCAGGAGATGGTGGGCCGCCTCGGCGCCGTGACCGGGGCCGGGCACGCCCGGCTGATCTACGAGCGGTTCGGGCGCCGCTGGGGGGCCTTCGCCCTGGGCGACCTGCTCGTGGTCAGCTTCCTGGTCATCGTCACCGAGTTCACCGGAGTCGCCTTCGGCCTCGGCTACTTCGGGGTGAGCCGGTACGTGGCGGTGCCCGCCGCCGCGCTGGCCCTGGTCGCCCTGCCGGTCACGGGCAGCTTCCGCCGCTGGGAGCGGGCCATGGGACTGCTCGTCGCGGTCAGCCTGGCCGCCGTGCCGCTCATGGTCCTCGCCCGCCACCCCCGGGCGGCCCCGGCCGTCACGGCTGCCCCCGGGCACGGCCCGGCCGAGACCACGGTGCTCGTGATCATCGCCCTCGTCGGCACGACCGTGGCCCCCTGGCAGCTGTTCTTCCAGCAGTCCAACGTGGTCGACAAGCGGATCACCGCCCGCTGGCTTGCCTACGAGCGGGCCGACACCGTCGTCGGCACGCTCCTGTTCGCCCTGGGCGCCGTGGCCGTCCTGGCCGCCTGCGCCCTGGCGTTCTCCGGAGGCCCGCTGCACGGCGCCTACCTCGACGCCGGCGCCGTGGCCGAGGCCCTGCGCCGCGCGGCCGGCCCGTGGGCCGGGGCGCTGTTCGCCGTCGTCCTGCTGAACGGCTCGGTCCTCGGCGCCGCCGCCGTCACCCTGTCAGCCTCCTACGCCATCGGGGACGTGACCGGCACCAGGCACTCCCTGCACCGCTCCTGGCGCGACGCCCGCAGGTTCCACGGCAGCTACGCCGCGCTCGTCGCCCTCGCCGCCGCCATCGTGCTCATCCCCGGGGCGCCCCTCGGCATCGTCACCACCGCCGTCCAGGCCCTCGCCGGCGTCCTGCTGCCCAGCGCCCTGGTCTTCCTGGTCCTGCTCTGCAACGACCAGGCCGTCCTCGGCCCGTGGGTCAACCCCCGGTGGCTCAACGCCGTCGCCGGCACGGTCGTGGCCGTCCTCCTCGTCCTGTCCGGCCTCCTCGTCACCGCCACGCTGTTCCCCGGCCTCGCGGCCAGCTGGCCCGCCACCGTGTCCGCCCTGGCCGGCGCCGGGGCGGTCGGCGGCGCCTGCGGGCTGCGCCTCACCGCCCGCACCATCGGCCCCCGCCAGCCGCGGACCGGACCGCGTGCCTGGACCATGCCGCCCATCGAGACCCTGCCGCCGCCTGCCGCCTCCCGGGCGCGCACCGCCGGGCTGGTGATCCTCCGCGTGTACCTGCTGCTCACCGCCGCAGCGGTCATCGTCAAGGCGGTACAGCTGATGACCGGGCACTAGCAGCGGCAACGCCGTGAAAGGGCCGACCGCGCTCTAGCGCAGGGGCGGAGACGGCGGCAGCGAGCGCGGATCGTGGAAATTGCAGGCCACCGGCTAGGAAACCGGGCGGCACGGCCGACATGCCGCCCGCGCCCGCGATGCCCGTGCCCATCCATGACGGTACACAGTCTCCGCTCCGCCGTCGCCTCCTATGACGTGCGGCACGCGGCGATCTCGCTGTGGCTGAACTCCGGGGTGCCCGCCACCGAGGTCGCCCGCCGCGCCGGCCACGGCGTCGCCGTCCTGCTCAAGATCTACGCCCACTGCATCGACGGTCAGGCCGCCGCCGCCAACCAGCGCATCACCCACGCCCTCGGCACCAACGACACCGAGTCCGAACCAGGAGACGAGGAAGACGGCGACAGCAAGAAGGCAACTTGAACGCCGCAGGTCAAAGGCCACAAAGGCCCGAATCGTGGCATCAAGGCGCAGCCTCCTGATGCCGCCGTCCGTGCCCGTCCGTGCGTCACCTCGCCACCGGCCCCGAGCGCACGGACACATAGCGGACGGCGGCGGCCCCAAATCCCGCCTCGGAACGCATAACGGCAGGTTAGGGGTATAAGACTTGAACAGGAGGATAGGGCTGTAAAACCGTCGGCTTCGCCTACGTTGGTTCGAACCCAACACCTGCCACCACCAGCGGAAACGTCCTGCTAGCTGCGAATTCTCGTGCTGGCGGGGCGTTTCGTCTCCGTCCCGCCATGTGTCACCTTGTAGCGCTGTAGGGCGTTGTATTGCGGTGTCCACGGACGCATAGCGGACGGGAATCGGGGCCTGGGAGCGGTGTGGGTAGCCGCTTGACGGGGTTCCGGTGCCCGTTCCGGGGCGTGCCCTAGCTTGACGTTTGCCGCCGAGTCGAGCGTGCATCCGTATGTGTCCGCCCGCCGGCCCGCGCGATTTCCCGGGACGAGGCGGCCGGTAAGGCGGGTGCGCTGATGGCTGGGCGGGCGGTCCGGGAGACCGTGACGCTTGCGGGACGGGCGGAGCGGGCGCGACTGGTCCGCGCGTTCGTGGAGGGGGTGCTAGGCCCCGGTCACCCGTGCGGGGAGGTGGCCGCCTTGCTGGTGAGCGAGCTTTTCTCCAATAGTCTGCGGCACAGCGGCTCGGGTGCCCCCGGCGAGACGGTCACGGTCGCGGTCAAGACGGTGAACGACGTTATCCGGGTCGAGGTCACCGGCCGGAGCGGGCCGGGTGTGCCAGAACCGCGACCCGCTGGCAGCGACGCGGAAGACGGCCGGGGG
>Ga0335076_10000225_pt1 | contig 48137 bp, 41 predicted proteins | sample Lox_Sample_25_FD_206717 | JGI IMG/M metagenome (GOLD analysis project Ga0335076, IMG submission 206717) | Soil microbial communities from Loxahatchee National Wildlife Refuge, Florida, United States - Lox_Sample_2.5 | ecosystem: Environmental > Terrestrial > Soil > Wetlands | place: USA... | reverse complement strand
GTCCGCGAGTACGTTCCGGAGCTCGTCCTGGTCGATATCCGGATGCCCCCGTCGCACACGAACGATGGCCTCGATGCCGCACACGCGATCCGCGCGGAATTCCCGCAGATCGGGATCCTCGTCCTCTCGGCGCACGTCGAGGTTCATCGTGCGATCGACCTGCTCGCCGAAGGGCGGGGCGTGGGCTACCTGTTGAAGAGCCGCGTCACCGAGGTGAGCGACTTTCTCGAGACGCTCGAGCGGATCGCCGGCGGCGGTTCGGTGATCGACCCAGCGTTGGTGAAGGAGCTCGTCGCCGCGCGGCGGGTAAGGGATCCTCTGAGCGAGCTCACGCCGCGAGAGCGCGAGGTCCTTCAGCTCATGGCCGAAGGCCGATCCAACGCCGGCATCGCCCGCCAGCTGTGGGTTACCGAAGGCACCGTCCACAAGCACGTCGGGAGCATCCTCGGCAAGCTGCCGCTGCCCGAGACCGAAGACGATCATCGCCGCGTGCTCGCCGTCATCACGTTCCTCCAGACTCAGCACCGTCCTTCGTCCTGAGCTCGGGCCAGGAGGCGGTGAATCGCCGTCGCCGACAAATCCGACTTCGGCAGGAAACCGAGCGCCGGACTGGCCGCGATCAGGTACGCGTAGTCCGCCTCGTCGTGCGTCGAGATCAGGATGCTGCGCGGAGCCTCCCGACTCGCGCGGTCGACGAGACTGCGGGCGAGGTCGAAGCCGCTCTCGGGACCCAGATCGATGTCGATGAGGATCACGTCCGGCGCGAGCTCCGCCACCAGACGTATTGCGTCCTTGCCCGTCGTGGCCACACCGGCGACCGCGATTCCCTGTCCCTCGAGGAGCTCACTCGCGGCGCGCAACACCGCCGGGCTGTCATCCACGATCACGCATCGCAACGTCATCGGCTGGCCCTTGCCGCCGATCGCCGGAGCCGCGCCGGGCGGGGCGCCTTCACCTCGCGCATGCTCTCGTCGCTCACCGGGTGGCCGGCGGCCGCCATGCTCGATCGGAGGCGACGCCTGGCGTCGAACAGGTTCTTGTAGACCGCGTTGCGGTTGCTGCCGAGCTTAAGCGCCAGCACATCGATGGGGACCTCGTTGAGAGCGACCGCGACGAAAACCTCGCGCTGGCGAGCAGTCAGCTCCCGCATCGCGCGCGACAACGCATCAAGCTGCGCCCGCTGCTCCAGCCGGTCCTCAGGCCGGTGTACCCGCGGATCCGGGAGCTCGCGCCAGGCAAGCTCGGCCGCGCCCGGAGGGTGTCGGCGCCATGCGTGCTGCGCGACTTTCGCCGACACCTCGAACACGGCGAACTTGTACGCCCAGGTGGTGAAGCGGCTGAGCCCGCGGAAGTCATCGAGCCTGGCCAGGATGTTGACGAGTGCGTCGTCCGTGGCCTGCTGCGCGAGGTCGGTGAACTCCGGACCGCTGATCCACATCAGGTACTGGCGCCGCCGCGACAGCTCGAATACGGCGACCCGCCGAAGCACGTCGTGGAGCCTGCTCACCGTCTCGTGGTACCGCGGGTGTCCGGCCCGGAGCTGCTCGATCCACTTCTGCGAGTCTGCGTCGAGTTTCGCCGTCGCGGACGCGAGCATGCACAGATAGTGCGCCTTCGGGACCGTCTCGTCTGCACGGCCAGGGCCCATTCGCGTCTTCCCCCTAGCTGGTATGCCGCGGCATTTGGTTGCGGGATCGCCACCGCAGCGTTACCGCACGTTCACAGCGGTCGGCTGATCGCGGCCTAAGGTCCCGGCCGGTTTCTGACGGCGACGAGCGGAGGTGCGACGTGGGACGAGCAGCCTGGGACATGGCCTTGTGGACCGGACGCCGAGTGGCGGCGAGCGCCGCCGGCGTCAGCGCCGTCGCCGCGATCGTGGCGCTGAGCGGCGCGACCGCGGCACAGGCCCGGCCGGGCTCGGGCTCGCCCCGGGCCGGCGGTGATTCGACCGCATTCGTGCACTCGATCCGATGGAGCTCGAGCTCCCCGACGCCCGGCGTGACGCTGCTGAGCGGTGTCTATGCGGACTCGAGCGCGTCACCGTTCTGGACGGTGACGATCCAGGCGCCGGCGGAAAGTCCGTTCGGCGCCGGCGCCGAGGAGGCGGAAGCGGGCAGTGTCGCCTGGGCCAGTAGCACCGAGGCGTCACTGAAGGCCGACGGCTTCGATCCCTCGGCGACCGTCCTGCCGTGGCCACACTACGCGGACGACCCGCGCGGCGTGATGGGCGTGCGGGTGCGCGTCGGCGATTTCGCGACGCAGGCCTCGGCCAGCACCGAGGCGACAACGCTGACCGCCGACGGGTTCGCGCCGCTCGTGGAGTGGACCGGTTTCGACCCCGAGCCCGGCCCGGACGCCGAGCTTCTGCACGTCGCGGTCGTCGATCCATCGCGGTTCGCTGGTCAGGTGATCGCCTATCACGGGGCCGCGATCGCGAGCAAGGAGACGGTGCCGGCGGCGTCGGCGGCGCTGAATTCCGTGGCGGCGACGAACGGCGGCTTCTTCACGATCGACGCGCCGCTGGCCGCGGTCAACGGCGTCAACACGGGCCTCAGCGTCTACGGCGGGCGGATCGAGTCGCTCGCCAACGGCGACCGTGCGGCGCTTGTCCTGGACGGCCGCCGCCCCGCCAGGATCGAAAACCTGACCTCGCTCGCGACCGTGAGCTCTGGTGGGAGCTCGATCCGGATCCTCGGAATCAACCGGCTCCCTGGTAGTGCCGAGGACTGCGGCGTCGCGGGCTTTGCCCCGACGAGCGAGCCGCGCCAGAACACGTTGTGCACCGGCGCAAACGACATTGTGCTGTTCACGCCGATGTTCGGGGCGCCGCTGCCGGCCGCGCCGAGCTCTGGCCCCGCCTTGCAGGCCGTGCTCGATGCTCAGGGGCGGGTCGCGACGCTCGGCACGCCCGGCGGGACGCTTCCGGCCGGCGACTCCGCCGTGCAGGCGATTGGAACCGACGCCGCGTGGTTGAGCGCTCACGCCCAGATCGGCCAGCGGCTGACCGTGTCCGAGCAACTGCGGACCGCATGGGGCGCCCCGTTCCCGCTGAACTCGGACATGAGCATCGCCAGTGCCGGTCCCGTTCTCCTCGGCGGCGGCCGCACGACGATCGACGCTTCGGGCGAAGGCGTGTTCGACCCGCGCGACCTGAACGACTACACGTTCTCGGCCTACCGCCACGCGCGCACGTTCGTCGGGATCGATCGCCGAGGGCGCCTGCTGATCGCCACCGCCGACGGGATCCCCGGCGTGAGCGCGGGCCTGACCCTGACCGAAGAGGCCGACGTGATGCAGTCGCTCGGGGCGGTCGACGCGATGAACCTCGACGGCGGTGGGTCGACTCAATTCGCCTCCAAAGGCCAGTTGCTCAACGACGCGTCGAGCTCCCTGTTGCGCCCGGTCGGGGACACGATCCAGGTGGTGCCCTAGCTCCTAGCGCCCGGTCCGACCCTGGTGGTGTCACACCCAGGATCATCAGCCCTCTTGTCGAGCCGCGACCTGCGGCGCAAGCTGCGTGCATGACCAAGACATCCTTCATCGGCAACAAACCCGTCAATCGCATCGGCTTCGGCGCGATGCAGCTCGCCGGTCCCGGCGTGTTCGGCCCGCCGCGCGACCCTGATGCCGCCCGCGCGGTGCTGCGCCGCGCGATCGAACTCGGCGTCGACCACATCGACACCGCTCAGTACTACGGCCCCGACGTCGTCAACGACCTCATTCGCGAGGCGCTGTATCCGTATCCGGAGAATCTGAAGCTCGTCACGAAGGTCGGCGGCCGGCGCGACGACCGGGGCGGCTGGCTTCCCGCGCAAACTCCGGCGGAGTTGCGCTCGGGCGTCGAGGACAACCTACGGTCCCTGCGCGTCGAGCGAATGGACCTCGTCAATCTCCGTCTGATGAGTGCGGAGGGCTCCGGCGACCTCCTCGCGGAGCAGCTCGGCATGCTCGAGGATCTGCGCAACGAGGGCAAGCTCGATCTGATCGGCATCAGCGAGGCCGGTGCCGGAGACGTCCGCCGCGCGCTCGAGCTGGTGGATATCGCCGAGGTGCAGAACGCCTTCAGCGTCGTCAACCGCTCCGGCGAGGACGTGCTCGAGCTGTGCATCGAGCACGAGATCGCGTTCGTGCCCTACTTCCCGCTCGGTTCGGCGTTCAGCGGCGGCCCGAGGCAGCTGGCCCAGGATCCGGCCGTCGCCACCGTCGCGGATCGGCGAGGGATCACCGCCACGCAGGTCGCGCTTGCCTGGCTGATGTCCCGCTACGAGCGGATTCTGTTGATTCCCGGTACGAGCTCGGTGCAACACCTCGAGGAGAACATGGCGGCCGAGGACGTCGAACTCGACGAGCAAGATCTCGCCGAGCTCGCGAACGCCGTCCAGCTCGGCGATCCGCTGGCCGCCGCCCACGACTAATCGCGGGTATCAGAGGCTGGCGAGCGCGGCGCGCGTGGCCGCATCTGCGGGCGCGTACACGGCCATCCGCAGCTCCGGTTGACCCGTCGGCACCGTTTGCGCGTGATGCAGGCGCAAGGTGCCGAGCTGCGGATGGTGCATGACCTTGGTGCCGCGCTGGGCTTCGATCACCTCGTGCTCGTCCCACCACTCGCGGAACCGCGCGCTGTGCTCGCGGAGCTCGGCGACGAACTGCTCGTACTCGGGCTCGCCGGCATGGCGCGCGTACTCCGCGCGAAACCGCGCCAGCGTGTTGCGAGCGGTTCCCTCGCGCTGCGCAGTCATGCCGCCCTCGCCCGGATCGACCATCAACCACCAGAGTAGGTACCGCTGCTCCGGAGCCAGATGGTTAGGCGAGCCGAGCACGACCGACGCAGCCCGGTTCCAGGCGAGGATTCTGGTCATCTGCCCGAGCAGATAGGCAGGGTTAGGGTGCATCGCGTCGACCAGCGCGATCAGCTCACCGATGTCGCCGTCGATTCGTTCAGGATCGGTGCCGGCGACGTCGTCAGCCAGCGGCAGCTCGGTTCGCGCGAGCGCAAACAGCGTCCGGCGCTCGGCGGCGTCGAGCCGCAACGCCCGCGCGAGCGCGTCGAGCACGTCGGGCGAGGGGTTGATGTCCCGTCCCTGCTCGAGCCACGTGTACCAGGACACGCCTACCCCCGCCAGCGCCGCGAGCTCCTCGCGCCTCAGGCCCGGCGTCCGCCGGCGACCGCTGTTGTCCGGCAGACCGACGTCCGCCGGCGACAGCCGCGCCCGCCTCGAGCGCAGGAATGCCCGCAGCTCGTCCCGGCGTGAAGGTGAGGACGCGACGGCCATGATTCGACCTTAGACGACTGTAGCTAGCTCGACCGCGCGCTCGGCGTGCAGGCGCGTGGTGTCGAACGCGGGCAAGGGGGAGTCCCCCGGCCCGACAAGCAGGTCGATCTCGGTGCAGCCGAACAGGATCGCCTCGGCGCCCCCGTCGGCGAGGCCACGCATGATGCGCCGGTACTCCTCTCGGGATTCTTCCCGCATGACCCCGACGCAGAGCTCGCGGTAGATCACGTCGTGGACGAGACGGCGGTCGGGCTCGGACGGAACGATCACCGTCAGATCGTGGTGGTCGCGCAGCCGGCCGACGTAGAAGTCCTGCTCCATCGTGTACGCGGTCGCGAGCAGGCCGACGCGGGACATGCCATGAGCGCGCACGGCCTGCGCCGTCGTGTCGGCGATGTGGACGAACGGGACGTCGATCCCATCGGTGATCGCGTCGGCGACCTTGTGCATCGTGTTCGTACACAGCACGACAAGCTCGGCGCCGCCCGCGACGAGGGCGCGTGCTTCGGCTGCGAGTCGCTCGTCCGCCCGCTCCCACTCACCGTCTCGCTGCAGCTGCTCGATCTCGGCGAAGTCGACCGACCGGAGCAGACAGTCGGCCGAGTGAAGACCTCCGAGCCGCTCGCGGGTGGCCTCGTTGATCAGCCGGTAATACTCGGCCGACGATTCCCAGCTCATCCCTCCCAGCAGCCCGATCCGCCTCATGAACCGACGGTACTGAGCTCCGCGTCGACCCGCAGTCTCATCAGTGCGGTAGGCCAAGTGGCGGCGCGCCGCACTCGGCCAAGGCCTGCTTGTAGGCCGGCGCATGCAGGTTCAACGTTCGCGGGAACAGGAGGATCGCCGAGTCGAAATCGGTGATCTCCGTGTAGGCGTCTAGGTTGGATGGGACGGAGGTCCGAGGGTCGGGGAACTGCGAGACGCCGTGGTCGCGCATGCACTGCGCGATCCTGACCAGCTTCGCCAGCGTCTGCGCGGATGGGTGCGTGGTCGAGCCGGGGCCGGGAGGGCCGCCGTTCGGGAGAAGGCTCTTGCACTTCGCCTGGGCCGCCCTGAACGCAGGCGACACCGGATTGACTCCCGCGCCCGGCTTGAAGATCAATCCACGTCCGGCGCTTGGGTCTGGGAAGTCGGGCACGCCGTTCGAGCGCATGCACGCGGCGAACGCCACTCCGGGATTGCCGGCGGCGGGCGCGGCGGCGACCGTGCTCGTCTTGCTCGACACGGGCGTGCCCGCACTGGCGGTCGTCGTCGTGGTCGGGCTGTCTGAGCTTCCCCCGCACCCGGCCACCAGGACCGTACATACGAGGGTTGCCGTTGCGAGGACACGCGCTCGTGGCGAGCGGGTAGCTGAGTTTGGATTGATGCCGGCGCGCATCTGGTCTCCTTCCGGCGTCCTTAGGAGTGTGCTGCGCCGGTTGTACGCGCCGGGTGGTTTCCGCTCGGTTTCCCCTCGTCGGCGGGGGCGGTGAAACCTTGATGAAACGCGCGCGCGGTAACTTCATCTCACGAGGAGCGGCCGATGCGCGTGCTTGTGATCGAGGACGACGAGGAACTGGCAGAGACCGTCGCGGCCGGTTTGCGCGAGGCGCGGATGGCGGTCGATGTCGCCCTTGACGGCGAGGCCGGCCTGGCGCGCGCGCTCCTACACGATTACGAGGTGATCGTGCTCGATCGCGACCTGCCGGTCGTGCATGGCGATGAGGTCTGCGCGAGCCTCGTCGCCGCCGGCGGCCGCAGTCGCGTGCTGATGCTGACCGGCGCCGCGGAGAACGAGGATCTCGTCGACGGCCTCGGGCTCGGGGCCGACGACTACCTGACCAAGCCGTTCGCCTTCGCTGTGCTCCTCGCGCGGATCGGTGCGCTGGCCCGCCGGGCCCAGCCGAGCATCCCCCCGGTGCTCGAACACGGCGATCTCGTGCTCGACACGGCCAAGCGCAGCGCGCGACGGGGCGGGAAGCCGCTCGCGCTCCGGCCGAAGGAGTTCGCGGTGCTCGAACTGCTGCTCGCCGCCCAGGGTCGGGTCGTCTCGGCCGAGGAGCTGCTCGAACGTGTGTGGGACGAGGCCGTCGATCCGTTCACCGCCGCCGTCAAGGTCACGATCAGCCGGCTGCGGGCCAAGCTCGGTGATCCCCCCGTGATCGAGACCGTCGCTAAGGCGGGCTACCGCATATGACCGTCGCCGCTCGGTTGAACAGCCGGATCACTCAGCTGGCCGTCGGGCGACACCTCCCCTACCGCACAGTGCGCGTGCGACTGACGCTGCTATATGGCGGCCTGTTCCTGGTCTCCGGCGCCGCGCTGATGGCGATCGCCTACGCGCTGCTGGTGAACTCCGGATTCGTATTCAGCCTCCAAAACGGCCCGACGACGTCCCCGGCCCAGCCCGGCCTGGTCAGCACGCCGCCTCCCGGCGGCCTCCCTCTCCCCGGCTCGACGACCCATCCCTCCGCACAGACGATGGCGTACTGGCGCACGGTTGCGGAGTGCATGCGCCGGCAAGGCGTCTCGCAATTCCCAGACCCGACAACCACGTTCCGGCGCAACTTCGGCTTCCTCGGCGAGGTAAGTGATCGTGACGGGGCGCTGTTTGTGATCCCGGGCACGATCAACGAGGGGTCGGCGACGTTCATCCGCGCCGCGGTCGCATGCGGGTTCATGGACGGCAACCAGATCGCCCAAGAAAACCGCCGACGCACTCAGACTCGCGAGCAATTGGTGTTCCAGTCCGCGATCGCCCTCGCGGGGATGTCGCTGCTGTCGCTCGCGCTCGGATGGCTCGTGGCCGGGCGCGTCCTCCAACCGCTCGAGGACTCCTATCAGGCGCAGCGCCAGTTCGTCGCCAACGCATCGCACGAATTGCGCGCCCCGCTGACTCGCCAGCGGGCGCTGATCGAGGTCGCGCTGGCCAGCCCCGAGGCCGACGTCGCTTCACTGCGAAGAGCTCACGAGCGCGTGCTCGCGTCCGAGCAGCAGCTCGAGCAACTGATCGATGGGTTGCTCGCGCTCACGCGGGGCCAAGCCGGGCTCGAGCGCCGCGAGAGCGTCGACCTCGCGGCCCTCACCTCCGAGGCGATGCTCGCGCGCGAGTCACAGCTCGCCGGGCTCGAACTCGACGTTCGCGCAACGCTCGACGCAGCGCCGACCGCAGGGGATCCACGGCTGCTCGAGCGCCTGATCGCCAACTTGATCGACAACGCGATGCGTCACAACATTCCCGGCGGACTCGTTGAGATCGCCACCGGAACCCGCGACCGCCACGCGTTCGTGTCCGTCGAGAACACCGGCCCGACCGTCCCGGCCGACCAGATCCAGCGATTGTTCGAACCCTTCGAACGACTCGGCGCCGCTCGTACCAAGCACGACTCCGGACACGGACTGGGACTCTCGATCGTCCAAGCGATCGCGAACGTTCATCGGGCCGAACTCAGCACTCGTGCGCGACCGGACGGCGGACTGACCATCGAGGTCTCGTTCCCGCCGGCAGCCGCCACCCGCTCGCGGATGACGTTCGCTGCCGGCTGGTTGAAACGCCGCAGCCCGCGTCCGAGCCTCGGCGACTGACCGCCGAGCAACCAGAATCGAGGGCCCGGAACGTCCCGACCCTCGATCCATTCCTCCCGTCTACGGCCCTGACTACGTCGTCCCGAGGCTGACCGCCCAGATGTGCATCGAGGTCGCTCCACCGCTGGTCGTGTTGCTCACGTCGGGGAACGTGATCGACTTGACCGTCTTGGTCGGATCGACCGGCACGGTCGTCGCATACACATACACGGTCAGCTGCTGCGAGCTGCCCGACGTGCTGTTGCGATACGGCAGCGTCGCGGCCGCGGTTTCGGTCGCGCCCGGACCTCCCGCCCAGTCGCTCGAGGTGACCGTCTCCGTCGACGAGCTCCCGTCCGTGTAGTTGATCGTGATCGTTCCCTGCGTGCCTCCGTCGGTCGAGGACTCGAGCAGGCCGAGCGTGTTGGCTCCGGCCGGTCCGCTGACCAGCATCGTCTGGCCGGCCGCCAGGATGTTGTCGGGCGAGCAGGGCTTCCCGCTCGTCCACGTGAAGGTCAACCCGTCGGCCTTTACGGTCGCGCCCGGCGTGAACCCGGCGCTCGACAGCGCGTTGGCCGAGTAGCTGTAGCCGACGCCGTCGTAGTTGGCACAGCTCTGGCTGTCGTCCGGCGAGGTGCCGGTGCTGTCGTAGTAGTCGCTCGGATTCGAGGTCGGCGTGATCTCGAATGCCGGACTGTCCGACATCGCCCCGCTGCCGGTGACCACGGTCACCGATGCCGGCGAGCCCGGGGAGACCGATGACGGCACCGTGAACGTGACCGCGGTGTCGCTCCAGCTGTCGATCTGCAGCGAGGTCTGTCCCGAGCCGGCGGGTGGGGCGGGTGGGCCCCAACTCATCCCGTTGTCGGTCAACTCGACGTAGCCCGATCCCTGTGCGGCGCCGAACCCGGAGCCGTTGATCGTGACTTGCTGGCCGGCGGAGGCGGTGCTCGGCGTCACCGAGTTCGCGACCGGTGGGGTGGGCGCCGACGTCGACGTGCCGATCGAGAACACATGCAGGTTGCCCATCGTCGCCCCGTTCGGCAGCGTGACGCCCATGAGCGTCTTTCCGGAGTCGACCGGAACCGCGGCGTAGAACACATACGTCGCCACGTTCTGCTGCTGCGGCGAGCAGTATGAGCAGTTGCGATAGCTCAGCTTGATCGCCGTCTGGTTGCCGTACGACGGCTGCGAGCTGCCCGCATTCAGCGTCCAGTCGCTGAAGCCGAGCCAGTACTGCGCGCTGCTGCGGTCCGAGTAGTGCTCGGTGACCACGCCCTCGCTCGGGCCGTCGGTGGCCGAGCCCAGGAACCCGAGCGTCTGGGTCCCCGACGGCGCGTTCACGGCGATCGTCTGACCCTGGGCGATCGCGTTGTCCGGCCACCCCGGGGTCGACTGCGGCCACGTGAAGCTGACCCCGTCAACCGTCTGCGTGGCGCCGGGCGTCCAGCCTTGACCCGCCAGCGCCTGCGCCGAGTAGCTGGCGCCGCCGCCGTCGAAGTTGGCCTGGCCAACGTTGCCGTCGTCGGAGATGCCGGCGTTGTTGAACGCGGCCAGGAGGCTCCCCGGGTACGCCACGAGGACGGCCAGCTTGACGCTCTGCGTCGCCCCGCCGGGCATCGTCAGCGTGGCCGTAACCCAGCTGAACCCCAACGGCGCGGAGGAGCCGGCGCTGACCGTCACCGGCAGCGTGCCGCGGCCGTTGGACGGAACCGAGATTGTCCCGCTCGACGGCGACACGGACACACCGCTCCCGGACGCAGCCGAGACGTCGACGTGCACGCTCTCGGCGTTCGCAGTCGCGTTCTGCGCCCCGACCTGGACCGTCGCGCTCGCGCCCGGCGCGACCGTCACGTTCTGATCGGACAGGTAACCGACCGCGGGCCGTAGTCCGCTTGTGTACGAGGGCGGCGCATCCGCCGCCGCCGAGCCCCACGAGCTCGGCGTGGTCCCCATCGTCCAGTCCAGCGAGCTGCCGGCCGCAAGCGTGCCGTAGTCGACCCACAACTTCGAGTAGGGCTGTCCGTTGAGCTTCAGTGACTGGGCGTAATAGGTGCTCGGCGAGGCGCCGGGCGCGGTGATGTTGATCGCGTGCCCGTTCCCCAGGTGCACCGTCTCCTTCGGGAAGCCGGGGCTCGCGAACACCAGCGTCCCGCGCCCCGAGTTCTCCGGGTACATGCCGAGCATCTCCCAGATGAACTGCGAGCTCTCGGCACCGAGGTCGTCGTTGTTCGCCAGGCCGTCCGGGCCGGGCTGATAGGTGTTGTTACGGATGTCGTTTACGGCGCTTTGAGTCTCCGCCGGGTCCCCGGCGTAGTCAGGTGCGAATTGCTCGCCTTCGTCGAACTCGTTCGAGATCTGCATGAACATCCCGAAGCCATTCGGCTTGGAGAGGTACTGCTCGAGCATCGGCCGAACCTTGGCGTCGCCGCCGAGCAGCGAGAACAGCGCCGAGTAGTCGTTGGGGACATCCCACAGGTACTCGTACGGATCACCCTCGACATAGGGCTCGCCGTCGGTCGGGAACGTTCCCGTGAACGTCGGTGTCACTCCCGGCTCGAACTGGCCGTTCGCCAGTCGGGAGGTCAACAGGTTGTTGTCAGGATCGAACAGGTTCTCCCAGTTGTTCGCTCGGCTCGTGAGCATCGCCGCATCGGCGTGGTCGCCCATGTCGGCGGCGAACTGCGCGAGCGCCAGGTCCTCGCTGTCGTACTCGAGCAGCGTCGACATGAAACCGTGCGCGTTGCAGCAGCCGTACGTGCCATCCTCGGGCAGGTACCCGTACTGCTGCTCGAGCGCCTCGCCGGGTCGCACGTCGTTGACGGTCTTGGCCTGGGCGAGCATGTCGGCGAGCGCATCCTTGGTGTTGAAGTCGTGCGCGCCGAACGTGTAGTAGTCGGTGAGGATCGAGTCCTCGGGGTCGCCGACCATCACGTAGTTGTTCAGATTGTCGTAGCCCCACTGCTGCAGCAGCTTGTCCTCGCTGTAGTAGTTCAGCTGCGACTGCACCATGTCGCCGGCAGGGTGCGGGTCGAGCATCGCCTGAAGCTGCGCCAGCGAGTGATAGATGTCCCACCCCGAGTACATGCCGTACTGGTTCTTCTGCCCCGGCGCCACGCTGTGGACCTTCATGTCCGCCCCCATGAACTGCCCATTCACATCGCTGGTGACGTTGGGCTGGATGAAATCCTTGTAGAGCAGGCTGTAGAACTCCTGGGTCTGGGCGTAGCTGCCGCCCGAGACCTGGATCCGGCCCAGCAGCCGGTTCCAGGAGTGCTGAGCATGCCGGCGCACCGAGTCGAAGTTCCACCCCGGGTTCTCGGTCTGCCAATTGAGCTTGGCGTTGGCCACGCTCACATACGAGATGCCCACCTTCGCCTGAATCGCCTGGTCCTTCGTGGTGTCGAAGGTGAGCGCCACCGCGGCGGGGTCGCTCTGACCCGAGTTGGTGATCACCTGCGAGGCGGTGAACGGGTGGTCGAAGACGATGTCGAAGTAGACCGTGTAAAGCTGCGACTGGCCGTCGTTGTTGGTCTCGCCGCAGAAGTACCCGCTGGTGTCAGAACCCTGGATCTCGTCGTTGCCGACGATCTTGGCGCTGTCGCCGTAGTCCCCGTTCTGGCTGGCCATCAGCTTGATCACGAAGTCGGCTTGGTTCGTGGCCGGATAGGTGAAGCGCGCCATCGAGCTATGCGGCGTGGCGGTGAACTCCGAGGTGATCGTGTTCGGCTGGTTGCTCTGCGCGGAGTAGTAGCCGGCCTGCGCCACCTCGCCGGTGTGGCTGAACGAGGTCGTGATTGTGTCCGGATCGACACCGGTGGGAAGGGCTCCGGTCGTCGGAACCATCGGCACGTCGCCCGCCGCGCCGCAGCCGGGGCCGGAGACGTGGGTCAGGCTGTAGCCCCATAGCTTGGTGTCCGAGTAGTCGTAGCCGCCACCCGCGTTGTACGTCGGCATCGTGTCCGGGCTCCACTGCACCATCCCGAACGGCGCGTCGGCCCCGGGGAACGTGTTGCCGCCGCCCGAGGTCCAGGTCCGGGTGTCGACGAGGCTCGCCAGATTCCCGGCCGCCGGCGCGGTCGTCACCGTGCTGCGATTGCGCGTGCCGGCGGGCCGCCGCGAGGCTGGCACGGGCTTGGCGCAGTGCGCGGGACGCCCGGTGAGGGTGTTGACGCAGCCCGGTCCCGCGAAGCCCGCTCGCCTGGCCGCGGGCGTCGCCGCGATCCGAGGCGCTCCGGTAGTGGCGCCCGGCGCCACCGAGGTTCGGGGCGCTAGCGTCGTGACACCTGGCGCCGTCGAGGTGGGGGTCGAGGTCGACGTGCCCGCGAGCGCCGGCACGGCCACAACTCCGAGCGCACACGCGCCACCCAGGATCAGCAATGCCAGACCGCGAGCGACCCGGCTTGAAAGCATCCCTCTCACCGCTTCCCCTCCTCCTCACCTAAGCGGGCGCCGACCAGCATCATCGCACTACCCCATGGACGTTGGAGCAAGCAAACCGGCGACCCCCGCCAGGAGAATGATAACGTTGTCACCAGGGCTTATATCTCACAGTGACAAGGTTGTCAATTGGGAACCGTCGGCGGGTGGCAGCGACAACATGCCGACCCTGCCCATAGCGGATAAACGGGGCGCAAGCCGCGCTAACCCCCCGCTGGTTCTTATTGGGGCCGCGCTGGCGCGCGTCATCCTTGGGGCCGTTCCGCCGGGCGTCCATGCCCGGCGGTCGCCGATTCCGGGGCGGTGTCGGGGCGAATGGGGTTGATGACGGCGGGCACCTGTTTGGGGGGTGTGGTGAGTTCCGAGCGGGTCGACCCCCCTGAGAACCTGCAGATCACGACAATCGACGCGATCCTGATTGACCGTGACGTACTAGGCATGTGGGGCATGCTCAGTACGGCACGGTCAAGCCCGAACGCCTCGATTGTCGTGATCTGCATGCCCGGCGCCCCGCGACACGGCCGAAGGACCAGCGCACCCACCCTCAGCCGCCCGCCTTTAGCCGGCGCCGACCGAGACGCGTCGGCCCTAACGCGATCGCAGCGCCTCGAACACCTCGAACAGCGCCCGCGCGCCGCTCAGGGACGAATCTCGCCCGAACCGCGAGGGACAAGCTCCACGGGCACAACCACGCGCCGGGGCTCGTCGTCGTCTGCGTCGATCCGGTCGAAGGCGAGTTCCGCGCCCAGCCGGCCGATCCGATGAGGGTCGGCACGCACCACGGTAACGCCGAGCAGGTCGGCGAGCTCGAAGTCGTCGAACCCGACCAGCGCGACCCGGCGTCGCCCGCCGTTCAGCGCGTGCAGGGCTCCGACGGTACAGCGGTTGTTGCCGGCGACGATCGCGGTCGGCCGCCGCGCCGGAGGGAGCGCCATTAGGTTCAACGTCCCCTGTTTGGCCGACGCCCAAGTACCGTCTCCGATCGACACGAGGTCCGGCTCGACGTCGATCCCGGCGCGCCGCAGCGCGCGGCGGTATCCGGTCAGGCGCTCGCGCGCGGTGAACACACGGACGGCGTCGCCGACGAAGGCGATCCGGGTGTGACCGCCGGCGAGCAGGTGCTCGACGGCGCGCCGCGCGCCGGCGGCGTTCTCGGCCAACACGCTGTCAGCCTTCGTCTTGGCGGGAGGCCGATCGAGGAACACGATCTTGGTCGAGAAGCCCGCTTCGCGGATGTAGCGGTGGTCGGTCCCGGCCGGAACCACGAGCAGTGCGTCGACTCGCCGGCGCAGCAACGCCATCACGAGTTCGCGCTCACGGCACGCATCCTCGCGTGCCGACGCCGTGATCAGCAGGCTCGAGCGTTCCCGGGCGCTCCCTTCGACCGCCTGTGCGATCGCCGAATAGAACGGATTCGCGACGTCCTCGATCACGAGACCAAGCGTGAACGATCGCGCCCGATGCCGAAGGCTCGCGGCCAGGTCGTTGCGCTCGTAACGGAGCGCGCTCGACGCCACGAGTACCTTCGCCACGGTCGCGGGCCGGACTCCGGGCTCGCCGTTGACCACCCGCGAGACGGTCTTGAGGCTGACGCCCGCCTTCCGGGCCACGTCGATCATCGTCGCCGGACCCGGCCTTCCGTGATTGGTTTCGCTTTCCCTAATCACCGTCCCCTGGCCGGCGAGCATACTCCGACACACTCGGGATGACAACGTTTACCCACCGGGCGCAGTCGTATTGCAGACAACGTTGTCAACCGGAGTCGCGCGAGATCGACCGACCTCGACGCCTGCGCGCTACGCCGCCCCAGGAGGCCCGAACCACGCGGTGAGCGCTTCACTCAGCCCCGCGTCCGTGCCGTCTCCCACCCAGGCGACGTGCCCGTCGGGCCGGACCAACGCCGCGACGGGAGCAGCGACCACGCCCAGTACCGGAAGCTCCCACTCACCGCCGTAGCCGGCGTGGATCAACCTAACCCGATCGGCCCACGTGGCGACCTCGAGCCCGCCCGGCTCGCCGAAATTGAGGAGGACGGGCCGGGCGCCGTGCAGCAGGGTGAACACACGCAAGGGGCCGTCGGCGGTGACCAGGTCGAGGTCGGGCATCCGGCGCCCGAGCAGCGGATGGCCCTCGCCGAGGTCGTAGTGAATGTCCAGCCCGGAGATCATCCCGGCGAACCGCTTGCGCGGCTCGTCCATGCTGAGCAGCTCAGAGATCGTCTCGCGCAACGCGTCGATGCGCGCGTCGGAGCGGGAGAGCGCGGTCAGCGCCATCGTCGTCCGTTGCACGCGGGCGCCGACCGGATGCCGCTCGGCCTGGTAGGTGTCCAGCAGGCTGTCCGGCGAAGTCCCGCCGACGACCTGGGCCAGCTTCCATCCGAGGTTCACAGCATCCTGCACGCCGGTGTTGAGACCCTGCCCGCCCGTGGGCGAATGCACATGGGCGGCGTCGCCGGCGAGCAGGACGCGTCCCTTCCGGTAGCAAGCCGCCTGTCGTGTCATGTCCGTGACCGGGGGATCCAGCTCGGGCTGTGCACCCCGTAGTCCGTTCCCCGTACGGCGATCAGCAGCTCGCTGAGATCGCGCAAGGTCGGCTCACCGGTCTGCCCGACGTCTTCTTCTCGAACGACGACCCGCACCCGCTGTCCATCCTCGAGCCTGCCTATCGCGTGGACGCCCTTCTCATCGCGGCGCATGCCCACCTCCGGCTCCTCGCTCATCTCCACCTCCGCGAGCAAGAAGCTGATCGACGGGTCCCACCCCGGGAACTCGATGCCGGCCGCCTTCCGGACCAAGCTACGACCCCCATCACACCCGACGAGGTATTCCGCCCGGACCAGTTCGGCGCCGGACAACTCGACATCGACGCCGGCGTCGTCCTGCGCCAAGCCGACCACATCGCGTCCGCTGTAGACCGGCACCCCCAGCTCCCCGACCCAGCCCGCCAGGATCTCCTGGAACCGCTTTTGCCACAGCGCGAGGCCATAGTTGTGACGGGTCGGGAAATCGCTGATATCCAACACGGTGTCGGCGAACCGCACGACCTGCGCTGCCGTTCCCTGTGAGAGAAACCGATCGGCGATTCCGCGCTGGTCGAGCACCTCGATCGTCCGCGCCATCAGTCCGCCTGCGCGCGAGGACTCGACTTCCGGGGTCGAGCGCCGCTCGACAACGGCGACGTCGACCCGTGCGAGCGTCAGTTCGGCAGCGAGCATCATCCCTGTCGGGCCGCCACCGGCGATCACCACCGCATGCTCGCGGATAGCCCCAACCCGGTCAGATTCGTCAACAGCAGCACACACTTTTTCGCTCTCCCATCGCGTGGTTTGTGACTTGCGGCGGGCGATTATGCGGCACGATCCGGGGCTTCATGAAGGCCCCCTGCGTGGTATAAAGTGAAAGTGGAGAGAGGTTGGGGTTACTTCTCTCCCGGGGCGGTTTACTCCAAGCGTCGACGCGCTGACACTTCCGCCGCAACGGTCCACCCCGCCGGCCCGCGCCAACTCAAGCTAGCTGCGGTTAGGCTGCTCGCGGCGTGCACGCGCGGATCGACGGCTCCGTGGCGACGAGTCGGCGCAGCGGCGTCCAGTTCTCGCCCGGCTGCGCGTCCCTGAGGTCGAGCAGGTTGCCGTAGAGGTATCTCAGCGCCTCCCGGCAGCGCCCTGGCGCCAGCGGCTGAATCGTGGCGAGCTCGCTCAGTCCCAGAAATCCGGCATAGGACCTGAAATGGGCGGTGCGATGGCGCGCAAGCCCGAGCCGGCGCATTCGCGCCGCCGCCTGGATCTGCTCCCAGTCCGCCTGGTCGGGCCGCGTCGGGAGGCTGGCGGATCGCGCCGGAGCGCCGTGACCGTTGCGCGGCGACGGCGACGCCCGGCTGACGGCCGCGGTCGCCAAGCCGCCGATAAGAACGGCGACGATCGCGGTCAAGGTCAGCGTGCGCATGCTGCGGATCCTCCTCGCCCCACGTGGGAACGCTGGCCAATTCTACGGTGGCTGGGGCCGCTCAACCGCACGAGGCCTGGGCGGCGGTGGCGTCGGATCCTCCGGTTGCCCCGGCCTGTATAGCGCGTCAAACGAGACGCGCCGGCGTGACCGTGACGTACTACGCGTGCCCCTACACGCCTGACACGGCAAGGTCCTCCGGGATCGCCTCGACTGTCGTGACATGCAGGTTCTCGGAGGCCAATCGGCACCGAATCCGCCGCGCCCCGTCCAGCTGCCCGCCCTTCGATCGCCCCCACCTCGCCCAGCCGCCGCGCGGCCCGGAGCTTGACGTTGTCCTGCCCGCCGTTCAGGATCCAGGACATGTCGTTAAGGGGCAGCCGCCTCGAGCGAGGCTCAGAGCTCGGCGGCTATCGGATCGAGCAGCAAATCGGGTCGGGCGGGATGGGCATCGTCTATCGCGCGACCAACGTCGCGCTGGGCCGCGTGTACGCGCTCAAGGTGCTGGCCCCGGAGCTGGCCGAGGACGAGCACTTCCGCCAGCGCTTCCAGCGGGAGATGCGGATCGCCGCGTCGATCGACCACCCGAATGTGGTGGGAATCCACTACGCCGGCGATCAGGACGGGTACCTGTTCCTCGCCATGGACTACGTGCACGGCGAGGATCTTCGCCAGCTGATCCTCCGTGACGGCGCGCTGGATCCATCACGGGCGGTGGGAATCCTGACCCAGGTGGGGTTCGCGCTCGATGCCGCCCACGCCAAGGGCCTCGTGCACCGGGATATCAAGCCAGGGAACATGCTGCTGACGATCCGGGACGGCGAGGAGCGCGCCTATCTGACCGATTTCGGGCTCGCCAAGCGCAGCAGCACGCTGGCCGAGCTTACGGTCGCCGGGAGCGTGGTCGGCACCGCCGACTACATGGCTCCCGAGCAGGTAAGCGGCGAGCCCGCCGACGCGCGAACCGACATCTACGCGCTCGGGTGCGTCTTCTTCCAGATGCTGACCGGGAAGGTCCCATACGAGCGCGAGACGACCCTGGCCACGATGTTCGCGCACGTGAACGAACCGCCGCCGGATCTCGAACCGCCGCTTGTCGACGAGTACCCGGAGTTCACGCCGGTCGTCCAGCAGGCGATGGCCAAGAAGGCCGATGAGCGCTACCTGTCGGCGGGCGATCTCGCGCGCGACGCCACCGCGGCGCTGAGCGGGGCTCGGTACAAAGGCGCGCCGTCGATGGTGGCGACCGGCGAGGCCAAGCCATCGATCGTGACGGCGCCCGCCGAATCCTCGGAAGTGGCGGCGCGCGCAGTGGACGAGCGACCGGCAGCGGCGGCCCCGTCGCTGGGCGGAGGAGCTCCCGGCGGGCCTGCCGCTCCCGGTGACAGCCACGGTGGTGGGCGACTGCGGCGGTACTGGTGGGCCGTGGCGGGGCTCGTGCTCGTAGTGGCCGCAGCTGTGGTCGCCGTGGTCCTGCTCACATCCGGCAGCTCGACGTCCGGTCCCGGACAGCTGTTCGAAGCGGTGCTACGGCCGGTTCCGGACAACCACGTGACCGGAAGCGGGACCGCAGCGGTCACGCTGCACGGCGACCAGGCGACGGTCACCGTGGACGCCACCGGCCTCCTGAACAACGCGTCCCACCCTATGCATATTCATGCGTTCGCGGAGGGCATCTGCCCACCGGCGTCGGCCGCGAAGCTCTACAACGGTCATCTCGCGATCAGCACCACCGATGGCCTGAAGTACTACGGGCCGATGGCCGCCGCGCTGACGCTGAGCGGCGACACCACCATGAACAGCATGCTGGCGTTCAGCCGGTACCCAACGACCGGGACCATCCACTACCAGCGGACGATCACCCTGACGACCGCCGCCGCCAATGCGATCCGCAACGGCAACGCGGTGGTGGTGATTCATGGCATCGACTACGACCACAGCGGCCACTACGACATGGCTCTCAGTCGAAGCGAGCTCGACAGCGCCGTGACCCAGGATGCCACCGCTCCGGCGCTGTGCGGAACGCTGCTCAACCCCGCGAGCGTAGGCGAAAGCGGCTGATCAAGCCCGGCGCGCCTGCGCGAAGCTGACCAGGCGTCCCCGCTCCACGTCGTAGAGGCTCAGCCGGACCGCTCTGATCCCGTCGAGCGCCGACACGGTCGGAACGCTCCGGAGAAACTCGTTCTCGTCGTTGGCCCGCGACAGGTGGTAGTTGGGGATGCGGGGGTTGAGGTGGTGGACGTGGTGAAGGCCGATGTTGAGGCTGAAGAACCGCAGGACCGGTGGGAGCTTGAAGTGGGAGCTGCCGGCGAGCGCCGCGGTTTCCCAGTCCCAGTTGGGCGAGCTTTGCCAAACCGCATCCTCGAACCGGTGCTGAACCCAGATCAGCCACCCGCCGAAGGTCGCCGCCAGCCACATCCCGGGAAGCCAGGCCAGAGCCATCTCGCGCCAGCCCGCGAGCCGCGCGACGCCGGTCAGCATGACCGCCAGCGCGAGATCGGTCGCCACCTTGATCCAGCGCAGGCGCGGAGGGTCGGACGGAAGCGGAAGCCGCGGCATGATCGCGTTGACCGCGAACGCGCCGATTCCGAACACGACCAACGGCTCCCGTTGGAGTCGGTACGCGAGGCGCCGGGCCGGAGACAGCGCGGTGAACTCGTCGACGGCGAGGATGGCCACGTCGCCGGTACCGTCCGAGGCGAGGTCGCCGCCGGCGGCGTGATGGCGAATGTGGTCGTGGCGCCAGCAGTGAAACGCCTGAAAGGTGATCAAGCCGGTGGTCACTCCCAGCCACGTGTTGGCCCGGCGCGAGGGCAAGAAGGATCCGTGGGCACAGTCGTGCATCACGAGGAACGTGCGCGTTAGGAATCCGGCCGTCGGCACCGCCAGCGCCAGCACGGCGAGGTACGAGACGTGGAGCAGCGCCAGCGTGGCCGCCATCAGGCCCAGGTACGGCACGACGGAGGTGACCACGTCGAGCAGCGCTCGGCGGGGATCCGCGCGCGCATACGGCGCCACAGCTGCGAGCCGCGGCCCCCGCTCAGAACTCAAGGTTGCCGCCCCCGCCGACTGGCGAGGCCACCTCGCCGGGCTCGGCACGGCGACCGCGCCACGTCGCGCCGGCGGCCGCGACCGATGGCACGACGACCATGACGATCATCGCGATCGCTGCCGGTTTCAGGGGCAGCACGCCACAGATTCCGAGCAAACCCACGGCCGGACCGCCGGCCATAAGCGGCATCAGCGAGACGCGCTGACGGGGGTAGTAAAAGCTGCCGACGACAAGCAGCGCCAGCAGCACGACGAGCAGGCACGTCACCGCCACAGAGGCGTTCAGGGCGACCACCCCAAGGGCCGTGCCGGCGGCGGGCGCCGATGGAAGGCCCTGAAAGCCGCGCTTCAGCACCTCGGGCGGGGTCATCTCGGAGCGGACCAGGCGGAGGATCATCGCGACGAGGTAGACGCCGCCGGCGGCGATCAGGCACGAGTAGCCAAGGCTCGACCGGGAGCTGCCCGAGGCCGCAATCACCACCGCGGGGGCGACGCCGAACGTGACCGTGTCGCAGATCCCGTCGAGCCGGTCCCCCATACCGCTCGAACCGAAGCGGCGCGCTACCGGGCCGTCGAGCAAATCGAGCACGGCGCCGGCCGTGACCAGCACGGCGACCAGCCTCAGATCGGCGATCGTCACGCGATCGCCGCGCGCGTCGGGGTTCAAGCGGCCGGCGAGCAAGACCACAGCAACGAACCCGCACAGACCGTGCGCGATCGTCATCAGATCGGCGAGACTTGCGTGGACCGATGGGGGGGACGGCGAGTCGCCTCGCGACGAGGCGGATGCGCCCCGCGGGTCAGCCGGCCCCGACATCTCAGCGCTTACGCTACCGCGCCACCGCGTGTTCGTCCACGGCTCTCAACCGCTCGCTCGTCGCCGCGCCGTCGCCCCGCGGACCGTGCTCTTGGTCGCGATGGTCGGCGTGTTCATGTCGTTCCTCGACAACACGATCGTCACGATCGCGTTTCCGAACCTGCAGCGGTCGTTCCCGGACTCGACGCTCAGCTCCCTGTCGTGGGTGTTCAACATCTACAACATCGCGCTGGCAGCGCTGCTCGTGCCGGCCGGCATGCTCGCCGACGCGATCGGCCGCAAGCGCATGTTCGTCGCCGGAATCGCGCTGTTCACCCTGGCATCCGCCGTGTGCGCCACGGCACAGTCGGTCGGCGTCCTGATCGCGGCGCGAGCGTTCCAGGGCAGCGGGGCGGCGCTGATCGTCCCGAGTTCGCTCGGCCTCGTCCTGCACGCGTATCCACAGGAAAAGCGCGCTCAAGCAGTCGCGATCTGGACGGCTACCGGTGCGCTGGCGGCCGGCATCGGACCGTCGATCGGCGGGCTGCTGGTCGTCACGTCCAGCTGGCGTCTCGTGTTCGTGATCAACGTCCCGCTGGGCGCCGTCGGCTGGTGGCTCGCGCGCCACGAGCTGGTCGAGAGCCGCGCTCCCGGCCGGCGCGTCTTGCCTGACCTGGGCGGCGCGCTGCTGCTCGCGGTCGCGGTCGGCCTGCTCGTGCTGGCGATCGTGCAGGGGCAGGCCTGGCACTGGACAGACGTGCGGACGCTGGTGGCGCTGATCGGGGCGCTGGCCGCAGGCGCGTGGCTGCTGCGGCGGTCGCTGCACCACCCCGCCCCGATCCTCGACCTCGAGTTGATCGGCACTCCCGGATTCGCGATCACCAGCGTGCTGACGGTGATCGGCGCCGCGGGATTCTACGGGCTGGCCCTGCTCAACATCTTCTACCTAATCGACGTGTGGCACTACTCCGCGCTGACCGCCGGACTCGCGGGAACGCCGGCGCCGTTCCTGGCGGCGGCGGTGGCGATCACGGCCGGCCGGCTGGTCGCCAAGCGCGACAGCCGGCCGCTGATCGTGGCTGGGGCCGTCATCTTGGCGCTGGGACCGCTGATCCTGGTCGAGCGCTTCTCGACCGGGTCGCACTACCTCCTCGACTACCTCCCCGCCGCGCTCGTGCTCGCGGTGGGCATCGGCGTGGCGTTCCCGCTCGTGAGCGACATCGCGGCCTCGCTCGCTCCCCGCGGGCGATACGCCGGCGCGACCGCGACGAACTCGTCGCTGCGCCAAATGGGCGCGGCCATCGGCGTGGCCGTGATCGTGGTCGTCGTCGGCCACCCGCGGCCCGACCAGGTCCACGCCGCGTTCCTGCGCGGATGGTTCTTCGCCTCGCTGTGTTTCGTCGTGGCGGCCTTCGGCGCGCTGGCCCTGCGCAGAGTCCAGCGCGCGCCGCGGTCCTCGTCGATCATCAAGGATGTACGCGAGATCCTCGGCCACCCGGCCGCGACTCCCGTCCCGCCGCCACGTCCTAGGCGGACGTCGTCATCGGTGATCGTGCCGGCGCGGACGACGCCGCCCGTGCCCGGCGAGTCCACCGAGGACTTCCTCAAGGCTGTGCCGCTGTTTGCGGCCCTGTCGCACGACGAGATCGCTGCCCTGGCGCTACGGGCCAGCACCGTGACCGTCCCGGCCGGGGCATGGCTGTTTCACAAGGGTGACGTCGCGGACGCGATGTACGTCGTACGGTCAGGGCGGGTGCAGATCGCCGACGAGCGACCGGACGGCACCGTCGAGATCGTCCGCGAGCTGAGAGCCGGGGCGCCGGTCGGCGAGCTGTCGCTGATCCGCCGGACGCCCCGGGCCGTGAGCGTCCGCGTGCGTCGCGACGCCGCTCTCGTTCGGCTCGACAGCGCGCACTTCGAGGAGATCCTCCGCTCTAGCCCGAGCGTCTCCCGTGCCCTGCTTGACACGGTCGCCGCCTGGGTCACGAGCACCTCGCGACCGCGGCCGGCCCGGCCCAAACCGCCGGCGACGATCGCCGTCGTCAGCCTCGACCCGGACGCCGCCGGTCAGGGGATCGAGTGGTTACTCGAGGAGCACCTCCGACTGCTGACGAAGGTCGTCAGGCTGTCCCGGCCGGAGGCGAGTCCGGAGACGGAGCCCGGTCACGCGCTGGCCGAGCTCCTCGATCGGGCCGAGCACGAGTATGAGCACGTGCTCCTCACGGGCGAAGGCTTCGATCCGTCCGGAGACTGGACTCAAGCCTGCATGACGCAGGCCGATCGCGTGGTCCTGCTCGTGAGCGCGCCGCCGGAGCTCGAGCGCGTGCGAGCCTGGAGCGTGCCGAGCGGTTCGGACGTCGTCCTGCTCGGCGGCGCGAGCGACCCCGCCACCGCGCGGCTGCTCCGCGAGCTCGAGCCCCGATCCAGCCACCGCGTCCGGCCCGACAGCCGAGTCGAGGATGTCGCCCGCCTGGCGCGGCGCCTGTCCGGACGCTCCGTCGGCCTTTCCCTCTCGGGCGGCGGCGCGCGCTGCTTCGCCCAGATCGGCGTGATCGAAGAGCTTGTCGCGGCCGGGATCACGATCGACCGGGTCAGCGGGACGAGCATGGGGGCGTTCATCGGTGCCCTGGTTGCGCAGGGTCTCGAGCCGGCCGAGATCGATGCCCGCTGCTACGAGGAGTGGGTACGCCGAAACCCGGTCAACGACTACCGCTTCCCGAGGATGTCGCTGATCCGCGGCGCACGTGCGCGCTCCATGCTCGATCGCGTTTTCCCGGGCAGCATCGAGGACCTGCAGCTGGGGTTCTTCTGCGTGACCGTCGACCTGATCGCTGCCAGGCCGGTTTACCACCGCCACGGCGCGCTGGCCGAGGCGGTCGGAGCGAGCATGATCCTTCCGGGTTTCGCCCCGCCCCTCGCGTCGGAGGGTCGGCTCCTCATCGACGGCGGCCTCATGGACAACCTCCCGACCGAGGTGATGGCCTCGGAAGGCGACGGACCGATCATTGGGGTCGACTGCACCGATCCATCGGTTCGACGGCTGCCCGAGGGCGTCGAACCCGAACTTCCGACGCTCGCCGAGACCTTGTTCAAGGTCATGCTTCTCAGCGAATCGGACAGCGACCGCCGGCGCTCGTTCGCCGACCTGCTGATCCGGCCTGACTGCACCGACATCGGCACGATCGAGTTTCACATGCTCGACGCCGCGCGCGAGCGTGGCCGCCGCGCCGCCTCGGCCGCGCTTCGAGCCTCGCCGGAGTTCGTCGACGCGATAACCGGAACCTGATCCAGTCCGAGAGGCACGAGGTAGTGCGATGTAGGCTGTCGTCGCGGCACAGCGCTTTCGCTCGAGGCTGTGTTTGCAGGAGGTAGGCAGCCGCAATATGCCTTCGGACGGTAAGAACCGCCGGCGCCGGGCCCTTCCGTTGGCGCTCGTTGTTGTCGTGCTCATCGCGGCAGGGGTTGCGGGCGCGCTGATCGCCAACTCCGTCAATTCGCCCTCCAGCGCGTCCACCACGGCGAGCGCGGCGAACGCGTCGACCTGCAATGTCACTTCGATCGCCGACCAAGAGCTTCCGTCGGTGGTCACGATCTTCGCCGGCAGCGGCCCGTCGGCCGGCGTGGGCTCCGGAGAGGTCATCCGCTCGGACGGATACATCCTCACCAACAATCATGTGATCTTGCCCGCGGTAGCGGCTGGTGGAGGCCTTCAGGTGGTGTTCAGCGACGGAACCACGGCAGCCGCGACGATCACCGGGCGCGACCCACTCACGGATCTGGCCGTGATCCGAGTTGACAAGTCCGACCTGCGATCGATCTCGATTGGCAATTCCTCGACTCTACGGATCGGTCAGGGCGTCGTCGCGCTCGGCGCTCCACTGGGTCTGTCCAGCACCGTGACAAGCGGGATCGTGAGCGCGCTCGGCCGCACCGTCCACGTGCCCGGCGAGGCGTCGCAGACGGCGCTGCTGATCGATGCCGTACAGACCGACGCGGCCATCAACCCGGGCAACAGCGGTGGCGCGCTCGTCGACTGCTCCGGCGATTTGATCGGAGTTCCCACGGCGGGCGCCACGGTGCCCTCTCCCTCCGGCGCGGCCAGCGGCGGCAGTATCGGCCTGGGCTTCGCGATCCCGGTCAACCTCGCCACCAAGGTGGCCGACGAGATCATCTCCACCGGCACCGTGACGCACGCGTTCATCGGCATCCAGGCCGAGCCTCTGTCCGCGACCGCCACGGGCCAAAGCGGAACGCAGGGCCTGAGAGTGGCCGCGGTTGTGACCGGTGGGCCGGCCGCGACCGCGGGGCTGCGGGCCGGGGACATCATCACGTCGATCGACGGCCAAGCGGCCGAGAGCACGGACCAGCTGATGGCCGTGACGCTGACCAAACGCGCCGGGGATCGGGTTGAGATCGGCTACGAACGCAACGGCAGTTCGGCCAAGGCGACGATCACGTTGGCCGCCCGGTCGTAACGTCGCCGGTGTAGCGGAAGCCGGGTCAGCTGATCATGGGACGCCGCCACATTGATCCGCGGGCCCTGATCGGCGGCATCGTCGCGGGGTTGGTGATGCTGCTGCTCGGGATCTGGCTCGGCGGCCACCCGACCGACCTGCCCTCGCCGTTGCGGGGCGGGCCGTTCGAGAGCCGCCGCGCTGAACCGGTCACCGAACAGGCTCTCAACATCCTCACCACCCGGTACTACAGACCGCTCGATCGCTCGAGCCTGGTCGACGTGGGACTGTCAGGAATGGTTGCGAGTCTCGACGACCGCTACTCGCACTACATCGACCCGAGCGCCTACAAGGCGTCGATGAACGAATCCGAGCAGCCCACGACCGGGATCGGGATCCAGGTCATGTCTGAGCCGGAGGGGCTGCGAGTGAGCAGTGTGACCGAGCACTCGCCGGCCGCCGAGGCCGGCCTCATGCGAGACGACCTCATCGTCAAGGTCGGGTCGACCTCGTTGGCCGACAAGACCCTGGACTACGGCTCGAACCTGATCCGTGGGCCGGTCGGCACGCGTGTGACGCTCACGATTCTGCGCGACGGCACCGAGCACGTCCTCCCGGTCGAACGCGCAAAGCTCGTGGTGCCCGTGGCGCTGTCGCGGATGCTCAGCTATCACGACTTGCGCATCGGCTATCTGCGGCTGACCGGCTTCAGCGAAGCGATCAGCGTGGCGAGCATCTTCATCCCTCAGGGGACGATCATGTCCGCCGTCGAGCGCGGCCGTCCCCGGCGTGTATATGAGGCGCAGGGCAACGCAATCGCGGCCAAGCTCCCGCTGGTCGTGCTCGTCGACAACGGTACGGCATCGTCGTCGGAGATCGTCACCGCTGCGCTCCAGGATCACGGACGAGCCAAGGTTGTGGGCACGCAGACCTATGGCAAGGGCGTGTTCCAGATCACCGAGCGCTTGAATAACGGCGGCGCCCTGGACCTGACAATCGGTCAGTTCTTCACGCCTGACGGTCGCAACCTCGGCGGCGGCGGCGCGCAGTAGGGTGCCGGTATCACTCCGAATATCTACGCGTACAACACGCCGGAGGGCGAGCACGACGAAGCGCTCGCCGTCGCCGAGCGCACCGTGGCCGCCGAAGTGCAGTGACTCTTACTGTGTGTCGACGCGATCGCGTTCGCCCGCCAGCAGCGCTCGCTCTCGGTCCTCGTCGTCGGGTGTGACCACACTGCCTGGAACGGCTCACTGTCACCCCGGACCTGATGGCTCAGACCTTCCATACAGCGAGTGACGAACTGTTCGAGCTCGGTGTCGAGGAACGCAGGCCCCTGCAGCTGGAGTGCCATGTCTGCCGTGCTCCCTTCAGGTGGTCTTGATCAGGCCGCCGTCGATCACGTAGTTGACGCCGGTGACGTTGGCGGTGCGATCGGAGGCGAGCATCGTCACCATCGCCGCGACCTCCTGGGGCGTGCTGAAGCGGCCGGTCGCGATCCCCGCGGCCGCCGTCGCACGGATAGTGTCGGCGTCGACGCCCGTGGCGTTAGCGAACGTGGCGGCAACGCCATCCTCGCCCAGCCACAGGTCGGTGCTGACTTGTCCCGGCGAGACGCAGTTCACGCGGATGCCCTTCGGCCCGAACTCCTGCGACAACGACTTGCTCAGGTTCACGACCGCCGCCTTGGCCACGCCGTAGTCGACGGTGGCGCCGTCGGGCTGGAAGAACGCGTTGACCGAAGCGACGTTCACGATCGACCCGGAACCCTGCTCGAGCATCGGTCCCAGGGCGGCCCGGATCGCGCGGAGGCCCGTGAAGAAGTTCATCTTGAGCGCCCAGTCGAACTCCTCGTCACTCGTGGCCAGAAAACCGTCCACTCTGATTCGGACCCCTCCCACGTTGTTGACGAGCACGTCGAGTCGGCCGTGCACGTCGATCGCCTTCTGGACGAGCGCCGCCGGCGCGTCCTCGGACAGCAGGTCTACGGCGACCGCGGTGACGCGGTCCAGGCCGTCGAGGTTCTGGGTCGTGAGCGCGCCGGCAACCACATGGGCGCCCTCGGCAACCAGGGCCTCGGTGATCGCGAGGCCGATGCCCTTGTTCGCGCCCGTGACGACCGCGACCTTGTCAGTGAGATGTAGATCCATCGCGTGCGTGCTCCACCGCCCAGCCCAGGGCATAGTCGGCCACCTCTTCCCAACCGTCTTGACCGATCGTGAAATGCGATCGCCCGGGGAACTCCTTGTATTCCGTAATCGCCTTGGATTTGCTCTGCTTGTGGGCCATCTGACGGTCGACGGCGGCCGGCACGACGTGATCCGCGCCGCCAGCGATCAGCAGCAGCGGCGCGCGCTCGTCGTTGTGAAAATCGACCTGGTCAGGCGTGTGGCGGTTGAAGTTCGCGAGCGCGCCCTGCCACAGGACGCGGCCCGGGCCGGGGACCGCATAACGCTCGTAGGCGTGATCGGACTCGTCGCGATCCATCGTGTTGGTAAACGCGTAGTGGAATTGCTCGGCGGTCAGCGCCACGGCGCGGTGGCGGCTGGACGGGCTCTTCAGGACCGGAAAGGCCGACTTCAGCGTCGAGAACGGGAGCTTCGTGACGCCCCGCACGGCTGCCGCGTCGATCGCCACCCCCGCGGCGCCAAGGCCACGATCCAGGAGGATCTCGGCGAACGCCCCGCCGAATGAGTGCCCGATGATGATCGGCGGACTGTCCAGTCCGCGGATGATCGAGTCGTAGCGGTCGACGATGTCCTCGATACCGAGATTCTCGATCGACTCCGGGTTGGCCCTCATTTGCTCGGTGTCCCCGTCCATGCCGGGCCAGGCCGGCGCCAGCACCTCGTAGCCACGGCCGCGATAACGCTCGACCCACTGCTCCCAACTGAGCGGGGTCATCCACAGACCGTGGATCAGGACGATTGGGTTGCTCGTGTTCATGCGTGGAGGGATATCCCGGCCCGTGGAGGGCTACATCAGCGAGCTGACTGCTTCACGACTGCATCGACCGCGGCTCCACTGCCGCGGCGAGCTCGGAGCGGGAGGTGATTCCGAGCTTGGGGAAGATTCGATACAGGTGGGAGCTGATCGTCCGGTGCGAGAGGTACAGCATCTGGCCGATCTCCCGGTTGGTCAGCCCACGCGCAGCCAGCTGTGCGATCTGGAGCTCTTGCGGAGTCAGCTCATCCGATGGACCCGGATGGCGTCGCTGGCTGGTCTCCCCGGCGGCTCGAAGCTGGACGCGTGCTCGGTTGCTCCACGGGATCGTCCCGAGGGCATCGAAGACGTCGCGAGCCGCGCGCAGCGGCGCCCGTGAGTCTGCGTCTCGCCTTCGCCGATGGAGCCATTCGCCGTATGCCAGTTGGACGCGGGCCTGGAGAAACGGCCAGGCCGCGGTGTCCGAGGCCGCCGCCTCGAACAGTTCGTCCGCTCGGTCGTCGCCGGCCAGCAGTGCGCGTGCGTAGCTCAGGCCGGCGAAAAGCACCGGCGAGGGTGTCCGGAGCGCGAGCTGCTCGAGTTCGGACACGACCGGACGAACGTCGTCGAGCTGGTCGCCACCGGCCGCGGCATCGACCAGATCGGCCACGTTGAACGCGCGTAGGAACGAGTGGTAGGCAGGATCGTCCGGATTGTGGACGCGCCGTAGGTGCTCGTAGGCCTGGCTGTTCGCGCCGTGCCCGAGGGCCGCGACTCCCCGCGCGTGCTGCACCATCGCCAGCAGCGCGCTCGCCTTCGTCGGGGCCCCGAACCGCGCGGCGCTGCTTGCCTCCGCTTCGGCGGCGTCTCGGTCGCCCTGTAGCGCCGCCACCATGGCCTGGATCGCGACCGCGATGAAGTGCATGGTGGGCTGCTGGGTCTCGCCCGTCAGCCGCACGGCCTCGTCGGCAACCGGAATCGCGAGGCCCAGATCGACGCGCTGCGCGGCGCTCCACGCCTGCTGGTTCAGCGTGCGGGCCAACAGGCCGAGCTTTCCTTGAATTCGCAGTCGTGCGACCGACGCCGCGAGCGGTGCGGCGGCCGCGTTGAACGCTCCGAACGCGTTCGCCGCAGTGCCGATGACGCGGCCGAGGTCAGGATCGTCAATCATTGACTCGGCGACCCGGGAGAGTTGGGTGGCGACGGTCGGCCCGCGTTCAACGGGAGCGGCGTAGGCGCGGATTACCAGAAGTCTCGGGTCTTGCTCGTCGGCCCGGGCACGGTCCGCGGCCTCAACGATCTTCGCTTTGACGTCCGAGGGTGGGTCCGACCACCAGGACTGCATCGCCGTGCTCCACAAAATCTTCAGGGCGAGGTTGTCCTCGCCGGCGTCGATCAGCGCCGTCGCGGTGTCGACCATCCAGCCAAAGCGATGGGCGCCACCTGCCTGCTGACCGTCGAACACCCCGCGCAACCAGCCAAGCTGCGATCGCTCCAGCGAGCCGAGCTTCAAGCTCTCGGCCTCGGTGATCAGTCGGTTGACCGTATCCGGATGGCCGAGCTCGAACCCGAGCTCGGCCGCGCGCAGCAGGCGCCGGCCCCGCGGGGCGGGGTCATCGCTGAGATGAGCGGCGCGCTCGAGAGCGGTCATCGCGACAGCAGCTGCCCCGCGCCGTTGCGCGCCCGCGGCGAGTATCTCGAGCTCGGTAGCGACGTCCTCGTCGGGAGCGATGACCGACGCCGCTCGGTGCCACGCTCGTCGCTCGGGAAGCAGACCGAACTGTTCGGCCAGGGCCTCATGAGTCATGTGACGCTGCGAGATCGTCGCCTGCTGGCGGATCGCCGAGCGCATCAGCGGATGGCGAAACGCGATCTCGGAGTCGTCGATCTCCACGACCCGAGCGAAGACGGCCGGGGTGAGCTGGTCGACCGTGACCGGCTCGCCGAGCACGGCTCCGCTCGCGGCGAGCACTTCGCTCAGTGAGGGCCCGTCGTTGAGTGCCGCCACCAACAGGATCGTCCTCGTCGTCGCCGGCAGGTCGGAGAGGCGAGCCGCGAAGGCACGCTCGAGCCGCGTAGTGAGCGGCAGCCAGCTCGGGAGCTGAGGCCTCGCCTGAAGCTCGCCAAAGCTGTCCGGCAGCTCCATCAGCGCGAGCGGGTTGCCGGCGGCCTGGTCCAGTACCAGTTGGCGTACAGCCGGTGAGATGCCTGGCACGCTGCGGTCAACCAGTTCGGCCGCAGATGCCGGCTCGAGCGGGTCCAGATTCAGCTCCGCGAGGCCCGCCTCGTCAAGCGGGCTCCCGTAGCCGTCTCGAATCGCCGCCAGCAGCAGGATCGGTTCGAACTCGAGCCGGCGCGCGACGAACGCCAGCACGTCCGCAGTCGAGGGGTCGAGCCATTGAGCGTCCTCCACGACGATGAGCAGCGAGCTCGTATCCGAGGCGTCAGCGAGCAACTCGAGCGCCGCCAGCGCCGTGCGGAAGAAGTCCGGCGTGGGGGCCTCGACCATGCCGAATGCCGTCTCGAGCGCCACGCGCTGTGGCCCGGCCAACTGGTCCACTAGACGCAACAGAGGCTGCAGCAACTGGTGAAGCCCCGCGAACGGGAGCTGAGCCTCGGACTGCACGCCGGTTGTCTTGAGAACCCTCATCCCCCGCTTGCGGGCTCGTTCCGCAGCGACCCTGAGAAGTGCCGACTTGCCGATACCCGGCCCGCCGCGGATCACCAGTGCGCCGCCGAGGTCGGGCGCCTGATCGATCATGCCGGCCACCAGGCTGCTCTCAGCATCGCGCCCGACCAGCGGCGTTCGGGCGATCACGTTCTGTTCCAATCGTCCGCTCCCGTTCCCGCACATCCTCCCATGCTCTACGCCCTCGGTCAGATCGCCGTCAACTGACTGAGGCGACCGTTGATCGCGGACTCTAAGTTCGGCGTATGCCCGCTCGTGCATCGGAGGGGCCATGAGTCCATATGCCGAGATCAGGAACGGCAGCACTCCCGTGGTGCTGCTCGTGCATGGCGCCTTCACGGACGCTTCAAGCTGGCGGGAGGTGATCGCCGAGCTTCGGCGCGCCGGCGTCGAGGCGGTGGCCGTCGCCAACCCGCTCCGTGGGTTGGACGCCGACGCCGCTTATATCGCCTGCCTCGCCGAGGAAATCGACGGCCCGGTCATGCTCGTGGGCCACTGCTATGGCGGCGCCGTGATCACGTTGGCGGGAGCGTCATCAAGGAACGTGCTGGGCCTCCTGTACGTCGCCGGCTACGCACTCGACGAGGGCGAGAGTCTCCTCGACCTGACCACGCGGTTTCAGGACATGATGCTCACCTCGTCGCTTCGACCCGCGGTGGTACGCCTCGGCAACGGTCCGCCGTCGATTGAGCTTTATATCGATCGGGACGCTTTTCCGTCGGTTTTCGCCGCGGATCTTCCAGCCGCGGTCTCAGCGGTCGCGGCGCGTAGCCAGCGACCGATCACCGCGTCGGCATTCGAAGCGAAGGCCTCGGCGGCTGCATGGAAGACGCTGCAATCCTGGTACATCGTGGCCACTGCCGACCGGGTGATCGCTCCGGAGGCACAGCGATTCATGGCAGCGCGAGCAAATGCGATGACGATCGAGATCGGCGCCTCGCATGCGGTCGCCATCTCGCAGCCCGCGGTCGTCGCGGATCAGATCCGCGCGGCGGCGCTGGCGCTGCGGCACACGTTCCCCGATCTGGCGATCTAAAGCGTGCCGATCCGCTCGAGGGGCCAGTATGTAAAGAACGCCTCCCCGATGATCCACGACTGCGGCACCGGTCCCCAGTAGCGGCTGTCGTCGGAGTCGCCGCGGTTGTCGCCCATCATGTAGTAGTCGCCCTTGGGGACGACGATCGTCTGCGAGTACGTGCAGGCCGACGGGTCGGTGCAGGCCTGGATGTAAGACCCGGTTTCCTTGACGCCGTTGCGATAGACGTCGCCGCCCGTGATCTTGATCGTGTCGCCGGGCAGGCCGACCACGCGCTTGACGAAGGTCTGGCTCGAGACTCGGTCGGTCGGGCGATCGCACGGCTGAGCGTGCCCTGGGCCCTGCCCCGGATCGCCGCACTGCGTCGCGAACTCGTTATCCGCGCCCGAGGGCGGGCGGAAGACCACGATGTCTCCGACCCCGGGATGTGTCGCAAGCCGGTTGACCAGGATCCGTTGCCCTTCATGAAGCGTGGGGAACATCGACGAGCTGGGGATCCGGTAGGGCTTGACGAGGACGGCCTGGATCAATAAGGCCGCGCCGACGGCCACGGCGACCGTGATCACAAGCTCAACCAGACCGCGGATCCCCTTGCGATCGCGCGGGGGATCAGCCACGTTCGGCGAGTTCACAGTCGCTGTGTCGTCAGAGTTTGCGCGACCTGAACATGGCCGCTGGCAGAGCCCGGAAACTCGCTGACCAGCGCCGCCGCCAGCGCGACGGCCACCAGCGCGAGCACCACGCCGCGCCTGAGCAGTCGACCCACTCGACGGTACGCGCTACCGCCGGCGGTCAGATGCGCGCCGTGGCGCGTCAGTCCCGCCAGCTCCACATCCAGCCGATCAAAGAAGTCCGAGCTCATCAGCTTGCCACCCGCGCCCTAAGACGCGCTAACCCGCGGCTGACGCGCTTGCGGACGACCATCTCGGAGCAGCCCAGCGACCGTGCGATCTCGCCGTAGTCGCGCTCCTCGATCACCCGCGCGCGCACCGCTGCGCGCTCATCCGCGGGCAGGCTGGCCAGCAGCGCCCTCACCGAGCTCGCCTGATCGTCGGCGAGCTCCAGAACGCGAGCGAGATCTTCGTCCTCCACGGTCAGCGGCGCGGCGCCGAGGCGCTGACGCGCGCGAGCGTCGACCTGGCCGCGGCGAACGCTGTGCCCCAACACGTTCCGTGCGATCCCGAGTAGCCATCCCGCCGCAGAGTCATGGATCGGCTCGTACCGGGCCGACCCGATCAGTACTGCCGCAAAGACCTCGGCGGTCAGATCGGCCGCGAGCTCAGGATCCGTTCGACGCGCGTACCACCCGACCACCATCCTCAGGTGCCGTCGGTAAAACGCGCTGAACGCCCGGTCGTCGCAGTGCGCGATCGCCGCCAGTAACTGCGCATCGCTCCACCGAGCTCGATCTCGCACGAGTCCCATCATTCGCTAGATACCGCTCCTCTCAGAGATTGTGACCGGCCCGCACACGCAATCGTCCGACGCTGCGATACGAAAATACGACTCGACGTGAGCGGTTCCAGATTCAAGTGGTTGATCGGCGCCCCGTTGGCGCTCCTGCTTGTCCTGGCGTTGCCCGCTTGGGCGGGCGGCGCGGAGTCGGCGGCGCAGATCCTGGCCGCGAGGTATTCGCCGGTGCTCGCGCTCGAGCCACAGGGCAGGCCGTGCGGGTCCGGCGAGGCTTACCGGCCCACGACCGTCGACATCGTGCTGGGCAGGCAGGACGTACTCCTTCGGAATCCGGAGGGTAAGGTCGTCAAGCGCGGGCCGACCTCAAGCGACCTGTGGGGCCTCGGAGAGGGCTACTACCTTGACTTCCCCGGGAATCCGCTCGATCCGGGCTGCGGCTACGAGCGGCAGTTCCGGAACTGGAACGGCGGCCGGGGGCCGAGCGTGTATGCGCACGTTGCGACGGATCCGTTGCACCCGGGAAAGCTGGCGGTGCAGTACTGGTTCTACTACACGTTCAACGACTTCACCGACAAGCATGAGAGCGACTGGGAGATGGCACAGGTCGACTTCGCGGCGTCGACCCCGGCGGCGGCGCTGCAAACGGGCCCGTACGAGGTCGACCTGTCACAGCACGCGGGAGGTGAGCGGTCGGCGTGGACCGACACCAAACTCCAGAAGGACGGGACGCACCCGGTCATCTACGACGCCACGGGGTCGCACGCGAACTACTTCGGAAGTGCGCTCTACCTCGGACGAGGCGCTCGCGAGGGCTTCGGTTGCGACGACACTCGCGCGGCCACGCTGCGCCTCACGCCCAAGACGGTCCTCCTGCCGAACATCCCGTCGTCCGCTTCTGCCCCGTACGCCTGGCTCGCGTTCGAGGGGCGCTGGGGGCAACGGGAGGCGGGTATCAATGACGGCCCGACCGGGCCGGCCGCCAAGGCGCAATGGTTTGCCCCGATCGAGTGGGCCGACGGGTTGCGCCAGACCAGTATCGAAGTGCCGAGCGGCACGACGTTCGGTCTAAGCGTCGGCAACTTCTTCTGCGGCGCCGTGACCCAGGGAGCCGTCGCCTTGAACTGGTCGCTTATCCACCCGGTCCCATTCGTCGTACTCGTGCTTCTCGCGATGGCGGGGCTGCTCACCGCGGTGACGACGACGACCTGGCGGCCACCGGATCCCCATCCGATGCGGCGCCGGCGCCAAGGCGGTCAGATCTTCCGCGCGGCACTGCGTGTCTATGCCGAGAACATCCCGACCTTCGCGGCGGCGGGCGCGATCTTCGTTCCGGTGTACGTCCTGGCGGCCTCCATCCAGTGGGTGGTCTTCCACCTCTCGAGCATCGCGCCGCTGGTGGCGCTCGACGGCCGGCACGGTGCCGTGACCGCGTTTCTCGCGCTCCTGATCGGCGGCATAGGAGGGTTGTTCGCCTCCGTGATCGCGACCGCCGCCGTCGCCGTCATCCTGAGCGAGCTCGACGCCGGGCGACCCGACAACGCCGGCCAGGCGTACAGGCGGGTGCTCGAGCGGCGGCGACCGCTGACCAAGGGCATGGCGACCGAGCTCGGGATGGTCCTCCTACTGACGATCACGGTTGTCGGAATCCCGTTCGCGATCCATCGCTTCACCCGCTGGTCTCTGTTCGCCGAGGCATGCATGCTCGACGACCTGTCCGCGAACGAATCACTGCATCGCAGTTCCGAGCTGGTGAAAGGTCACTGGTGGCGCACGTTCGGCTTCACCGCTCTCGTCGACACGCTCGCCATCCTGTCCGGACCGCTGCTCGGCGTAGGCCTGCTGCTCGTGACCGACCATTCCCTCACCTTCATCAACCTTGCAGCTTCGCTCGTGTACACCTTCACGGTGCCGTTCGCTGCGATTCAGCTGACGCTCTACTACTTCGACCTCGAGGCGCGCGGCGCCGGCGACGCCGAGGTCAAGGTCGACGCGGGTGTTCTATTAGACGGCGCAGGGGGTTTGCGCAGGTGCGACACCTAGGCGCTGCGCGACGGCCGCGGCGGCGGCGCGGTTCGGAACCGACAGTTTGGTCAGGATGCGTGAGACGTGCACGCTCGCCGTCTTGTTGCTGATGAACAGCTCGGCGCCAATCTCGCGGTTAGTCAATCCGCAGGCGAGAAGTGCCAGAACCTCGACCTCGCGAGGAGTGAGCTCGAGCCGCTGTAGGGCGTCGTTCGGACTCTCGTCGGCACGCTGCTGATCGAGAGCGATCCGAGCGCGGCGGGCGAGGGCCTCGATCTCGTCGCGCAGCGGCTGGGCGCCCAGCTCGCCCACGACGGCGTGCGCATCGCGTACGAGCGTCTCGGCGCGGGCGCGATCCCGGCCCAAGGCAAGAAGGGCCTCGGCTTCTCGCCAGCGGGCGTAGGCGGCGTGATAGGGGTCGTGGCAAGTTTCCCAGTGCCGCCGAGCACCGGCCCACAGTCCGGGGTCTCCCGCGCCCCCGATCCGCGATGCGTGAGCCGCGCAGACGGCCCGGCTCGCGCGGATGACGGGCGGAATCACGCCGCTCATCCGCCCGATCAGCCCGTCGATCCGCTGGAGCAGCCTCCGCGCCGCGGCCGTCTGCCGCCTGAGCGTGAGGTCGTCGCCAGGGGAACGAGCGGCAAGATCGGCACAGGCACGCGCGCCCACCTCGTACAGCCTGGCCGTGAGGAACAGGTGCTCACGGTCGCCCGCCCGCTCCAGAAAGTCCGATACGACTGCTGCGGCCGACTCCGGACGGCCGGCCCAGAGCTCGAGTGAGGCTCGAGCCGCCGCCGCGGGGCCGCGCGACATCGAGCCGAGCGAGCGGCGGACCTGCTCGTCGGCCTGATCGAGCACGCGCGCCGCCAGGTCGAATTCTCCGAGCTCGGCCCGCAGGTATCCGACGGATGTATATGCCATGCCGGCGCTGACTCCGGTGGGAGAGCGATCGATCACGTCCTCCAGTAACTCCTCGGCCTCGCGCCACCGCCCGACTTGGAGCAAACGATCGGCGACCTCGGCGCGAAAAACGTCACCCCATTGACGCTCAACCCCGAACTCGCGCGCGGAGGCGACTCCTTCTCTGGCCATGTCGATCGACTCCTCGATGCGTCCCGCCTCAACGAGCGCAGCGCTGCCGTTGACATAGCTCCGGTGAACCTCATCGGTCAGGCGAAGGGGCCGGGCGATCTTCAGCGCCTGGCGCGCCGACTCCACGGCTCGGTCGGCCTCGCCGACCGCGCTGAGATTCCCGCACATTGTGTTGAGCACGTGCGCCTCGACGGCCCCGGCCCCCAACTTCCGAGCGATGGCGAGCGCCTCCTGACAGCGCGAGTTCGATTCTGCGGTGCGGTCACATAGCATCAGCGCCCGTCCCTCCGCGGCCAGCACCAGCGCGAGCGCGTCGGACGGCGGATCGGCCGGCATCAGCTCGACGGCGCGTCGATACAAGGGCAAAGCGTCCTCGTCTCGGCCGGCCATCGACAGGTACCGGCCCAGGCGCTCGTGGACCAGCGCCGCCGCTATCGGATCGTCGTGCTCGTCAATCCGCGCAAGGAGTTCATGCGCCAGGGCGATCGCTCGCCGTTCCTCGCCGGCCATCAGGGCTGAGTCGGCCGCCCGTCTCATCACGTCGAGCCGCTCGAGGGGGAGCTCGCCGGACTCCGGCGCCACTCGATCCCAGATCTCGAGCGCGCGCTCGTAGTGCTCCCACGCCTCGCCGGGAGCGCAGACGTCCTCCGCCGCCAGCCCGGCGCTGACGAATGCGGCCAGCGCCGCCGGGAGCTCACCCGCCGCGCGCCAGTGATGGGCGAGCTCGGCTGCGCCTGCCCCCTGCGTTCCCGCAAATCGGGGCTGCGCCACGAGCGCTCGAGCGAGCCTCAAATGCAGGTCGCGCCGCTCGCCGGGCAACAGGTCCGAATAGATCGCTTCCCTCAGCAGCGCATGGCGGAACGAGTACCCGCTCGTCGATGTGTCGTGGGTAAGCAGATAGCTCCCGACCGCGTCACGCAGCGCGGCATTGAGGTCCTCCTCGGAGACGTCCGCGGCCGCGGCCAGCACCGCGTGGTCGACCGTCCGTCCCATGACGGCGGCGATCCGCAACACATCGCGGACAACCGTCGACTGCGACTCGACACGAGCCAGCAACGTGTCGCGAAGCGAATCGGGCAGCGCCTCATTCGGTTCGCGAGACGACGCCAGCAGCTCCTCCGTGAAGAACGGGTTGCCTTCGGACCGCTCGAGCAGGCGGTCGACAAGCCGCGGGGCCGGTGATTCGTCGAGGATCGCCGCGACCTGTTCGCGTACCTCCACCCGGGTGAACGGCTGGACCTCGAACCTGACCGCTCCGATGCTTCGCTCGAGTTCCAGCATGCAGTGACGCAGCGGATGGCCTCGACGGAGCTCATCGCTCCGGTAGGTGATGATCAGCGCGATGGGCTCGCGCCGCGCCGCCCGGATGAAGAACGAGAAGAAGTCGCACGTCGATCGATCCGCCCATTGAAAGTCCTCCACGACGAGCACTAACGGCCTTGCTCGTGCGGCGGATGCGAGCAGGGCCAGCAGCTGCTCGAACAAACGCGCCTGCGAACCCTGGCCGGACACTGGACTCGCGATGCCGGCGCGGCCGGACGCCAGCTCAGGCAGCAGGGGCGCCGCCTCCTCACGGGGCGCACCTTGCCGCGCCGCGAGTTCCGGCGTTCCCCCCTGGGCCATCAGCGAGCGCAGCGCGCCGACGATCGGCGCGTAAGGAAACTCTCCGTCACCGAGCGGCGGACACTCGCCGACCACGACCGTCATTCCGCCGCGCTCCGCGCGTCCAGCGAGCTCTGAGATGAGCCGGCTCTTCCCGATTCCCGCCTCCCCACCGACGAATACGAGTGAGCCGGATCCTTCCTGTGCACGCGCCAGCGCCGACTCGAGCACGATCAGTTCGTCGCGTCTACCAATGAACCGCGGGCTTGAAACTCGCCCCACGACCCGGGTCATCGTCCCGCCGTCCTTCACCGCTGCTGCCAGCATCATCGCACTCACGCTAAGACGGGATCAGGCGCCCGCCGACCGCGATTGACTGGCTCCACCATGGCCACGGCGCGTCGGCGGACGGACGCCGCAAGGCTCTCTGAGCCCCCAAGCTCAACAAAATGCTTCCCCGGCACGACAGCGCACGCAGAAGATACCTCATACAGACCCCCTCGTGGGTAAACGTTGTCATTCTGTTCATAAGGGCGTCGCGATCAGCCGCCATCTGCCTACGACGCAACCGGCGCCGTGCTTATTCCATCCGCGAGCGAGTTGCGTCGGAAGCCCGGCGCCTCCCGAGCGTGACCCGGTAGCCGGCACCCAGAGGGCTAAGACCCAAGATCAGGCAGCTGCCCGATGGCGGCCGGGCGGCTTACGCCTAGCTTCGGCGCATCGACCAACGGATCTTCAGGAGTCCCGATGAACGCCCAGCTCAACTACATGATCGCGCGGCACCTCAACGCCGAGCTACAGCGCATCGGCCAGCAGGTGCGCCTCGCGCACGAAGCGCACCCGAGGCGTCGCAAATCGCCCGAGCCGCCGTCTGACTCGCACGGACTGAGCCGTCCGGGTAGCTCCGCGGACGTCGTTCACACCATCGTGACCGAGACGAAATGACTCGTTCACGTTCACCGCTCCGCGCGCTGGCCCCTGGGCTCGGCTTGAGCGTGTTGGTCGCCTGCGCGGCGACCGCTGGAGCTCGTATCGTCCCGTTTGCTTCCGGGCCGGTGCTGGGGGTGATTTTGGGCCTGAGCGTGGGAACGCTGATCGGCCCCCGTGCGCGGCTCCGGCCTGGCGTCTCGAAGGCTTCGTCGGTCTTTCTGCGAGGCTCCTGCACTACAGCGCCGCCTCGCGAACGGCCAGGCTGGCGAGTGGCGCGAGCGTGCCCTACGACATGTTCATCGGGATCCCCATCCACCACGTGCCCGATGTGGTCTCGCAGTCCGGTCTCGAGGTCGACGGCTGGATCCCCGTCGACCAGAAGAACCTGAGAACGCGCTTCCCCGGCGTGTATGCGGTAGGCGACGTCGCCACCGGGGACCGAACCGTCGCCAAGGCTGGGGTGTTCGCCGAGGACGCCGCGCGCGTCGTGGCCGCTGACATCGCGGCAGCCATCCGCGGCACCGCGCCACCTGCACCGTATGAGGGCGCCGGCACGGACGGATCGAGGCAAACTTCCTCGGCGGGCCCGCCCCAGCTGCCCGCATCACGGCGCCGTCCCGAGCGCTCGCTGCCGAGAAGGCGGAATCCGGTGACGCTCGCCGACGGAGCTGGTTCGGGAAGTGACGTGCGCACATCTCGCCGTCATCTACCCCGCGAGTGGCAGGTGCTCCTGCTGTCCTCGCTCGCGGTGTTCATGGTGTTCCTCGATGTCACGATTGTCAACGTCGCGTTTCCGGCGATCCGGCGGACGTTCTCGGATACCTCGCTGTCGGACCCGAGCTGGGTGCTGAACGCCTACAACGTGATCATGGCGGCGCTGGTCGTTCCCGCCGGGCGCATCGCCGACCGCGTCGGCCGGCGTCGAGTGTTCTGGGTCGGCTTGTCTCTGTTTCTCCTCGGATCGGTCGCCGCGGGCGCGGCCGGCAGCGTTGCCACGCTCTTCGCGGCCCGCGCTGTTCAAGCCGTCGGCGGAGCCGCTCTCATTCCGGCGTCGCTCGGTCTCGTGCTCGCGGCGTTTCCCGCGGAGAAGCGCGCGATGGCGACAAGCGTCTGGGCAGCAGCCGGCGCTGTCGCCGCTGCCACGGGTCCATCGCTCGGGGTGACCGCGAATCCCGCCTCCATCAGCGAGTAACGCCATACCTCGCTGAGGAACAGGATGTTCCCCACCAGTAGCGCATAGAAGCCGACCGAGAACACGAACAACGCAGCATTTGCGGTGCTGAACGTTCGTGTCCGCAGGATCGCCGGCTCGAGCACCGGGGCTGGATGGCGAGCCGATCTGACGGCGCACAGCCCCGTGAAGGCGGCCGCGACCGACCAGGCGGCGAGTACGCGATCGCTGGTCCAGCCCCAGTCGGGCGCCTGGACGATCCCGAGCGCGAGCGCCCCGACGGCCACGACGAGGATCGCCGCGCCGAGCAGATCGGGCGTCGTGGTGGAATTGGAATCGCGGACATCGCGCAGCAGGCGCGGCGCCGGCAGCATCCCGAGCGCGATCAAGCAATACGCTGAGGCGCACCCGAGATGATGACCGGCGCTCGTTCCTCGATCTCGCAAGCATTCCAAGCACCGCGCGTTTGGATCCCGCCACTGATCCTGGTGGCCGCGTTGGTGTTTGTGATGACACTCGTCTATTTCGGATCGGTCGTCGATCCTGCCGGCCATCTGCACGGTCTCCCGGTCGGGATCGTGGACGAGGACACCGGTGCGACGATCGGTTCCCGCCATATCGATCTCGGTCAGCAGGTCGCGGGAGCATTGGAAGGAACGCACGCGGTGAGCAGCCGCCTGGCGCTCAAGGCCGGCGACCTAGCCGCCGCCGAGAACCAGATGAACCTCGGGAGGGAATATGCGGCGGTGGTAATCCCGAATGGTTTCACCGCGTCCCTGATGGCGATCGGCAGCCCCACGGCGCCTCCGGGCGTATCGCCATCGAGAGCCTCGATCGAGGTACTCACGAATCCGCGCGCGGGCACGCTCGGCGTCAGCCTGGCAACTGGAGTCCTCGACCCCGCGCTTGCTCGCGTGTCGCAGCAGATAAGTCAGCGCCTGCGCGCGAGCGTTCGCGGACAGACGAGCTTCGCCGTTGACGCTCTCCTCAATGATCCAGTGTCGATCGCGCCCGTCACGTACCGGGCGCTGCCTCGCCATACCGCTCTAGGGCTGAGCGCGTTCTATATCGCTCTGCTGACCACTTTCTGCGGATTCCTTGGCGGCACGATCGTGCACGTCTCGCTGGATGCCGTGCTCGGTTATGCCACTACCGAGATCGGCCCCCGTTATCAGCTGCGCCAACCCGTGCAGATCAGCCGCTGGCACACGCTTCTGGCGAAGTGGGTGCTCATAGTCCCGTTTGAGGTGATCCTGACCGGCCTGATGCTTCTCGGCGCCGTCTGGGTTCTCAATATGAACACCCCTCATTTCTGGGAGTTATGGTTGCTCGCCTGGTTCGCCGCGACGGTGGTCGGCGTGGGCACCCTCGTCCTGTTCGCAGCGCTCGGCACTCTGGGCCAGCTGATCGGCCTGCTGATCTTCGTCTACCTGGCGCTCGCATCGTCGGGCGGAACCGTCCCCCTCGAAGCGCTCGGGGGCTTCTTCCGGTTCCTCGCCGAGTTCGAACCGCTCCGTCAGATCGTCGGCGGAACTCGATCGATCCTCTACTTCAACGCACGCGGTGCGGCAGGACTAACGCGCGCGTTCATCGCCACCGCCGTCGGCCTCGCCTTCTGGGTCGCACTCGGCGTGGCGGTTACCAACTGGTATGACCGCAAGGGATACCACCGGGTTGCGCCCGCGCTGGTTGAGTACATCGATCACGCCGTTCGCGGCTACCGCGCCATGTCCCCCGACGCCGAGCCTTCGCAGCACGCTCAGGCCGACTAGCCCGGATCATGCAGTAGCCGCGCGGTTGTGACCGCACTGCCGTATTTGGAGAGGTGGGGGACGGTTGTCGGGGCGTCCGGCGTGCGCGGCTGGCTGTGGCGCATTTCCGCGGGAACGCCGGCGGTGTGTTGGTGCGGTTTCGGGCAGCGGTGATCGGGGCTGGGTGGCCGGGGGTGTGCTTGGAGAGTGGGTGGCGGCGCGGCTGCGGTTCAGCCGGTCGCGGCGGGGAGCGTCTTGAGTTTCTCGAACGCTGCTTTGAGCGCTTCGGTCCAGGGCCAGGCTGGGGGGAGGTGCAGCTTGCCTTGGCGGCCGGAGAACGCGAGCCGTGCGGCGACGTGCAGCAGCTGGTAGCGCATCCGTTTCGGTTCGGCTTTGGCGAGCTCGCCATCCAGGACGAGGGCTTGGGTCCAGACGATCAGGTCGTGCGCCAGCATCACGATCTCCACCCACACTTCGTTCATCGCGAACCGCTGGAACGGCAGTTTCTGCAGGCCGGTGTCCTTGTCGTCGCGGATGCGGTCCTCGACGCGGGCGCGTTGACGGTGACGGCGCTCCAAGACGGCGATGTCGGGGTCGGGCTGGTCGGTGAGGATCGCTTGGAAGCGGTATCCGTCGTGGTCGGTGAACGACAGTTGCGCGCCGGGGTGCGGACGCTCCCGCCGCACGATCACCCGAGAGCTCGTCGGCCAGGACGACAGCTCGACGCGGTCGGTGATCTCGACGACCTATCCGTTCTCCCGTTCTGATCCGTCCTGATCGAGCGCCGGAACCCAAGCATCCTCTGGGGTGTCGAGGATCGCGGCGCGGACCTGCTCGGTCAGTTCGTAGCCGAAGGAGAACCGCAGGTCGCTCCGATGACAGTGATCGGCGGTCCCGTGCGTCGCTCCGGCCGAATCGGCGCGCACGAGGATTTCGATCGTCTCGAGTTGCTCGGCAGGTATCTGCGCGAGCGAGCGGTCGATTACGGTCACGTGATCGGCGGCGGTGTTCGACCCGGCGTTCCCCGGGCGCAACAGCATCGCGAGCGCCTCCCGCGTCTCATCCGCATACGCGCCGAGCGGATGGAACCCGTACCCGTGCTTGTAGTTCCCGGCCACCCTCTCCTTCTCGGAGTGCGCGGTGATCAACGTCGCGTCCACGTCGATCGTCAGCCGGCCCGGCGCACCGTGTAGCTCCCAGAACCGCTCGCGTGCGCTGGCGTGCGCCGAGCGCAGCGCGTCCAGCATCCCCGGCTCAGACGCGACCCGGTCGAGCATCCGGAACGCGGTCGAGTCCGACGCGACCGGCCCGAACAGCGCGTCCTGCTCCCGGACCGCGCCGAGATCAGAGACGCACTCGCCGCCGTCGGCGAGCATCACCGCGAGATCGGTGATCACCCGGCCGGGATCATGACCACGACGCCGCTGTTTGATCCTCGCCAAGCGGCGCGACACAGCGCGTGTGAGCCCGAGCTTGTCCGCGACCTGCCCGAGCAGCGCGGTCCCCGCGTGCGACAGTCGCGGTAGGGACCGCCGTTGCTGGCGGCCCCCCGCGCAGATCCCAGCGTGCGCGTCTAACGCACTGGGCTCCTGCCTTGGGTACGAGCGTTGAAGCGCACGCTCGGCCAGGGATGCTGGATCCGCGGGGTAGGTAGCCATCGTCGCTCAAGCCGGCGCATCCGTTCCCACGGCAAGCGGCTGCGCTGACTGCGGCGCCGTAGCGCCCAGAGCCAGTGCCTGGCCACCTGGTAGCGGAAACTCGCGATCGCGTCGATGTTGCCGGGCACCGCGTAATAGTTGCTGTGACCCCGCACGACGCTCGCCAGCCATTGCCCTTGGACAGGAATGGGAAGATGCCGGCGTCGCATCAGCTCGGTCTTGACCTCGCGTAGCTTCGCCCGCAACCGCTTCTTGTTCGTGACCCGCTTGAGCGCGAACCGTCCGCTCTTGGTCTTTCCGCAGATATGCGTGAGTCCCAGGAAGTCGAACGTCTCGGGCTTCGGGAGTCCGCGCGCTTTTCGATCCTGGGCAGCGAACTGCCCAAATTCGATCAGCCGCGTCTTCTCCGCCGCCAACTCCAGGTTGAACTTCGCGAACCTGTCGCGAAGGTCAGCGAGGAACCGCTCCGCGTCGTCATGATGCTCGAAGCCCACCACGGCGTCGTCAGCGAAACGCACCACGATCATCTCGCCGCGCGCTCGCCGTCCCCGCCATTGGTGGACCCACAGATCGAATACGTAGTGGAGGTAAACGTTCGCGATCAGCGTCGAGATCGACGCCCCTTGCGGAGTTCCCTCTATGGTCTCCGACCAGTCCCCGTCCTCGATGACGCCTGCCCTGAGCCACTTCTGGATCAGGCGCAGGACCCTCTTGTCCGCGATCCGATGCTCGAGGAACCTCCCAAGCCACGAATGATCGAGCTTGGAGAAATAGTCGCGGATGTCCGCGTCGAGAATCCAGTTCACCCTCCTCTTCTCAATCCCGACCGCGAGCGCGTCCAACGCATCATGCGGCGAGCGCCCTGGCCGGAACCCGTAGGAGAAGCCGAGGAAGTCGCACTCGTAGATCGCACACAGCACCTCAGCCACCGCCCGCTGGACGATCTTGTCCTCCAGCGCGGCGACACCGAGCGGCCTCTGCCGCCCGTCTGGCTTCGGGATGTACACCCTCCGAGACGGCCTCGCCCGGTACGCGCCCCTGTGGACCCGAGCGTGAAGATCCCGAAGGTTCGCTTCGAGGTCCTGCCCGTAGTCCTTCCACGTCACGCCATCCACGCCCGGCGCGGCGCCCGGGCGGATCGCCCTGTACGCCGCTTCCAGACGCTCGACGGTGACGTGGTGCAGAAGCGCGGTGAACCGCGCGTCCTTGTCCTTGCGCGCCACTTGGCGCACGCGGTCCAGGTCACTTGACACGCTCAAACCGGCTCTGAGTCCGGGACGTGTTTCGCTGGCCGCGTTCCCCTCGGCCAGGCCCCTTCCCTCCACCGCCTCCGCCCCCGGTCGCCCGGGCTTGTTCGGCGGCTTCGCAGGTAATACGGGCCTGTCTGACTTCCCCCGATCGTGCATCAAGGGATTACGGCCTCGGCCTTCCCCTCACGGCCCGACCCCTCAACCCCAGGGACGGGCGACCGTGGGACCTCCCGGTTCTCGCGCATGGAGATCTCGGTACGTGCCCAGGTTCTCTGACCGCGTGGGGTCCCCCGACGGCTCGCGATAACGCCGCCGATGATGTTGCCTTCCGCCTGATTGGACGGCGTCGGCACCCCAGATCCGAGCATTTCGCGGCTCAATAGCCCAGCCCGCACCACCCCTGTCAACGCTTCGCCTGCGCCCTCACGAACGCCGACGCATGACTCAGGGCCACCGCGGATCGCTACTCCTTCGATGTAGAGCTCTCTCATCTCCTTCTCCATGCCGGTTTATCCCGGCGCTCCCAACCCCGCTCCGTCCGCCGTGACTTCTACGGTTACGGAGCGTCCGTCACGCACCACCCTCAAGGTGAAACCTCCAAGCTCGGGATCCAGGACTTCAGCAATCCCAAGAATCCCCGCCGTGCCGGACGTTCCCGCGCCCCCGCTCACCCCGGGGGCGCGGGTCTTACTGCACGATCCGGGCTAGATAATCGACGACAGCAGTCCGAGGTCGCGCAGGCTCTCGGCGGTTTCAACGATCGTGGTCTCGGCCGGGCGTGGGCGCCAACCGAGCTCGTGCTTGGCGCGGTCGTTGTGGATGATCAATCGGGGCGGCTCCGGCCCGGGCGCCTCTTCGGTCGGCACCCGCCCTGCGAGCGGGCCGAGCCGGTCCCGCAGGATCTGGGCCATCTCGAGGAAACTGATCGTCGGCCCGTCAGCCAGCGCCAGGTACCGCCCGCCCGCCGCCTCGGGCGCGGCCATTGCGCGGATGTGGAGATCGGCCACGTCGCGCACGTCGGCGACGCCGAAGCGCTGGCGCCGCACGACCGGCATCATTCCGTCCAGCATCGCCTTCGTGAGCTGCAGCGACGAACGCGCTTGCGCCGTCAGCGTCGGGCCGAGGATGAACGTCGGGTTGACCGAAACCAACTCCGTATCGCCACCCTCATGCTCGGTGAAATCCCAGGCGGTCCTCTCGGCGATCGCCTTTGACCGCGGATACGGTGGCAGACCGGGCGTGTCGGGATCCGTCCAATCGGCCTCGGTGTACTCGGCGCTCGGCTTGGGTGTGTAGCCGACGGCGGCGAACGACGAGGTCAGAACGACACGTCGAGCGCCGGCGTCGCGCGCGGCGCGCATAACACGCAGGGTTCCGTCGCGGGCGCGGACGATCACCTCATCGGGATCGTCGGTCTGGATCATCGGCGAGGCCGTGTGGTGGACCTCTCAGCAGCCGTCTAAGGCTAACAAAAGACCTAGTTACTCATGACAGACCGCGTTAGCGAGCGACGGCGCGCCGCTCAACTGGCCCGCCACTACCGCGACCAGGAGGGCCTAACGATCGCGGAGATCGCTCGCCGGCTGGGGCGCGCAGAGGGCACCGTGAGGGCCTATCTTTACGATCCGCTCGGCGATAAGGCGCGCGAGGTCAAGGCGCGCTACCGGGGCGTGTGCAGGGGCTGCGGCGCGCCCACCGCGCCACGGAACGGCAAGGGCGACGCGTACCCCTACTGCAAGCGCTGCCGTCCCGGGGCGATCGCGCGGCAATGGACCCGCGAGCGCGTCGGTGAGGCGATGCGCGCCTGGCGAGCCCGCTACGGCGCCCCGCCGTCCTCCTACGACTGGTCGCGCACCCACGCACGTCGGCGGGGCGGCGAGGCGTTGAAACGAGTTCAGGCCGGAGAATGGCCCGCGCCGTCCACTGTGATCGATCTGTACGGGAGCTGGGCGGCGGGCATCGCCGATGCCTTCGGCGACGGCTGAACGCTTGGCCATCACTCGCCGTTGACCTACGGATCCGCGCGTGCGCTCGGCAGTATGTCAAGAGAACCGCTCAAGACCGTCAGGAACGCTTCTGCGCATCCCGCAGCACCAGCGGCGTCCAGCCGATCGCCGGCCAGCGTGGTGGCCGCCGACCGTGAATATTGATCCGATCAGCGACGGTCACCGCGCCGGTATGGGTATCGCTGCGACGCTAAAGCAGCCACGCGCGAGAGCGAAAACGCGCGGCCCCGTCACGCCTGCAGCGGCCACGGCTGAGCCGTGGCCGCTTTGCTCAGCGACGGGTAGTGCGCCGGCGCTCAAGGTCGGATCGGCTGCACCAAGCTGGCCTACTTCCGCATTCCGAGGGCCCGGTGGTCTGGGTCGGCGCTGTCCCTTGACTCAACGCATTGATTCCGGGCGCGAGGAAGCCTTTGCCGCGCGGTCACTCGGGGTGTGTGCTGATCGAGATTCCGGAGCCCGAGCCGCGCGGGTACACCGAGATCGACACGCCCTGGCTGGTGCGGTGAGCGCTGAAACTGGCGCTGTAGGCCGTGCTCGACGAGGACCTGATCTGCCAGCCGCTCTTCGCCAGGGCACCGTTGTAGAAATCGGCGATCTTGGTGACCGAATCGGGCGATGTGAGCACGGTCGAATTGGGGTTCTTGTTGACCACGGTCGAGGGCTGATAGTCGGGGACATCGCCGGACGCGGCCGGCGGGGCCGGCGCCGCTGGCGGGGTGGGAGCGGCCGGCGGGGTGGGAGCGGGATGGCGAGCGTGGTGAACATCAACGACGTGCTCGAGGGTCATGTGGCGCTCGAGGTGAGTGTGTGGATCGGCTGTTGCTGAACGCGTATGTCCCGGCGCTGCAGGTTCCGGGCCAGGTCGTGCGCTTCCTGTGTGGGCATCTCGGTCACCCGATCCCCTCGCCTGCGTTGCTTGGGCGGATCGGTAACCGGTTTCGGGCTGAGACGCGTCGGTTCCTCGACGCTCACCAGATCCCGGTGCTGCGCCCGAAGGCGCCGGATCGCTCGCGGTGGGACGACCGCAAGCTCGACCACGTGCGCCCGTATCTGCATAAGGCAGAGCGGGAGGGGCGTTACGGCGTGGTCGCGCTGGT